>Ga0180437_10001280_pt1 | contig 43363 bp, 63 predicted proteins | sample SS_ome_4_FD_132410 | JGI IMG/M metagenome (GOLD analysis project Ga0180437, IMG submission 132410) | Hypersaline lake sediment archaeal communities from the Salton Sea, California, USA - SS_3_D_1 metaG | ecosystem: Environmental > Aquatic > Non-marine Saline and Alkaline > Hypersaline >...
CTAAATGTCGCGCAGCCCGCTATTTTATAGCTATTTACACAAATACTGTAGTTACAGGGGCCCTGTTGAAACACCTTGCCTCAGGTTGTAACTAATGCTATAAGATCTTGAAATATGGAATATTTATCACAAAACAAATTTGCACAATTGGCCGGGGTTTCGAATGCTGCAATCATCAGGGCCCGAAAGGAAGGCCGTATATTCAAGTCTGCTCGGGGGATTGATCCAACTCACCCCACAAATAAACATTATCTGGAGAATGCCAGGGGAAGGCAGGGGCAGAAAAAAGAAGTAAAAAGGAAGCCGGCAGGAAGGAAGGGGCATAAACCCCGGGGGAAATCTAAGGCAGAGAAGAAAAGGGGCAACGGCAAGGGAAAGGACAATACCCCAGATTATCAGCCCCCTGGAATCATAATTGATCAACTTCCTGACATGCCCCTGGATCCAGAGAACGGGCACACGGATGATCCGGCAATTCAGGAAGCAATAAGGATCACAAAGACAGACGCGGATACATGGAAACGGATCGAGGAAATCAAAAAGCTGCAACTGGCCCGGCAGGAAAAAAGAAAAGAACTTGTCCCCCGGGTAATGGTTCAACGGGTATTTAATCGGCTGTACATGATAGATGTAAATCAGTTCCGGAGTCTCGGGGATCGGGTATCTCCGGAAATCGCTTCATTATGTGGGGCAGCTGAACAGGAAACGATTTTACAGATAAACAAGATCATTGAACGGGAAATATTCAAAACCTTGAAGCATGTTCAAAGGCTTTTGGATGAATTCCTAAAAAGTATAAATACAAATCTTGAGGCAGAACAGGGGGAATTGACGGCCGGCAGATCCGGCCAGGGAAAAACAGAGGAGGATCGGAGCAATGCCAACAATAAAATTTAACAAAGTTGATGATATATTTGAACCCCCACGCGGGGCCATAGGCAACGAAAAATTTGCCCGGCAGCTCAGGGATTATTCCGGCCTGAGATACGGAAAGATTACACCCACGGATATTGACGGGGCCCTTGATTTCAATAATAGACTATTTGCATATTTTGAACTGAAATATCAAAGTATGAATCTGCCTTACGGCCAGCGGCTGGCATTTGAAAGGCAATGCGACGGCATGGAGAACGGAGGGATCCCAGCTTATTATTTCTTATGTGTTCATAATGATCACCCGGACGAATCCCCCATAATGGCCCACAGATCCGAAGTTGTGGCAATCAGGCATAATAAAACATGGATTGAGCCCAGGGCCGGAACAACATTGCGGGAAGCCATAGACAGGGCAAGAGATATTCATAAAATATGAAAGCTGATCCTTACCAGATAGACATTGATTTTTTTATTGATGAAAATCTGAAGAAACCGATCAGAAAACCGATCGGCCTGATTTCGGATTATATCCAGGATCGCCGGATTATGCCCCCTAGTACACCCTTTCCCGGTTTCTGGAGCAATGAAAGGACGCCTTACCTCATAGAAATTATGAACAACATGGCCCCCCACAGTCCGGTTCAACATACTGTATTTATGAAGGGGGCCCAGATAGGGGCAACCGCAAACGCTGAGAACGTGATCGCATACTGGATCGATGAAAGCCCGGCAGAGATCCTGTTTATTTCTGCAACCGGGGATTTATTGGAAAAGTGGGCAACTAAACGGCTTGAACCTCTGATCGATTCATGCGGATTGAGGCATAAATTTGCAGCGCAAACGGAGAATACACACACGCGGAGAACGGGGGATAAAACGTTTGTGAAGGAATATGCAGGCGGGGCCCTTGATATGGCCTCAGCACAATCAGCGGCCAGTCTCAGGGCAGACGCAAAACGGGTATTGATTCGGGATGAAATTGACGGGGCCCCGATCCTACTTAGAACACATGAAGGGAACTGGTTGAACGTGTCCTATGCCAGAACAAACGCCTGGGGGGCCCGCCGTAAAGTGCTGGATTTTTCAACCCCCACAACATTCGAAGATTCGGCAATTTATAAAGAATACCTGGCCGGAGATGAAAGGCGTTTTTTTGTTCCTTGTCCGTATTGTGGAACAATGCAGATCCTGGAGTGGGAACGGATAAAGCCCGAAACAACGGCCGGCAGGATTGAAAACGTTTTTTATGAATGTGCGAAATGTACAGAACCGATCCGGAATCACCATAAAACAGGAATGCTGAAGGCCGGGGAATGGAGGCCCACGGGGCAGAGCCATAGCAGATATTACAGATCGTATCAGCTTTCAACGATTTACAGCCCGGTAGGTATGATCGACTGGTTCGAACTCTGGGGCCTCTGGACAAGGGCCCAGGAAGAAAACGAGATCCAGAGCTTTACAAATTTATATCTGGGAATGCCATACAAGGAAAAGGGCAGCCGGCCAAAACTCGAGAACGTGATCGAGCTGAGGGGGAATTATAAAAGCCGATCGGTTCCTTATGGGGTTTTATTTCTAACTGCCGGGGCAGATATTCAGAGGGGAAGCGAAAGCCGGCCGGACGAAAACCCGGCCAGAATAGAGATCGAAATCTGTGGGCATGGGTTAGGCTACAGAACCTGGAGCATTGCATATGAAATATTTTACGGGGCAGTTGACGATCCGTATTCTGGAGCATGGGAGGAACTATACGAATTTATACAGGCCGGAAAGCTGAATTTTAATAGAAAGGATAACTATGCTTTTACTCCGGAACTTGGGTTTATAGATTCCGGAGACGGTAATATTTCCCATGTGGTTTATCAGTTCTGTGAACGGCTGCCGAAATGGTTTTATCCTTGCAAGGGTGATTCAATGGTGAAAACCCGAAAGGGGGAAAAATCCGACATTGCCGGATTTAAATCATATAAGAGATTCAGGGCAACCAAGCTGGATCAGGATCTGACACTCTACACGCTATCAACAGAGCATTATAAAAATATTATTTATAGAAATCTAAAATTGCAGAGAAGAGATCAGGAACCGCAAAAGCCGGGGTTTTGTGATTTTCCAGCCGATTATTCAGAAAAATATTTCAGAATGTTAGTTGCAGAAGAAAAAAAATCAGACGGTAGTTTTCAATCTGGAGGCCGTAGAAACGAAAGCCTTGATTGCCGGGTTTATTGCCTCGGGGCTGCAGATGTTTACCTTGATTCAGCGGTAAAATTATATATTGCCAGCCAACAAAGCCGGGGCGTTCACCCTATGCAGCTGCAGCAAATAAATTCCAGAACGATCCTTGATTATCTGACTATTAAAACCGGGCAGCCTGTACCCGTAACGCCGGCCAAAGGCAGTAAGAAAAATTGACAGAATAAAGCCGATAATTTACGATCGGGCTTCATTTGTTGATCTTAAATTTCAGAAAGGAGGGGCAACCCCAGAAAATTCGAACCTCATTAACTGTGTTTGACTTACCAAGGCAACGGCCCCCTGTACCCTCCGGGGGCCGTCGCCTTTCCGGGCCCAGGTGGACAGATTCGATAAAATCTGTATTATTATTTCAACCCTTCCTCTGTTTAGGGTTGAACCCCCTGGGCCCCCCATATCCAGGGGGTTCTTTATGTTACATTGACTGATTCGGAAAAATATATATAGTCAGAATAAGGTGAGCATATGGCCAACTGTTTGAACCAATCAGAACGGGACAGAATCAGAGAAGAGATCGCAACCAAGGAAGCCCAGAAAGCAAAAGCCGAAACATTACTTGATACGCTGCTAGGGGAAGAAATTGAATCATACAGATTTGATTCAGGGGAAGGCAGCCAACAGGCCAAAAGGCGAAAACTAACCGAAGTAAAAGAAATAATTGATAGCCTGGAGCAAGAGATCGCTAATTTATACAGGCGGCTAGAATGTGGGGGCCTTGTGGTTATGAACCTGAGACGCAAACAAAGGGTTTGGTAATGTCATTACCTGCAAAGAAATTCAATGAAGCCTTTACAGATGGAATAAAAGTAAGAAGTTTGCAGATTGTCGAACCGCCTGAAGCTTCATATGGAAGGTTTTACGGCCAGGATTATTACGGAACCGGGGGATCAAAATGGCCCTGGGGCCTCAGCAATTCCGGCCTGAGCCCTTCGATCAACAATGCCCTAACCCGGCAGAATGCCCGATCGGCCTTTCATGATACCCCACAAGCCCGGGCAATAGTCGAACGTTTTGCCGATACAGTGATCGAAGTGGGTTTAAAGCTTGACGCAACCCCGAGATCCCAGATCCTGGATCTGGATCCCGAAAGGGCTGAGGCCTGGGGGCAAAATGTATCAGAACGGTTTGACTTGTGGGCCAGTTGCAAAAAATGCCATAGGCTGGAAAATCTTACATTTTATCAGGCTCAACGGCTCGTTGAAATATTTCAACAGAGGGACAATGATTATTTTGTAAGGTTGTTTTATTCCCAGCGTTCTGATCTGCTGAATCCCCTGCAGTTTGGATTTATAGATCCAAGCCAGATCCGAGGGGATGCAATAATAAATACCCTGGGTTATCAGTTCCTTGAAGGGGACGGAATAGAACGGGATATTGACGGCCGGGAGATCGCATACTGGGTTTATGTATTAAAAAATAATGCTTACGAGCTTGTTAAAGTTCCGGCCAAAGGCCCGAAATCTGGAAAAAAGATGATTTTACACGGGTTCCAGCAAGATTACGCTTTTCAAGGCCGTGGATATTCCCGCCTTGCTCATGCCCTGCAGGAATTCGAAAACTTGACGGATTTTTCAACTTCCCACATTAAAAAAGCGATCAATCAGTCATCAATTACAATGTGGGTAAAACCCAGCCCGGATAATCCGGCCAGTAATCCTTTACTTGATATTACAAGGCCGGCAGGGCAAGCCCCTTCCGATTACATAGGGGCCAGCCCTACACAAAGCCCCCTTGATGATATTTCCGAGACTATGGATCTGTCATATATTCCATTACCTGAGGCAACGATTACCCAGCCGGGATCCGTGGGAGTGTTCAACCTGAAGGAAGGGGAAAGCCTCGAGCCCTTCAGGGATACAACCCCAGCCCAGCAATACGATCGGTTTGTTGATTCGTTTTGTGCATATCTGGCAGCCTCTTCGGGAATGCCGATCGAAATTCTATTAATGAGATTCAATCAGAATTATTCAGCTTCCCGGGCAACCCTGATCCTGTTCTGGAGAATTGCCCAGATATGGAGAGCTGAGATCGAGGCTGATTTTTTAAGGCCGATATATGAGGCATGGTTGGAAGGGGAAATTGCAGCCGGCAGAATTCAGGCCCCGGGCTGGCAGGATCCGAGATTACGGGCCGCCTGGCTTTCGTGTGCATGGATCGGATCACCTATGCCAAATATTGATCCGCTGAGAACTGCAAAGGCGGATAAAACATATATTGAAATCGGGGCCCAGGATCTTGATCGGGTTGCCCGAGAGAAAAACGGAACGGACGGCAGAGCAAACAGGGCAAAACTTGCCAGGCAATACAAAGAATTGCCCTTGCCCCCGTGGGAAATAAAATAAAAAGGAGGATCGGAAATGGCAGGGCCTTCAATTATAGAAGTGGGGATCAGTGCATGGGTAAAGGTTGCCGATGCAGTACAACAGGGGCATATCTGGATCATGGATGCAGAACCGGAGGCATTTTTTCAAACGTGGGTTGATGCTGGAGATCCGGCCCCTACTGATATGAGTACAGCCAGAAAGATCGACGGAAATCATTTGCCAATTTCTTCAAGTAGAGACATTGACGTTTACATGATTTGTCAAGGTGTCTCTGGAAAGATCCGGGTGGACGTATGAAAGGGGCTTGTGCATGTACTGAAGCAATCGGGCCGGGGCTGCCTTACGGATCAGTTTCTGGAGGAAGCCTTGCAATTTATGACAACATAGGCAAAGGGGATTTTATACACTGCAACGAAAATCAGCCGGGGACATATACGGCAGATGGATCGGAAGTAAGGCCTTACAAGGATCTGCCGTCTGCGATCGCTGCAGTGACTGGAACGAAAAGAACGATCATACTATGGCCGGGGACTTATGATCTGGGATCTGAGGAAATAACAATACCCACAACAGGGGATCTGATAGTAAAAGGCTTTGCTCGTGAATCTACGTTGATCACATGCACAAGGAACGTTTTTGCAGGGGCAAGTTTAACGGGCAATATTAGATTTGAAAATATAACTATTCAAACAACGGTTTCAGATAATACCGGCAGCCATACCGGATCGGATGATCAATCAGTCCTTACGGATTCCGGCAAAAGCTGGGCAGATGATGAATTCATTGGAAAGATTATAAGAAATCTTACAGATGGATCAGAGGGAGTGATCACAGATAATACAGGAACAACGATCACGGCAACCCTTTCAGGGGGTACGGATAATGATTGGGATAACGGTGATCTGTATGAAATCGTTATTTCGGCCGTTGACGTTGACGGAATAGCAGCATTAAAAAATCTTTATATATTCAATTCAACCCTGATCGCGCCTGCAAATGCATATGCATTAAAATTAAAAGACATGCCAGTATCTACGCAATCCGGTTTTGATGCTGCAATATTAACAATTTATGGCCGTATACAATGGGATAATACAGTGATCAGTTTACACGGGGCAACCGTGTATGGAATAGGCCTTTCAAGCTCACAAACGGAACTTGACATAAAAGGATGTGGGGGCTTTATTAATGACGTTGTAGTTGTAGTTCAAGGCGGCCAGGGAGTTGTAATTGATAACAAAATGACAGGGGCCGGGCTTCAGTTCCGGGCACATTCGATCTTCACGCAATCCGGAAATGAATATTCATTGACACTATTAAACGGGGCAACCCCGAGTTATTCGGATCTTGATATTTCAAATAATATTTCAAGCAATGAAATTTTAGTTGATGCATCAACGCTAAATATTAATAACGCAAAATATGACAAGAGTGATGTTACATTGCAGAACGGGGGATCAATAGTATTACATACTCCGGCCAGTCGGATCGATAATGATTCAACGGTTTCCGGATCTACTGTTGAAAATGCCCTTGACACTCTTGACAGCGGAAAAGAGCCAGCCTTTTCAAAAAATACAGCCTTTAATAAAAATTTCGGAACTGGATCGGGTACAGTATGCGAGGGGAATGATTCAAGGCTTTCTGTAATATGGCAGGCCGATCTCAGCTTGGCAGGGGCAACCCCGGCAGCTTCAGACGTTTCAAGCTGGCCTGATGGTGCAAGGGGGATCGGAATAGGGACAGATTCAAGTTACTGGCTGATTTATCGCATTGACGGATCAAATATAAAATCAGTTCAGTTGACATAATGGGGGAACGTATGAACAGCCGGATCATGGAAATAAAGGAGAACGGAATACATATAAACTGGAAATATTTACTTATTGGAATCATAGTAATATTTGCAGGCGGGGGATCATGGTTCGGGATCGCGTTAGCTACGAAAGATCAAGTTGATGACAAAATACAGATTCAAGCTGAAAAACAAAAAAATACAGACACGGCCCAGGATGCAGCAATAAAAGAAAATTCAAAAGAAATCCATGAAGTAAAGGAAATATCCGGGCAAGTGAAATTTAAATTGAATGCAGTTCAGGAAGTTCAGCACAGACAGATCGCCCGGGATGAATCAAGACGTTTGACGGAAAAGATCCGAAGTAGGCAACGCAGAGAAAACGATTACGATCGGATCTATAATCTGAATATAAAAAGACTGAAGGCAGGAAAAGATCCATGCTCGGATCTTTCCTGTAATTGAGGGCAGACAATGGAAAAAATTTATGCTTGTGAAGAGACGGCCTTGATTGATTATCTTGAAGCCGTTTTGAGTATCTCAGATCGAAATGTCGAGGCCGCTGATCTCGGCCCGGTTGAGTTTCCTGTAATATTTGAGGAAACGGAGGAAGGGGAAAACGCAACGATCGAGATCTCCGGAGTTCTGAGCAGAACCGGGCCCCCTCCGATCGCTCAGTTATTCGGGATTCAGGGAACGGCCTATAATGACATAATCAAGGCCCTTGACATGATCGGCCAGCGGGAAAAAATCAGAAATGTAAAAATTCTGATGAATACCCCAGGCGGGGAAGTATCCGGCCTTGACGAAGTATGGCAGGCCGTTCGAAATCTGGGCCAGAAGAAAAATATAACTGTAGTAAATACGGGCCTCTTAGCCTCTGCCGGATATTGGATAGCCTCAGCGGCTGACACGATCGAGGCTTCAAGCCCTGTAAATCTGACTGGATCGATCGGGGTTGTTATTGCTCAGATAAATAACAGGGAAATGCTGGAAAAACACGGGATCAAAAGGGTTGAAATTATCTCGAGAAATGCCCCGGACAAAAGGCCGGACGGAACAACAAAACGAGGCCGGGCAGTTCTTCAAGAGGAGGCAGACGCGATCGAACGGGTTTTCATAGGCCGGATTGCTGAAGGCAGGGGGATCGAGGCTGCAAAAGTCAAAAAGGATTTCGGGCAGGGCCGTGTAATGGTTGCCTGGGATCCCGAAAAAGGCAAGGAATCAGCCATAAAGGCCGGAATGATCGATCGGGTTGCCCTGGGGCATAACAGAGTTATTGAAGCCGGGGAAGGAATGCCGGCCGTTATGAAGGCCTTGATCAATGCTGCAGATCAGGAAGAAGCCGAAATGTCAGCCGGGGCAACTTCCTTCAAGGATTATCCAATCGCGGATCGGCCCTGGGATGCAACGGCAGCGGATCGGCGCATGAGGCAGGCAACCGGATCGGCTGATAAGCCTTCAGCTTCATACAAAAACGGTTTTTTCTGGTATGATTCTGAAAATGCTGAAAATTTCACGGCTTACAAATTGCCGTTTGTGGATATTGTTGACGGCCGGCCCCATGCTATCAGGCGGGGTGTATTTGCTGCAAATGGAGCAATGAAAGGGGCCCGTGGGGGTGTACAGATTCCGGCAGGGGACAGAACAGCCGTTCAGAGTCACATTGACAAATATTTGCAAAAGATCAATAAACAGGATCAGCAGAAACAAACAAAAGGAGAATGTGAAAAAATGACACTTCAGGAAGTAATCAAGGAAAATCCGGAACTTGGAAAAGAGATCGAAGATCTCAGGGCTGAAGCCCACAAGGCCGGAAGGGAAGAACTGCAGAAAACCATTAATCAGGCCCTGAATTATGTTGAATCTGAAAAATACAACGATTCAATCAAAGACATGGGTTTTGATGTAATCAAGGGAAATATGGATCTTCCGTCATTGCTCGGGGCCGTTGCGTTCTATGACAGAACCCAGGCCCAGAAAGATGTTCAGGAAGCTGCAGAAGATTCGGAAGGGATCAGGCCAGTGCCCCCTCAGAACGCAGAACCTACGGGATCAGATCCTGGAGAAATAAATACGGAGGAGGATCACCTTGCTGAAGTGATCAGATTCAAAAAAGAAGTACAGGGCATAAGGCCCACAGAATAAAGGAGTGTAAAAAATGCCAGAGAATTCAACAACCGTTGAAAATCTCCCGTTCTGGCTGGGTGAAAGTGCCCTGTATAAGGACGCGGAGACAGTTGCACAGGATGCCGGCAGAACTGCAGACATGGTTTTCGGTACTGTCATGGCCTACGATCCCACGAATGAAAAGTGGGTTCCGTGGACAGATGAAACGGCAACGGATGGAACGCAGTTTCCAGCCGGGATCCTACTTGATACGCTTGCAACCGCTGACATAGTAGCCGGCGATGTTTCAAACGTTTCAATACTAGTCGGAAACCAGATCGTTCCGGCCGGGCAGGTTGTTTTTGAGAACAGCTTGACGGCTGACACGATCGTAAACGTGCCAGCAAATCTTAATAAGGCAGCCTGGCAGCTTCTGAGCGCGATCGGGATCTTCCTTGAAGATACGATCCAGACTTCAGTTGCATAAATAGGAGGACATAAAATGCCACATTATGGAACTGTACCGAATGCCGTGGATGCCTATACACGCTACATGGTTGAAGTTTTCGATTACAGGCAAATAATCGGAGTGCCTACAGGCTTTCAGGCTTTTTTCGGCCAGAATGCAGCAAGTAAAACGAGATTCAGCCCCGACGCGGTTGATATTGACATTGATCTTGTGAAAGCCTCAGGCGAAGAACTGGCAGCAATTCTACCCCGTGGAAAAGTAGGCCGAAGCCTGGGATCAACCCAGAAAAATACAAGCCTGCCAGAGTGGAAGAACTACAACAGAACTTTTCCACTGGTTGAAGAGGAAGGCGGAATTGATGCAAATCAGCTCCTTTTCAGGGTTCCCGGTGAATCTTCATATTCAAATCAAAGAACCTTGGATCGTATGCGTTATTTGTTTCTTGAAAATCATCAGGAACATGTCAGGCGGATCGTCCGGCTTTTTGAGTATATGGCTTCACAGTCAATATTAACCGGAACCATGCCGGCCGGAGCTGGAGAAACATACGATTTCCAGAGAAACGCAAACTTAACCCAGGGAGTAGGAACAACCTGGCTGGATGCAAACGCAACCCCGATCGCAGATATTGAAGGGGCTTGCCAGGATCTGAGGGAAATCGGATACGTAACCCCGGATATGATCGTAATGGCTGATGATACGATCAACGCGTTTGTTACTAATTCAGACGTTCAGAACCTTGCAGATAACAGACGGTTTCAGCTGATCGACGTGAACAGCAATCCAGTTCCTTCAAGGTTCATGAAGTTTGTTGACGGAGGATTCAGGCCCAGGGGCAGAATTCAGACGCCGGCAGGCTGGGATCTCTGGCTGTTCTCTTACGTTGACGGATATACTGATTCAGGCGGATCCTTCACTAAGTACATGACAGACGGGTATTGCCTGATCTGTTATTCAGAGGCCAGAAACGATCGCTATTTCGGGCCCCGTGAAAGAATGCCGATCACTGCCCAAGAAATGGCATGGTATCAGGAACTTTTCGGGATCAATATGAACAGGCCCCAGCTTCCCCCGCAGATAATGGGAAGCCCGGCAGTTGTTCCAGTTGAGGCCTTTTATTTCGATGCGTATCCGCCAGCAAATAAAAAATCAGTTACTGTAAGAACCCAGGCGGCCCCGATTTTTGCAAACGTTCAAAGCGATGCCTTCGCAGTTCTTACAGGTTGCGCGGATGCCCCATAAACAGAGGAGGAAGTAAAAATGTTCTGGAATGATAAAAGATCCGTATTGCGCGGAAACAGTGGCAAGCTGTACAGATACGGGGATTCAATCCCCATGACTGAAGTGTCGGACAAAAGGAAAAAAACCCTTATGAAATCCGATCACATTACGGAAAGCAAGGCAGCCCCTGAGCCTAAAAAGCCGGAAAAGAAAAAGGCTAAAAAGGCAAAGGAGTAATTTAAAATGAAGCTGCCCAAGGGAGTAACAGTTTGCTGGAATAAACGAGTTTTCAAAAACGAGATCCCCGAGGAAATTGCAAAGACAATGCCCAAGAAAATGAAGGAATCTCTTGAAAAGAAAACCGGAAAACCAAAGCAAACAAAAAACGATAAATGACAAACCTAAGGGAACTGGCAGAAATGGATCTTGCCGATACGCTGGAGGATCCTAAAAACTGGGGCCTTCCGGTTGTATTAAAAGATCCAGACGGGGTAGAGCAGAACGTAAACGGCCAGATACTTTATGATACGATTGTAGAAAATCCAGCCACAGGCGGAGAAATGATCGTTCATAAACCTGTTGTCACCGTGAGACGTTCCAGCCTTTCCCGTGTGCCAGTTCCCGGGGAAAAATGGAGCGTTCAGATCCCTATTACTCCAGATCCTGAAGCTGATAAAGTAACCTATCTGTTAGGCCGTCCATCCGAGGACGGGGGATCGCTGGGTTTTATTCGGTTGTATCTGATTAAGGCAGAGCAAGAGGCCCCATAAATGGCAGAGATGAATTTTGAACTTGTCAGGGATGCAATTGAAGATCTGTTAATTTCCAAAGCTGGAACGGATTTCAGGGTGATCTCTGCTCAGACTCGGGCCCAGGCAGCTGAAGAGGTAAAGGACAATAATCGATCGGTTGAAGTGTATTACAGTCAAGGGGATTTCCCCCAGGGCCAGGGATCTTTATCTGGCCCGATGACTCATGAAGTGACATTCAAGATCGATCTTACAGCCTCAGCCGCTGCAAAAGGAGATCTTGCAACGCTGGAAAATCCAGCGGCAACGCCGGCCGAAATTGCTGCAGCTCTAACAGGATTTAAAAAAGCCAGGATCGAGGCTGACAGATCACTTGACGAATTATGGCGGCTTGTATGGCAAGCCCTTATGGCAGCAAGTTCGATCGATCTCGAGATGAGCAGAAAGATTGCCAGCCGCTGGCTTACAAATTACCGGAAGGATACACCGATCACACATGGGGAACTTGTGGTATTAACGGGATCGGCTGATTTCACCTGCAAGATTGAAGAGGAAACAACCGGATTGATCCCGGTAACTCCGGATCCCGCTGAGTTTGATACTGAGTTACAAGTAACTCATGATCCGGACGGAGTAATTGACGACAAAGGAAAAGCCGGGGTTTATGTGGAAAATCCGGCATAAAGGAGGTTAGGAAATGCCTTTGACAAATTCAAGCCTTGCCCCGGCCGTGGGGGCTGCCGTTGAAAATGTACAATTTCAGGCAGCTGCCCAGGTTCTGAGCAGGAAAATACTTTTAATCGGAACTTACGATCCAGCGAAAACCGGAATTACTCCGGAGGATCCGTTTTTAATTACAAGCCCTGAAGATGCAGCGGCAAAACTTGGCTTTGGTTTTATGCTTCACCGTATGGCCAAAGCTGCAAACGCAGGATCCCAGGGGGTTGAAACCTGGGTAATGCCTCAGGCGGAGGCAGGCGGGGCAACGGCTTCAGCGGGTAGCATTGATTTTGCAGGATCTACACTTACAGAAAACGGAACAATTCATTTATATATTGGAGGGGATGCAGTTCCGATCGTAGGGGCCAAAGGGGACGACGGGGCAGCCCTAGCAACAAAAGCCGTTGCAGCCATTACGGCAGATCCTGATCTGCCTGTTACCGCTGCAGTAGGAACCCCGACAAGCTTGATCGATATTACCTGTAAATCAAAAGGGCCTTTTGGTGATGATATTGCTTTATCATTCAATCAGGGCTTTATGGAATCCGATCCGGCCGGCCTGGCTTATGCCGTTGTTGATATGACAGGCGGGGCAGGAATTCCGGATATTGACGACGCCCTTGACGCTACAGGAACCGGAGACGATCAGAATGAAGCGTATTACACGGATGTATTACACGGATACGGCCTTGATTCTACAACCCTGGATAAACTGAGCGTTTACAACGGGGAAGCAAACGATTTCCTTGGAGACTATTCAAAAACCGTTTCAAGGCCTTTCAGATCTCTGAATGGAGATACAACCCCAGGATCCGGGGGATTAAGCACACTACTCGCACTGGGCAACGGAAGGAAAAGCGATCGAACAAACGGAGTGATTGCAGTTCCTGCAAGCCCTAATCATCCGGTTGAAATCGCTTGCCTTGCTCTGGGTACAGCTGCCCGGCTGAATTCAAACAGGGCAGAAGAACACGTATTAGGCAAGATCCTTTCTGGAGTATTTCCAGGGGCAAAGGCCGATCGGTGGACTTCAGACTATGACGATCGGGATACGGCAGTAAAAGCCGGAATCAGCCCCACAAGGGTTAGATCGGCAAGTGTGTACATGCAAAATCTTTTAACGTTCTATCATCCGGATTCTGTCCCTTCAGCTTCAAACGGATACAGATCCATGAGGGATATAAGCATAATTCAAAATATGCTGTATAATCTGAGGCTGACTTTTGAACAAGAAAAATGGCAGGGCTGCAGCATCGTTGAAGACGTTGCAAAAGTTGGATCGCTCACAGACAGGGAAAAGGCCAGGGATATTGATGCTGTTCTTGACGAATTACTTGCCCTTACAAATTCCTTTTATGATCTTGCCTGGATTTATTCAACCGGATTTACGATCGATAAATTGAAGGCTGGAGGATTGATCGAAATAAGGCCAGGGGGTAAGGGCTTTAACATGCGGCTGCCTGTTCTGTTCTCCGGGGAAGCCTGGATATATGACGGCCTGATCCAGTTCGATACAGCCTTGACGGTTGTACTGTAAGAGGAGGATAAAAAAATGAAAGTAGGCGGATCAATCAGAAAATTGACGATCGAGGGGATCCCCTTTGACGTTATGGCAGACGCTAATTTTTCAGAGGTGTTTTCAAATTATGAAAATGAAGTTATCCCCACTTCTGGAAAAGGAATGCGCAGAATGGTAAAACGTGTTCCAGTGATCGAGGGGGTTGTATTGGCAACCTCTGGAGCTGATCGGGAGCGTCTCAGATCTTTTAATACCCAGCTCGGGGACGTAAAATATTCATATACCAACGCAGCTGGAGACACGGCAAAAGCTTCAGGAACATTCAACATTGAAAATAATGAAAGTGAGGCCAACAGAACAACGATCACTCTAATGCCGGCCGATGAATGGACGGTATTTCTTGCAAGCTAACTGAAGCCCAACTTTCCCACAAAAAACCTAAACAGAGGAGGAAGCGATCATGAATGATCAAGCCAAAAGAGAATTAACCGAAGTGATTGAAGGGCCGAAGATCTCAAAAGAGAACGCAACGGCAATATTTAACAAGCTCGTTAAATATTACGATGTTGATCCGGAGGATTTCGGAAGCCGTAAAGATTTGAAATCGTCTTTTGAATATGTTTCCACAAGACTGATCAGAGCCATAAAAAACGGAGATCTTGAGATCAAAGACGAAAACGGAACGCCGATCGTTTATCAGCATTTAAGAAAGCCCCCGGCAGAGCTGAAGGGAAGCACAATAAAATATAAGGAACTTGACGGAAATTGCCGGGCAGCAATGAAAGATACTGACAACGATAATATGAGAAATCAAATGTTGATTGCAGCCCTGATCGGGGAGGATGTATCAATAATTCTGAATTTCAAAAGCAAGGATCTTTCAATTGCGGAGTATCTTGCATCTTTTTTTATGACTGTGTGATCGACAAGATCGATCAATATATCGGAAATTTAATACACTTGGGGATCCAGCCCCGGGAAATTGAAGCAATGCCATTTCATAAAATGAAATACTATAACGGCTGGCATAAGATTTTTAAAAGAGCCTGGGAAAGTGATTAATGCCTGATGCAGTAGTAACAACTAAGTTCAAGGGCAAGGATCTATTATCCAGAACCTTCAAGCGTATGGGGGCCGCTGCTCAGAAGTTTGCAAACAGCTCGGATCGATCTTTCAGACGGGCCAGCCGATCAGCCAGCCAGTTCAAAAGTATAACCGGGGGAATTCTTACAGCCGGATTGATCAGCCGGGGCATGGGGCTTGCCAGCCGTGGGATCAGAGGGGTTACAGAAGAGTTTATAAATTTCGATCAGGCTATTACTGCAGCATCTGCAAAATTTCCAGAGAAAATAGGCAGGGGATCGGACGAATTCAAGGCCCTTCAAAAAGTTGCCCGGGACGTGGGAGCAAATACCAAATATTCTGCAACTGAGGCAGCGGCCGGACTGGATTTCCTTGCAATGGCCGGATTTGACGCAAAACAGGCAATGGCAGCCCTTCCCAGGCTCACAGATCTTGCAACGGCTGGAAACATGGATCTTGCCCGGGCCTCTGATATTGCATCTGATGCCCTGGGGGCCTTCAATCTCATGTCAAAGGATTCGGCCAAGCTAGGGGAAAACCTGGGCCGGATTAATGATGTTATTGCCAAAACGATCACAAGTGCAAACCTCACAATGGAGGATTTTTATGAAACCATGAAGGACGGGGCCCCGGTTGCAACGGCTGCAGGGGCCAGCCTTGAAGAGTTTTCCGCCTTAATGGGTGAAATGGCAAACGCTGGAATCAAAGGAAGCAAGGCAGGAACCACATTAAAAAATATGTATCTGCAGCTTCAAAAACCTGGAGATGATGCAAAGAAAATATTTAAAGATCTGAAGCTGGAGATCGTTGATTCTGAAACCGGGGCCCTTAGGCCTATGATCGACATTCTGGGAGATCTAGGGGATAAAACAAAAGACTGGGGCAAGGCCCAGCGGGGGGCAGCAATTGAGACGATATTTGGAAAACGAGCGATTGCCGGAACTTCGGTTTTACTTGCTGCCGGCCGGGATAAATTAAAGGCTTACGAAAAAACCTTGATTGATGCCAAAGGGGCAGCCGGAGAAATGGCCCAGGAGATCGAAAAATCACTTGGAAACAAATTACTTGCCCTGAAATCTGCAGCGATCGAAGTAGGTTTAAAATTCTTTGATGCATTTGAAAAGGAAATTCCGGGGGCCATTGATAAGGCGATCGCAGCTGTTAGGAATTTTGATGTAAAGCCGTTTGTTGATGCTGCAAAGACGTTTATGGATATTGTAAAATGGGGCTGGAAACATCGGGATATTCTGGCCGATCTTGTCAAGGGCTGGATTGCCTATAAGCTTGCATTAAAAGGAGTTCTTATGCTTCAGGCCGGGGCTGGCCTGTTGAGCATTGCCAGAGGGGCCCAGGCTGCAGGGGCTGCAGCTGGAGGGGCAACGAAATTGCTGGGCGGAGTAGGGGCCGGGGGATTTCTGGGAACCGCTGGATTGATCGCCGGGGTTGCGTCGATCTGGGTTGTAGCCATTGATCGAATGATTAACGCAACGGAAAAATTAAAAAACGGTTATTCTGAAGTTATCCGCATGAGTACAGACGTTGAACAGAAAACAAAGAATGTAAAACATTTGATCGATAAGACAATGAAAAGAGTTCCAAAACAGAAAAGAAAAGGGCCAAAACCTCAGCGGCCAACAATGCGGGAATTAAGCCCGATGGAATTTCTTGAAGAGGCTGCCAGGCCTAAGGAAACATCAATTGAAGAACGGCAAAGGCGGGAAAAACAAAGGCGGGAAAGGATGGAATCCAGGGAAGCCCCGAATAAAACAGAGGTTGAAGCAAGGAAGGCAGAAGTAAATTTAAAACAGTATATTGATGTAAATGCACCCCCTGGAACCGAAGTAAAAAGCCGGACGGAATCCAGGCAGGCTGGGAAAGTTGATACAAATATTTCCGGCCTTAATAAATTTATGTGAGGTTATTAAATGGCCTTTACTGATGATTACGAAAGTTTACTGAATGCCCTGGGGCTTGGCCCTAATGACTGGAGGGAACGCCTTAAACCATATATGGAATTCAAAAGCCCAGAGGGATCGGAATTCAAAGCCAAATGGAGGGGAAGCCCCCGGACGGTATCAAAAAAATTAGGGATCTTTTCATATCCCAAAGTCAAAGGGGATGTTGTTGAGGATATGGAAGTTTTTTCAAATCGCTTCAGGCTGACTTTTTATTTTGACGGGGATAATAACGATAAAACGGCAGCTGCCTTTTTCTATGCGATCAAGGAATCCGGAACATGGGAGATCAATCATCCTGTACACGGTTTTTTTGAACTTCAGCCGATCTCTGTTGAGGAAATAGATAACCCTGTAGAATCTGGAAATATTACAGAAATATCATCAGAATGGATCGAGCCTATCGATCCGGATACAGAACAAACGGCCCGAGAGTTGGCCGGCATAGTTGACGGGCTCGGGGATGATCTCGGGCTGGGGGCCCTTCAGGCCTTTGTGGATGCTGTAAACACGGCCTCAGAGACGTTGGAAAAAACCTTATCATTGACTGCGATGGCCATTGAAAACGGCTCAGAGAAGGCCCTGAGCCCTTTAACGGCCGTTAATGACTTGATCTATAATACCCAGCTTGCAACTCAGCGATCCTTACAGAGGATTTACAATGCCACTGTACTTGATAGCCAGGCCCTGGGGGCTCAAATGCAAGATCTGCTCAGAAACCCCAGCCTTGCAATATCTGATATTGATGCCCGGTTATCTTATTACGATGATATGCAAGACGAACTTTTTGACACGTTGCCCGGGGGCCTGAATAGCCAGATCCCCACTACTGCCCCGGCCAATCAAAAGAAAAATTCTACTTTGACTTGTGAACTGGGCCTGAATGCAGTTACGCAGGCCAGATCCCAGATTGCAATTACAGGCCCCCTGAAAACCCGGGCTCATGCCGTGGGAATTGCCGAAGAAATCCTTGATCGATTCAATGCGATCCATATAAAACTCGAGGAAGTACAAACGGATCTTTCAGATCAGCTCATAGAAAATCAATATTTTGCAAATGGGGCCTATGGCCTGGCTTCAAATCTCGTGGGGCAAACAGTGAGATATTTATTACTTGCAGCTTTCGATCTGAAGGTTGAAAGGAAATTCACACTTGACAGGCCCAGGGCCCCGATCGAGATCGCCGTTACTGAATACGGGGATCTGGGCTCAATTGATGATATTTACGATCTGTTTATTGAATCAAACGATCTCCAGGGGGATGATCTTTTATTGCTGCCGGCAGGCCGGCAGGTTGTAATTTATGTGTAAAAAATGGGTGCATTAGATTCGTTAAAAAACAGCCTTTTGGAACTTGCCGGGATCACAATATCCGGAAAGGATAAAAACGAATTTACCCTGATTGTTGACGGAACGGAATTAAGGGTAGAATCAGCCCGGTTATTAAGAACAATGGACACGGCAGCGGATGGATTTACAGCGGTTAGGAATTTCGATCCGTTTGATGAAAAAATATCCAAGCTGTTTATTCCTTACCAGTATTTACCTTCACAAGTTTATCTCGGGGGGTTACTTGGCCTGAATGGAATTTTATACAGTGTAAGCCCTGAGGTAAGTACAGACGGAAGGCGGATTGAGCTTGAAGGCTGGACACCTACGGCCGATATTGTTGATTGTAATATAAACGTTGCAACCTGGGATCAGTACCCAGCGGCCAAATATGAAAGGAATAACGTTACACTGGGGCAACGGGCAACGGAATTGCTGGAACCTCTGGGCCTTGACGTAGTTGATGAATCAGGGGATTCAGAGCCATTTGACAGGGTAACGGCAGAGCCAACAGATACGATCCTTGATCACCTTGTAGGCATGGCCGGCCAGCGGGGGATCCTCGTTTCATGCACAAATCAAGGGGAATTATTGTTTACCAAGGCAAATACAACAGGAAAGCCGATCGGAACTATTGAAGAGGAAGATCCCCCTTATCTTGATATGTCGATAAAATTTGACGGCCGGGCCAGATTTTCAACCTATAGAGCGATCGGGCAATCTCCGCAAACCTCACCGAAGGGAACACCCTATACAATCTGGAAAACTGGAACCGCTGAGGATTACGCAGTGACAAGATCCAGATTTACGGCCTTTAATGCTGACAATGCCAATATGGGGAATGTTGAAAAGGCTGCAAAATGGAGAAAAAATAAAACTCTTGCTGATGCCCTTACAATTCCCTTTCCGGTTTCTGGTTGGTATGCCCCTGATGGATTTTTGTACGAACCAAACAGGCTGATCACTGTCAAAAGCCCTACTTTATTTATTCCAGACGGCTTTGACTTTCTGATCCGGGCAGTTGAGTACAGCTTTGAGCCCGAGGGAACCCGATCAACATTATACCTAGTGCCCCCTAATGTTTACACCGATCGGGATCTTGTCGAACCGTGGGCAGCTGCAAAGGCGGAATTTTTAACAGAGGGATTACTTGAAAAATTACAGAGTGAATTATGATTCAGTTAATGATCGGCATAGTTAAGGAAACAACGATTTCAACGAATCGATCCGGAGGTGTTCCGGTTAGGCTTGCAACTGTTGAACTGACTGATCCCCAGGATCTTCAAACGATCCAGATTTATACAAAAAATGGAGAAGATTACAACCCGGCCCCAGGCAGCAAGATTGCTGTTTTATATGCCGGCAGAGCCTGGGGGATCGGAATTGCGATCGATGATGAAATATTACCAGAGGCAGAGCCAGGGGAAAAATATATCTATGCTCTGGATCCCACTGGATCGGCAATCGTTGCAAGTATAAAATTATTAAACACGGGATCGGTTGAAATTGCCGGCCTTTCGGAATTCGGAAAAATATCAATAAATGAAAAAGGAACGATCAGGGCAGAAAACAGGTTTGGATTCTGGGAAATAAACGAGCTGACTGGACAATTTAACGTAAATGATAACTTTACGGTTGATGTATAATGGCACTTGAATTGATACTAGTTGAAGGGGGCAGCCTGGATCACGGATCCGGATCTCCCATATCAGGCGGATCGTTTGTGATAGAATCAAACCCGTCTGATAAAAACAAATTACAAGGAAAAGGAGTTTATAGGGACACCTTAGAATATTCTTTCAGCGGGGGATCGGCCTCAGGATATGTTGCAGGAAGTATCAGAACAGTGGTAGATCAGGAAATAGAACCCACGGCAATTTATACCAAGGCGGATGGAAAAGAAGTTATAAGGGAAGGAGACACGGGGACAATGAATGCGATCGGAGACAACCCGAGCCCCCCGCCTGCAACGTTGCCGATCGCTGGCCCGGTTATTGTTTCAGATGCCGGGCAGGATAAGGGGCGCGGACAATGACAGAAAATTCAAAATATTACGAAGGCGATCCGAAAATGATCTTGACTGAAAATGGATCTGATATTCCGTTCAAAGGCGGCCAGCCCACAATGGATCGAGGCCTTGAAAATGCTGTTATGATTTCTTTTTTTACCCGGCCCGGATGGTGGGGAAATAAATTAATGAGAAAACCAGAACAGAAGATCGGATCCAACGTTGAAGAACAGGCACAAAAACCAATTAACCTTGACGCGATCAATGATATGAGATCAGCAATGGATCGGGCGGTTGAATGGATGACTAATACAAGGGTTGCAAGTGAAATTGAAAACAGGGTTTCAAATCCTAGAAATAATAATTTAAGGGCCGTTTCACTGATTAAGCCCCCGGATCGTGATGTTCAACTTATACTGTTGAATAAATACGGGGATAACTGGATCAATCAAAAGATCGATCCTGCATATTTGAGGTTATAAAATGCCGTTTCAATTGCCTACAAGTCAGGAAGTTTATGAAAGATCCCTTTCAAATTATGAAAGCCGGCTGAATCAAAACAGCCCCCTTGCTGATAAAGCTTTTTTGCGTGTTCTGGCTGCCGTTGATACCGGAAATTATACAGAATTAAACAGGTATGCAGCTTTTCAGATCGAGCAAACTTTAGCACTTACGGCCAAAGGAACAAGGCTTGAAGATATTGGCAGCAATTACGGAGTTACAAAAACCCCGGCCGTTCCGTTTCAATGCACTGGCAGACTTCGGAATGATTCAGGATCGCCGATCTTGGTTGAAGGAAATACATTATTGATCGGAGATTCAAACGGCCTGAGGTATGTTACAGATCAGGATTATACCGTTCCAGCCTCTGGATTTATTGACGCCGGCATAACTGCCCAGGTTGCCGGGACGGCTTCAACCCTTCCGGATACTGAGACGTTATCAATTGCAAATCCCATAACAGGAATTCAAACGGTTGTCTCAATTGTAACTGTTGATCAAATTGGAATTGATCAGGAATCTGAAGAAAGTTACAGGAGAAGGGTATTAAACGAAATAAGAACAACAGGCGGAGGAGGCAACGGGGTTGACTATAGAACCTGGGCAGAGCAAACGCCTGGAGTTGAAAGGGCCTTTCCTTATTCATCAGCCCCGATTTATCCTTTGACTACTTTTGTTGATGGAGATTGCGAAGATCCCACAACTGCAGCCTGGACACCTACAAACGGGGCTTTGTTAAGCAAGGTTACTACTTCCCCACATGGAGGAGTTCGGGCCCTTAGGGTAACAAGGAACGGCTTGAATTATCCGGGTGCATATCAGGATTGTATTGAAACAGGCAAAAGATACAGGCTCAACGGCTGGGCTCGATCTGATGGTAATGCCTATCCGATTGTTTTGAATTACTGGGATTTGCCTTTATGGCTAGGGGATCTTTCTACTTCATGGCAAGCATTTGACGTGGTTTTTGAAGCCGTCGACGATCGCTTGTATTTCGTAGGTTTTACAGCTTCAGATCCTGATTATGTTGATTTTGATGATATGATCGTAATTCGCGAATTGCTGCCCGGAGATCGAACGGTGTATATTGAATGCGATTCCACGATCGATCCGGACGGGGTGCCCCCTAGTTCTTTGTTAGATGATGCAAGGCAATATATAAATTATGATCCGGTTACTGGAAAATCACGGCCCCCGCTGGGGCATACAAACGAAAATCTTGAAGTTCTGCCGATTTTCAGAACTGTTGTTTTTGTTGAAATCAGGGGCCTGATTGTAGATCCCGGGGTTGAAGCTCAGGTAAAATCTGAACTGGACGACGCAGTTGATCAATATTTCAGATCGGTTGTTCCATTTGTTGACGGGGTTGATCCTGTAATAACCCGAAATGATACGATCACAGATATAAACGTTTCAAGGGTTGTTCAAGATATTCTGGATCCTTACGGAGCAAATGCCAGCGGGATCGGAATAGGGATCGAACCTGATGTATTTTTAGGATCCTATATGTTATCAATGGGGGAATTAATAAAGCTGGATCCAGGGGGAATAATTTATGTCCCTTGATATGAGACACACACTTGACGCTTTATTACCAGACGGGCAGTTATGGAACCCGGATCCGGACGGTGATTTTGACAAGTTACTTGACGGGAAGGCGGACAATGCAAAAGATTCATATGATTTTATGCAGGCCCTTGCATATGTAAGAGAACCGTATAAAACCACGGCCCTTGAAGATCTTGAATATGAATATGGAATATTAAGCCAGGATAATTTATCAGAAGAGGTAAGGCGGCAGCAACTTCATTCAAGGGTTTATGCAAAAGCCGGCTTTGGCCTGGATTATATGCAGCAAAGGATCCAGGATGCAGGTTTTGATCTTGTGGTTCAATCGAATGATCCGGCGATCGATCCTAATATTATATTAGGAACTAGATACTGGGTAGTTGCAGGCGGGGATATTGCCTATGCAGGTTATAACCTGGGCGGCCCGATCCTTGCCCGGGCCGGCTGGGATGCAGGCGGGGAACTTATAGTAAACGGGGAATTACTCGGGCCTTGTGGGCTTGCTCCTTTTCCTATGGCCTGCCAGGCCCCAGAATATTTATGCGTTGCCGGATATGCCGGCATGGTTGCAAACTCGAGATATTCCCCGGCTGGATATTTCCTTGCAATGAAAAGACAGATACAAGTTTATCCAGTTCCAGATCGGCCCGGCCGCTGGCCGTTAATTTTCTTTGTTGCAAAATCCTTCAGCGGCTGGGATCTTAATCCCCCGGTTCCTCGGGCCGTCCCTGGGGATGTTCCTAATGAAAGGGTTCCAGAGCTGAAGAGAATTATTTTGAGACATAAGCCCCTGCATACGTGGGCCGGGCTGATAATAAATTACATATAAAAAACGGAGGAAAATAAAATGATAGATTACCAAACCACGATCCCTTATACCGTGGGAGCTTTTCCGAATACAGTTGCACAGAATGCAACGGGCCCGGGGGCAACGGACGGAACACCCTGGATCAAATCGGTAATTGATGATCTATGGGGGGCCCGTCAAGTTCTCATGGATGAATCAAACCAAGTACCAAACGCCTTGACTGAAAGCGTGTCAAACGGATCCCAGGCATATGAAGCGATCCGGAGGATTTCAGGATATGCCGGGGAAGTTATTTTCTGGGCTGGGCAAGATAACGCCTCAGGTACATTTTCAAACCCTTCAAGTGAGGATGTAAGACTTTTGGAAATGCTGGGCCAGGGTGTTTTAATAGCAAATTATCCTGAGCTTGATAAAGTTGTTTATTGTGGGAATGCCAGAAACCCCACGGCCCCTTCATTTTATCACTCTTCAGATGCAGGCGGAGCAGTCAGAAACACGGCCGGCCCTTATTTGCAGCTGCCTGATTCTCGAGGAGTTGCAATCAGAGGATTTGATCCAACAGGGGCAGGGGCTGATCCGTGGTTTCTGGAATCTGCAACCCAGAGGGAGATCGGAGATCTGCAGCTTTCGGCCGTTTGGGCGCATTGTCACCGTACAGAATGGTGGGATGATCCAGACTGGCGGGGAATTGTATATACTGTTCAAACTGGGGACGTTGGCGGCCCGTTTGATATTTTCCAGATAACGCTTGATCCGGCAAATACTGAAGTTTTCGCTCATACAATGACTTCAACTTGTTCATATTCTTTTTTACATTCTGAGTATGAAAGCCGAATGATAAACCTTGCCTGGCGTATGTGCATCAGGTATTAAAGGAGGCCTCAAAATGAAAAGAACTGTAATAATGCAAGAAATTGACGGGATCGAGGTGATCAGGGGCTTTGATCGTCCGTGTGTGGATCCCGTTGAAACGAGGAAGAAAACAGAGGCAGCAATTGAGGCCGATCCAATCATGGAAGAAAAAAAGAACCTTGCAGATAAAAGGGATAAACTATTGAAAAAAATGGCCCCTAAAATGCAGGCCCTGATCGCTCATGATAAGAAAGGAAATATTGAAAGCCCTGAGGCCAAAAAATTGATTGTTGAACTTCAGACGATCGATCTTGAAGTGGGAGATCTTGTAATACAGATCAAAGATCTGATCAAAAGATTGAAGGATCGTTATTCAGCATTGAAGGCAGAAAATCTGGTTTATTTCGAACCCAAGATCGGCGAAGAGGTGATCGAAGATGATGAATACAATGATTTAATGGAAGCCTTCAAAAATATGGGGCCTAATCACAGACTAAAAAGAGATAAGAAAACAGTTCATGACTTCAGGGGCCTGAAATACTGGATCAAAGAAAACGGAGAATGGAACCCCAGGGAAATTAAAAAGCTTAATGAAAAGCCCCCGGCAGGCTGGAAAAAATCCGAAGAACTCACAGATCAGGATAAAGACGAAATCAGGCAGCAGATTGAAGAGGAAAGGATTTACAACCTTTCGCCCGATGCAAGGGAAAACGAAAAATCAAAAGTAATCGATCGGCTGAAGCTTACGGCCCAGGCAAAAATTACCTTTGACGCAAAGGAAGATCAGGAAAAGATCGATCAGGTACATGCCTGGCTTGAAGAACAGAAAGCCATAGTTGAAGCCAAATACAATATTTAACACCATGAAAAAAATATTTCTGCTAATACTGGCCATTCTGGCCCTGGGGGCAGCTCCGGATCTTATGGCTGATTATATCCGGGCAACCCGTGGGATCATCTGGATACTGAAGGATCAGGAAGTCAGGCCTTCAGATTATCGTTTTGCTTGTGCTGAAGATCTGGGCCGGATCATTGCTGAGAAATCCCGAAAACACGGGGTTGATATTGATGCAATGATCGCCCTGGCTTTTACGGAATCTTCCTTTCATATGGATGCAGTAGGCAAAAAGGGGGAGGTGGGCATGTATCAACTTTATGCCCGTTATGCCGTTGAAGCTCAAAAATATCTGGATCAGTATTCGGCCAATATTGAGATCGGGGCCCGAAGGCTGGCAATTGCAATCATGATTTGCACTGAAAAAGGAAAAAAGCCGGCAACCTGGGAGCAAATTTACGGCCATTACAGATCGGCCCGTTGCGATCCTGAACTGGGAAAAGTCAAAGGCCGATTACTCAGAAAGTTGAAGGCTGCCCTTAATGACAAAAGAACAGCTCATAATAAAACAAATCCTGAAAGATCTGCCCCCTGATCGAAGGTTGTTCAGAATTAACGCCGGCATGGGGTACGCTGGCAAGCCTGCCGGAGTCATTAAAGAACGTGATCTAATGATGCTACAGAGGCCCCGGATTTTCAGGGCAGCCCCGAAAGGCTGGCCCGATCTTGCAGGCTGGGAAGAAATAGAGATCACTCCGGACATGGTAGGTAAGAAAATTGCCCGTTTTCTGGCCGTGGAAGTCAAGGCCTCCGGCAGCCTTACAAAGTATCAGAAAAAATTCAGGGAAGTGATCGAGAAAATGGGGGGCCGTTATGAAATCATTGTTTCACTGCCAGAGTGATCAGGCCTGCAGCAAGGGCAGCATTTACAGCGTATAAAATATATTTCTCAATATCCGATCCCAGCTTCAGGGCTGCCCGATCCTTGATCAGATCGTCGATCCTGTTTGTGAGGTATTCCCGATCCTTTTCCTGAATATCCATGATTGATTCATAATGCAAAAGCTGGGTTTCAAATGCCCGGATCTGCAGTTCATACAGCTTCAGGGTTCTTTCAGTTTTCTCCCTCCATTCAAACAGGCCTTTGTATTCAGACGCGATCAGAATCACTGTTTTATACTGCTCAACGTTAAAACATTTCATTGCCTGCCCTTCGATCTCCAGCGTCTGAACTTCCGGCAGCCTGATCCGTTCTTCAGCCTGAGCCGTTGCCGGCATTGTCAACAGGCAGAGCATAAAAAATATTATTCCGGTTTTCATGATATTTTCCTTAATGCGTTCCGGCTTGTTATCAGCCGATCGCCATTTTCAAATTCAATCAGAATGCTATTCAGGGCAAATCGTTGAAGAACACGGCAGATTTTGCCTTTGTATTTTGCCCTAATTGGATTATTGCCCCACATGTAAATATATTTCATAAATCAAACTCCTTTTGCAATTTGTCCAGTTCTTCCATACTTTCAGCAAGTAAGATCCTTTCCTTCCTTTTCAGGGTATCTGAATCAACCCGATCGGCAAGTTCCAGATTTTTCAAAATGTATTTTTTCCTTTCTGCGATCTCCTTTTTCTGTATCTCAATATTTTCCTTCAGATCGTCGATCGCCGTATCAACTACGGCTTCATGTTCCCTGATACCCTTACCAGGCCCTGAAGCCGTCAAGGCATAGGGCAGAATTAACAGGATTGCAAGGGCAACGATCGGAATGAATAATATTATTTTCAAGTACCAGGGAAGGCCTAAAAACCAGGCCTTTGTTTTTGTATAAAATTCTTTGATATTTTCAAGCATGTATTTTGCTCCTTTCCCCTCGGATCTTATCCCATAGGCCCCGGCCTTGTCTATTACAGTCAGGCTGTACGCTTCAGCCGTTTCCGGACGGCTTCCCCGCGAAAGTGGGCCCAGCCGGGTTTATATCCTTTGATCCTGGCAATTTCATGAAGCAAGGAAACATTTACAAGCCTTTGCCCTTCGGATAATCTCCAATAAACCCACATGGGATCCCGGCCCAGGGCATCAGCGATCCCGATCAGTTCTTCAACCGGGCCCGGCCCCGGCTTTCTGTGGTAACTTTCAATTTCAGCGTTGATTTTATCCACATAATCCCGCCTTTCCCAGAAAGGCCTTGATTTCCATTCTACGGGGCTTTTTATCTCCTTTAGTGATCCTTCAATTTGTTCCAGATCTGCCCGTCTCTGGGCAATCTGGGCCCCTGTTTTTCCGTGTGGGCAGTTCTGGCAGCTGGGCCGATCGCAATACATAAAATCAAGCTCAGGGCAGAGCCTTAAATTTATACTTATATTGGAATCCTTCCTTTTATGCCGTTTTTCGGTTCCCTTGAACCTCCAGGCATGGAAGGCCAGGGGGTGCCCGTGTTCCAGCAGATTATTGACATGATCCAGAATGATACATTCTCTTTTTATGTATCCGCCTTCCATGAAAGGCCTGAGGCCCCGGCCGATCATCTGATAATATAAGGCAGTTGAAAGCGTAGGCCTCAGCATTATGATCGCTTCAACCCTGGGAACGTCAAGGCCGTATGTTACGAGTTCACATGAAGTCAAACCATGCAGCCGGCCGGCCCTGAGCCCTTCGATCAGTGTTTTCCGTCGTTTATAATTCATCCGGCCGTCAATGTTTTCAAACCTGTAACCGGCTTCAGAAAACCTTTCAGCCGTTTCAGCCGCTGCCTTTACAGAACGGCAGAACACAAGGGCCGGCTTGTTATGTGCATATTTTCGATAATGCCGGATCGCGTCCCCGTATATCTGCCGTTTTGTCAATAACTCTGCTAGTTCGTCCGGGTTGTAGTCTGTCCCTTTTCTATGGATTTGATCCAGTCCCTGCAGTGGGGGGCAGAAATACCGGAACGGAGATAAAAAACCCAGCTCGATCAGTGTCTGCATTCCAGGGCCTTCAATCAGTGTTTCATAAATTTCATTCAGCCCCAGGCCGTCAAGGCGTTCCGGAGTTGCAGTAACCCCCAGGATCTTGGTATCTGGAAACCGTTTTATTATTTCGATCTGCCGTTTGTAAAACAAATGTGATTCATCAATAATTAAAAATCTGGGGGGCTTTTTGATTTTATCCCAGCGTCTGATCAATGTGTTACTGCTCACAATATGGGTTCTATATGCCCTTGATTCATTGTGCCCGGCTGCAATGATTCCGTGATTTACTCCAATCTCTGCAAGCTGATCCGAGGCCTGCAAAAGTAATTCATTCCTGGGAACAAGGATCCAGGTTTGATTTTCCTTCCGGGCTGCATGTTTTACCATGTCAGAGAATAAAACCGTTTTGCCTGCCCCCGTGGGCATCTGCAGGCAGATCCGATCGTGATCCCTGAAGGCCGATCGAACTTCTTCAAAGGCTTGTTTTTGATATGGCCGAAGATTCATTTTACATCCGGCAACGGGCAATTTACAAAAATATCATTGCTTACATCTTTCCAAATGCCGATCAATGTCCCTTGTAATTCTCCGGCCTTTTTATTGTGAAATATCATATCAGGGTGATAGCAATAATATTTTGAAGGATCTTCAAAATCTGTCCATCTTATATACTTACATTCATAACAGGTTTTTATTTCAATCTTTAATGATTTCATTTCAAAACCTCCTGAAATAAAAATTGTATTCTGTATTTTCTGTTTAATTTTTTCATTGCCATATCTTGAACCTGCCGGACTCTCTCCCGGGTTATGTTCAGAACGTCCCCAATTTCCTGCAGAGTACAGCCCCCGAGATCTGCAACGTCAAGGGCACATGATACGATCAGATCCCACGGTTCAAGATCTGGAAAGTTCAACTTCAGGGATCCTTTTTGGTTTATATCACAGTAAAGATGATACCTACATGAAACAAACGGGCAGGGCCTGGGGATTCTTTCACAGTCTGCCCGGTTTCTGGGTTTCATTGCTTTCAAATCTTTCAGATCCCACTCAATAACGGAGATCGGAGGCAGTTTTTCGATCTGTTTTTCTGACAGTGTAACTGATCGGATCATTTTTTTAGCCTTTTTCCGTTTCATTATGTAAATCAATTCTGATCTGGCCTGCATTCTCCAGCCGATTGATCCTGTTTTTTATTCTGTTCTGTTTTCTGAATTCTATATCATGCCCGTTATGACAGCGTTGACATAATGCCCTTAAATTATCATCTGTATTATTTTCAGTATTATGATCCAAGTGGGCGATCGTGAGAATAACCCGGCTTCCCGTTACGGGGTGATTTTTATAATTTTCAACCCTGCAGAATTCACATTTATTTTTTGCCCGTTTCAATATTCTGGGCCTGATCTCTGTTTTCCAGTTGGCCGGATATTTTTTGTAATCACAGGGCATTATTGATCCTTTTCCTCCTCTGGCATTATACCATTAATTAAAATGCACCTCCGGGCCTTCCCGGCCATATATACAACCTTATCCCTTGATCTCAGGTTTTCATATCTCCAGAGCTGCCGTTGATAACCCCGGCCCAGCCCTGTTATTTTCATGATCTCATGGTGATCTTTTGCAATTGCGATCATGCCGTCCTTTAATACGGCAACCCCATAACGGCCGGCAGCGTTCCTCAGGTATGATTTATCCGATCCTGTTAAGCCGCTGAAAAAATCCGGATCCCCTTCCTCATTTTCCATTTTTCCAGTATGAATAGCGATCAGAATTTCCCTGATGCTGATATTTTCCCGCTGGGGTTTTTCAATATGTATCTGTTGATCCAGTAATCGATCGATCAGTTCTTCAGTCTGATCCCTCGGGTTTTCAATGTTCTGATCCCTGTAAAAATCCTTTACCATGCCGGGCAGATCTTCCGGCTTCAGATTTAATTGAAGCCAGATCAGGGAATAGGCAGACAAAAGGATCCCTTCAGCAAGAGAAAACCTTGAATCAGTTCCTATTTCATCCTGAATTACAGAAACAAGATCATTTGCAAGCCTGATAATTTCCGGCAGCTTTCCCCAGGTAAGGGCCCGGATCTGCCGGCAGTTCTGAGGAGTGATCAGGGCCTTCAATCGATCCCGCAATGGGGCCCAGGGGCCCCGAGGCATGATCATATTTACCCGAAATATTCTGTTATCATCTGCAACGTGTTCAACCTCTGGGGATATGCTGACAAACAGGAACATACTATTCAATGCAAACTTAATGCCCTTTTGATCCTGGGTTCCTTTGGCAGCTGCCGGGGCATTATCAGAAGTTGATTGCCTCATTAATGAAAATAAATCTTCCCTCATATCCCGTTTTTTGCGTGTATCCGCCTCAGCCTCTTCAATTACAACGGCAGCGGCATCATGTTTTATTTGCTGCCTTACCCCAGGGGCTGAACTTTCCCCGCCTGAAAATATTTCAGGGCTGGCAACGGGCCGGACGAACAGATCGATCACGGTTGTTTTTCCACTTCCTGAAGCTCCCGTAATCAGGCCGGCAGGCCTCCAGGGAAGGGCCCCAGCAAACGGAGCAAGGGCAGCCCAGGCCATAAGCCGGATCGCGTCTGCAGGGCTTTCAAAGCTCATTTGAGCAACCGTTTCGGCGATCTCTGTTGTTACTTCCTTGCCGGCCGGCTGTTCTTTTATTCCTATATCCCGGCAAGTTCTCCTTATATACAGCTTTTCTGGATCATGTTCTCCGGTTATGTTTTTGCCGTCGTGATAGCAGATCCGGCCGTCTGATTCCCTCCAGGCCCCACGGCCCCGAATAGTCAACGGATCGAAATCTCGAGCAGAGGCCGAAAGAATCACGGCCCCGATCGCTTGTTCCCAGTCGATCCGGCCCTTTTCAGCATACTGATCGGCCCAGAAATCAACAGGGGCAAGATTCATCAGATATGTTTTTGTAATACTCGTTAATTGACAGCTTACAAGCCTTTCATTCAATCCGATAAAATAGGCCCTTGATTCGTCCGAAGTGCCCAGGATCTTGAAATGTTGATTATCTGGGATCGGTTTCGGTATAGGCTTGATCAGCCTTTCGGCCGTCCGGATGTATTCAGCCATTTTTTCAGGGCTCAGAACCTGCAAGGCTTCAACAATATCGGCCCCGTCTGCCTTGATCTTCCTGGCTTCAATCAGGGGCCTGATAATTACGGCCTGGGGCAATTGATCCTTTATTTCAAAGGCAACCGCGATCCCTTCCTGTTTGTTCCATTCTTTTAATTCTCCGGAAGGATCTTTTTTCTGATCGTCGTCCGGATAAATGAATATTTCCCGATCTTTCAATGCGTTCCAGTCGATCAGCTTGGCCCGTTTTCCTCCTCCGTTCCATGTTACAGGAATGAAGCCCGGAATTTTTCCCGCTGCCTCAGCTGCCTTGCATCCTTCAACAATCAAGATCGGCTTTTCGGGTTCTTTGTAAACTCGATCAAGATTATAAATACAGGCCGGGGGCTTTCGGGCCCTGAGGTTCTTTCCGTCAAACCAGAATGAAATTGTATTTTTTCCAGCCTCATTTTCAAAACGTGCATCAACCATTATAATATTGCCGGCCTTGTCTTTATATGGCCAGCGTCTGATCAGCTTTCCCCACTTGCTTTTATTCAGCTTGTTTATACCTTCGATCGCTTCAGCTGAATAAATCTGTTTTGCCTTTTCTGGAGGAAGGGAAACGGGATCCTTTTTTGTGCTTACCTTTCGGCTTTTCTTTTTATCCGGTTCCCGTTCCCCTAATGCCTTTTTTACTGCCTGCAGCTTGTCCCTGAATTCTGTTACTGATTCCAGTTGCCCGGCAGCGTCAAAAATATCCCAGCTTTCAGCGCAAACAGGACAATATAACCGATCTTCATAAACGATCATTGAAGGATTATTATCCGTATGTCCTGGGATCAGGCAGCGGATAACAGGGGGTTTTTTTCTGGTATTAATATCAACCCCGTAATATTCCAGAACATTACGGAGCTGATTTTTATACCGGCTGAGATCTTCCCCGGGCATTAAAATAAATCATTATCATCAGGCAGCGGGGGATTTTCTCCGGCCTCTGGATCGTTTCCTTCCTCGGGCTTTTCTTTCTTTTTCTTCAGGGCCTTTTTTATATCCTCGGGCCCGTGTCCTTTTTCTGGCTTGGTTTCTATGACTTCAGCGTCAATAATTTCTGAATCATCTTTTATTATGTGTTCCATTAACATGGGGCCGGCCCCCTGTTTTGGCAGCGTAATTGAACTTACAAGTGATTTAATTACAGTTTTCTTTCCGTATCCATGTGGATCCCTTACAAACAACGGGGCAAAATCCTTGCCTTTTGGCTTATATCTGCCGGCCCACTCTTCGATCTCCTGCATTGACATATACTTGACGGCCTGTTTGCCGCTGGCCAGGGATAGCAGAGCATAAAAGCCTACTACTTCCCCGCGTTTTGTTACTGCGATCTCATGGCTGTAATCATCCCCCTGGGAAGTGCTGATCAATTTGAACTTATCACCGGATCGGACGGCTTCAACTCTTACATATTCAGCGATCCCGCCTTCAAGTAATAAGTCAACCATGCCGTTCTTCATTATCTGATAATTAACGGCCCCAGAATACGCCACAAGGCAGGCTTTTCCTTCCTGGGGATTCAGGGAAAGGCCCAGGGCTGCAGCCCTTCGAAGGGCATTATAAAGCGATCTCTGGCCCTTTTCGGATTTAAGGCACTCTTGAAGATCCGGGCTTTCTGCAATAGCCAGAACAACGGATCTTTTGAACTCCTCGGCCTCATACTGCCGGACAGCATGACGGCTTAAATCCTGTTCTTTCAGCCAGTCAGAAATAAAATTTTCCTGCCTTATAATTATTTCTGTATTTGATTTCTTTGCCATTTTCGATCCTCCTCTGTTTTATTTTTTACTTACCTTTCGGGCCCTGCAAAACTTTCTGAATGTAATCAAGTACAAGCTTGAACCGTTCCCATTCCCTGATCTGATCGTTTGCAAACTCCACAAGGGCCTTTTTTACTTCCCCCGGCTTTGTTGTCAGCGGGGAAATAAATAAAATTTCCCCAGCCTGATCCGTGATCATTGCTTTCCATTCTCCATTCAGTGAATTATATTCCAATGTTGGAATATAAATACTTTCTGGCTTATCCATTGTTCTGATCCCCTTCCTGGGCTTCATGCCCGTTTTTCAATTCATCTGCAAACGGATCGATCCCGTTCCAGTGATTTACGATCCTGCCGATCAAGTGGGTTGTTCCGTGTGCAAAAAATGCCAGCAGAACAACTGCCCTATGGATCGGCCTGTTCATTTTATATTCCTGCAGGGATTCACACCAATCAGGGCCCCAGCTCCAAAAAACGCGATCATCTGAATCATATACCTGATCAATGAATCCTTCGGCTGCCTTTCTGGCCCCGAGCAGATCGGCATAATGCAGGGCAATGTTGAAAAGTTCCTGTTTTCTAAGTTCAATTGATTGCCTGAGCATAGAAACGGAATTGCCTTTTTTTCTGATCTTTTTTCTCATTGTTTGCCTTCCTCTGTTATTCGGCCCTTGAAAGCCTGCCTTCATTATTCATTATTTCAAAAATGATTTTGTTCAGCTTGTGGATTACGTCCCCCTTGCTTTTCCCTTTTATAAATGCAGCGAAAGAACATGATTTAATTCTACATTTTGCAAGCATTCCATATTTATATTGTTTTGAATGAATCATATTACTTGATTCAATCTTTATCTTGCCTTCACATGAGGGGCATTTTATTTTTTTTAATATGCTCATTTGAAAACCTTTCCATTATATGAATGTAATTTTTTTCCTTGTCGGTTTCTCAAAATCCACTTTTCAACGGAATCTTCATCAATAGGAACCTCGGCCCGTTCTGCCATTTCAGCCAGAATACGCTTTTTAATATCATCCTTTCGGGCATAAACGGATCTCAATTCCGTGTTTATGTCTTTATATTCCTGACTCCAGCGTTCAATTTTTTCATCAGCAATGATCGTTCCCTTGGGTTCTGTAACAAGTTTTTTTATATCATCATAGTTCTGAGGCTCAGGAGGCTGCAGGCCTATAATATGTTTTTTCCAGAACATCTGGTAAGCCTCAATCATTGCCTGTTGAAGTTCGGGATCTGCCTTGATCGGGTACTGATGGAAGAACCCCATTTCAGTCAGAAAGGCGGCCCACTCCTCAGGATCGATCGTGTGGTGTCCTTCCTCCTCATGCCCTGGAACCCTGAGCCCTTCAGCTTCCCATTCATCCGGCCGTTTAGGAAATACCAGAACAGAGATCGTTGCACGATCAGCCCCACTGCATAACATTTGATGTTGAACTTGTATCTGATATTCTCGGGGAACTCGATCGGTTTCTGGTTCCCCCCACTTATCAGCGAACGTGTAAATATTTGTTGTTTTGCCTTCATGTAAAATGCCGGCATTTTGATCATGTTGAAAATACTGCCCGTCAATATGGCAGGTAATAATATTATTTTTGTCATATGAAAAAAACTTTTCCTGATCTGATATACTCCATTCAATAAATTCAAGGGAGCTTGCAGCCCTTATATTAAAAACTTCCTCTGCCTGCTGAATGATCGCATTTTCAAACGCAGTACCCCAGCGCATAGGGGCAGATTCAACCCTTTCAGGTTTTTGATACTTGTTCCGGCTGCAGAATTCCGGATCTATTTCATCCATGATTTTGATCCATGTTTCAACAGGCGTGTTCCAGTCAGAAAGGCCAAGGATTGAGGCCCCCCGGCTGGCAGATATTCCGATCGGTTTACTTCCCATATTTTGCCCTCCTCTGTTCTTCCGGCTTATTGCCAGAACTTTTGATCTTCAATTCCTATAAACGGAAATTCAAAACGCTGATCCCCTTTCAATCCTTCCCTCCAGCCCTTCCAGGCCTCCGGGCTCATGATTTTTCTGAACTCGATCCGTTCTGGAATCAAGATCGTTTTATCATCAGGAACCACGATCCCCGGGCTTTCTGCCGGGGCCGGGATTTCCTTTGGCTTATAGCAAACCACAAACGGATTTTTCATAGTATGCCCCCGGCGATCATGCCCGAATAATTTGAAATCCTTCACTCCGTTTTTAATCAGTTCCTCAGCGATCCAGAGCAGAAAATTATTTTTTCCCTTAGCTACTGAACAGGCATACAGAATCAGGGTTTTTGCCTCAAGGCCGATCATATCCCGGGCAAGCATTGAGGCCCCGTGTTTCCATTTAAACCCAAGCTGGATCCCGCTGGGGTATCCATGCCCCCAGTATGCCAGAACATCAGCGTTTTTATGTTCTCTGATATGTTCCCCTACAATCTGGGAAAAATCCCAAAGCCGATCCCTGAACGGCTGCCGGGCTGATACTCCATGTGTGAACACTTCGGCCCCCTGGGCAATGTTATATTTCTGATATGCTCGGGCTTCCCTTGTAAATTCGTCCCCGTCCCTCTTAAATTTGGGGGTTGCAGATCCCCCGAGAGTTCCGATCAGAGTGTTAGTATTTGTATATATGCATAAATGTTTCATTTAATTTTCCTTTCAGTTCTTCGGGATCTTGGCAGATATAATGTTCTGAAAATGTCTTTTTTCAGATCGTTGTGTAACTCTTCAGCATCTTGAATCAATAGGGATACAATCCATTTTTTGATCCACGTCCTGAAAAGATAAATATCAAGGTTATCATGCCCGATCATTTTCCTGATCCTTTATTTCTTTCATAAATTTTTTGAATCTTTCGGCCTCTGTTCTGTTGAAATCAATTGTTACTTCCTCAGGGAAGGCCGGAAATATTGCCTTGAAATCCATGATCCCCTTTTCATAATCTATTTTAATATCAGTTATGTTCAATCCGTTTCTGACATGATTTGCTAGGCTGATCAGCCAGCCGGCGATCCCTTCCCGTCTTTCTTCCTCTGGAGTCATTTCGATCCCTCCGGCATATCTTCCCGCCTTTCATGCTGATCGCAAACTTCAAACCCCATTGAATACCCTTCGATCACTTCGCAGCGGCCCGGATTATTCGGGCTGATGTATTTATATTTTGCAGCCAGCCATGCACACGAAACCCATGAAACGCAATTAAAACAGCAGTTACTTGACGATCGTTTCATTGGCTGGGTTTTGTTATTCATCTGTCAGGATCTCCCATGCAGCTGAAGCCACTGCCGGAACTTGTCCATTTCCAAGGGCTTTAAGTCTGTCCACCCGATAGGCCACCCCATCAGCCACTCTACCCAGGCTGGGTTCAACTGCCCACCATTCGGGGCAACCACGGCTGGAAGATCTTTCTGATTCTGGCCCTTCAAATGTCTGCCCACTGATTTGCTTGAATCGTGGGGCCTTGGGGTTACCGGAGTTGGAAACTGATGAACAGCCCTGCCCAGCAAATTGTTTACAGGAACATTCCTGCACGCCTTGGCCGTTCCATCCTTGTAGTCTCTGGTTGTCGGAGTTGGCCACGCGATCCGCCTGCAGCCCGGATGTTTCATCATTGAAGGACTTAACTGATTCGCGGTTTTTGTCGGGGTTGCATAAAATCCAGAGCCGATCTCTTTTATGCGGCGCTCCCACTTCGGCAGCCGATAACACGATCCATTTTGCATTAAACCCGCCCTGGGCCAAGTCTCTGAGTATATGTCCCAAGTATGGCCTTCCATCGCTTCCCCTAGTACTAAGCAACCCTGAGACGTTCTCCAGGAGCGCCCAGCGGGGCCTAATTTCGCAAAGTACGCGGAACGTTTCGGGCCAGAGGTTTCGACTGTCATCTTCCCCTTGTCGCTTTCCTGCCTGTGAAAAAGGCTGACATGGGAACCCTGCTGTAATGACAAGTTGATCAGCCATTTCCTGCAGGCCTTTGATAAAATCTTTAACTGCCGGATTGTCAGCCCTGAAGGTTTTGACGTTATCCCAGATCGGGAACGGCTGGAGGATCTGATCTTCCTGCCGTCGTAAAAGGATCTCTCTGCAGAACGGATCGATTTCAACCGCTGCAATAGTTCTGAATCCAGCAAGGATGCCCCCGAGAATTCCCCCCCCAGCTCCTGCGAAAAGTGCCAACTCATAGATCATTTAATTCCTTCTCAATTTCGATCAATCGGGCCCAGTTCGTAAAACTCGGGCCGTTAAAAAGTTCCTGCATATCAATGCAAATATCATGAGCATGGCCGGGATCAAAATCATAATCTTTGATTAACATTTTGTAAGATTCCTTAAGTTCTTCCGGCCAGAATTGCCTTGAATGTTCTTCCCGTTCCAGCCTTTCCAATGCAAGCCGATTGCATATATCGATCGATCGATAATAACCCCAACAAATATATTTATTAAATAACATGATCTCTTTTAATTTTCTCATTCCGGCCCCTTCAACCCTATACGATCACAAGTTCCGTGTATCTCTGCCGGGTTTCCCTGCAGGATCTTCCTTGAATCTGAACACTGCCAAATATAACGATCGGATTTTCCGTCTCCGGCTGCCTTTATCATCTGAATAATTCCCCTAAGGCTGCAGTTTATGCAGCAATCAACCCATTTTTTACCGTCAAATATCTCCGGTTTCCGTGGTTCCATATTGCCCCCCGTTATTCCTGATCGTTCTTAATTTTTTTGAAATCCAGTCAACGATTGAAAATACTGATTTATAATCCGGATCATCCGTGAAACCATGCGGGACAAACCTTTGAAATTCAAATTTTTCAATTACCTGATCCAGCTTTCCGCATTGAATCAGAATACTGCAGGCAATGGCCCAGCAATCAAGGGCAGCCCTGAGGCCTCCCCCGATATGGCCCACTGTAATAAAAAACTCTCCGATCCTGCCGTCCGGATAAAATCCGATCGTCAAATAACAATCATGGTTTTTTTTATCTCTGATTTGCACCTGAAATTCCTTTTTATATGTGATCCCGTTTCTGGTATCCGGCAGGCCTTCCCGTTCAGGCTCTGGCAGTTCAAAGGCCTGAGGTTCCTTGAACATTTCACAAGTAGAATTATTGCAGGCCTGAATCATTACGGATCGACAACAGGCGCATTTATGATCAATCATCCGGCTGATCCTCCGTTCCTTTTCCCCTCAGGGCTCGGGCAATCTCAGCGGCCCCGGTTAGGGCCCTATCAACTGAAGCCTGCCCGAGTATATAACCCAAGCTCAAACAACCGGCGATCCCCTCTGTGATCGTTGCCCCGATCTCCATGCCATAAATGATCATCAGAACCGCGATCCCGTGAAACATTAAAACCCCGAGAAACCAAGCCCATAATTTTTTACTCTGCAGCCAGTGTTTAACGTCGTGAGAGTTTTTCATTTTTCTTTCCTTCCATTCTCTGTACATTTCATTTATTATTTGCTGCCCCCATGCATCAATTTGCCTTTCATATTCAATGTGTTTTATCAGGCAATCATAGGCCCGGCTTTTCATTTTTTTTCATCCTTACTTGTAACTGCCCACATTACCCAGCAGACAAACCAGATCCCGGCAAATATAAACCAGCGGCCGGAAATCATATCAGCGGCCCACAGGGCAGAGACTGCCAGAAACGGGCCCAGATAAAGAAATACAGCAAATAAATAAATCATTCCCCGGTCTCCTTTTCGCTGTCCTCTTGCTCTGATGCAAACCGGCTCATTCTTTCTGAAAATTCCCGTCCAACATTTGCCATTGTATTCAATTCATCCGCGTCCTGTGTAGCTTGTAGGCAGGCGGGGGTGCGTTTCATGGCTGTAAGTCCATTAATGGGGTGCAATGTGATGGTTAGTATTTCGCCTGTAATGCCGCAATATATCGGTGTTTCTTTCCCCTTGTTGTCAATTCTGCTTTTCCATCCTTGGCAGGTTTCCCCGCACAGCGTCGGATCGGTTTCGTCGGGTGTTACTTCTATTAGGGCTTTCATGGCGGCTCCTTAATGCCATATGTACAAAGCAAAAACGAGTCCTATCATAACCCCGCAGAGTAATGTCATTATTAATTGATAGGCTTGCTCATATTTATCCATCACTCACCATCCTTCCTGATTGGCTCCTTGAGTATTGCAATTATAGCTTTTTCCCAACAGGAAATAATTTCTTCTGCATTATTGTATTCGCATTCACTACAACCGCATATCTTCCTTATTTTTTCATATTCTTTGGCTGGTGGTGCTATTCCGTTGGTTGATCCGGGGCACTCTTCAACTGTAAGATTATATACCAATTCGGCAATTTGTTTTACTTCATCCATTGTTAATTTTCTTTTTCCTCCCCTCATGGCCATAACCTAACCCCGATCACGTCTCCAAATCCCTTGAAAGTTGCCTGTAAGATCCTGATCGTTGTGTTCTTATGCTGGGCAGGTATGCCCTTGATCTCCTCTGGATCTGCCTTCATGATCATTTGAGCCGCTGCCCTCAGCTCACTTGCTCGGATTGCCCTTTCACCGTTGATCGTAAATTTGCAACCGCCTGGAATTTTGATCCGGGCCTTTTCAACTCCGGCCCCGATCTCAATGTTGGTTTCTTCTGCGTTCCGGCTCGGTTTGTCCTTATCCATGATCGATCACCTCGGGGATCTCGTTTCCTATCAGCGGAAGATCCGGATTGCCCTTTTTCATTTCGTCAATGTACACTTTTACAAGTTCCGTAACTTTTGCATTCATGGAAAGGCCCAAATGCGCACACAAGATCTTGAAGTTCAGGGCAACCGGACGGGGAAGGCGGATTGTAAACATATTCAGATCGGCTGATTTTTCGTTTTTTTCGTTCATGGTTTTAACTCCTTTTTATTTTTTCCCCTGTATCTTTTCGGCTTCATTCTGCCTTCCTCTGTTCTTCCCTCTTTAACACCCCGGTTTAATGGTGTCAAGATATGTTTTAATCTTTTTATGCTTTCGGTTTCATCCCCAGGGCCCCGGCAATCCATTTGCATTCAAGGCAGGGCTCAACACATTCAACCCCATGTTTTTCAAAAAATTCCTTTTTCTGCCTGGCTTGTTCGTTGATCGTTTTTTGAAATAGAAACGTATTATTACACTTCATTTCTTTTAAATGTTCAAGCTGCCCTTTCGTTAATTTTTTCCAGCCTTTTATCATTGTAATGCCTCCTATATTCTCCAGCGGCTCTGGTTGTTCTTTTCTCTTGCTTCAACCCTCTGGTTGACTTCATAGGCCCCTAAAAATTCCTGTATTCTGGTAAGCTGTTTTTTTGCCTCGGTTCTAACTTCGGCCTTTTCTTCTTCTGTCAGGCGGCCCATTCTCCACGGCTGATCGTCCTCTTCACATTGCATGTCAACGAACTTTTCGATCACGCCATCAAACAACAGTTTTTTTGCAAGATCCTTGACTTCCGATCTGGTTAGTTTTTCGTTTTTGCTTCCGTTTTTCATTTCCTTTTCCTCCTCTGGTTAATCCCTCAGGCATACCCCCCGAGGGGGGCAAGCCTCAGGAATTAAAAAGCCTCCGTATATGCTACAAATCCCCGGATCTTCATGCCCAGGGAATCCGGCCGGCCGATCATGTATCTTGCCTTTTCCTGGCTGGAATACGGCCCGTAATGGCTGCAGCCGCTGATTATGTACCAGCCTGCATTACAGTTATATCCGGCCCTTTTCATGTTCTCGAAATATTCAGACTTGAATTTTTCAAATTCTGTATTTTTCATTGGCTTGCCTCCTTTTTTTATTGTGTTCTGCATTATGTTTATACTATGACATAACGGTATCATGGTGTCAAGCAAAATAATCATTTTTTTTCTTTTTTTTCGTTTTTTCTTTAATTGTGCGAAATTATTAGGTTTTTATTGAATCAATCAGCCTGGGCGGTTATAATACCTTTTCTGTGTGATGAATTACAGAACGGCTGGATCTCGATCCCGTTGCTATTGCCTGCCCCCCGGTGTACAGTTTCCAGATCCGGCTTTTGAGTTCCAGCCTGTATAGTGATCCGTCATTTGTTCCAGTCAGCCTGTAAATTTTATCTTTCCTGTACTCACTGCCGGAAATTCCCCGGATCTGGAACTCCTGATCCAGAACTTCCCGGGCAGCCTCTGATTTTGTCATATCCGGATTGATTTTTATGTATTCCCTTGTCATTGTAATGCCTCCTTGCTTTATTCTCAGGCTTTCGGTTATTCTCCGGCCTCCTGTATTATCTTCAGGCAGCGGGGGCAGCTTACGGGCCGATCGGAACGGGCCCAGCCTGCAGACTTCCGGCCCGGGTATGCCCCGCAAAGTGCGTCCTTAAATGTAAGATTCTCAAAATCTGGAACTGCATGAACAACAGAGCCCCGATCCCTCTGGGCCCCGTTCCAGCATCTCCCGGCCTTTGTTGCTGCTGTATATTTCATTATTCGATCCCCTTTTTCATGTCCCTTACCCATGCATTTATATATATTTCAACTTGATTTCTATTGTGAGCAAAACCATCTGCATATTTACAGCCGGGGTAAGTTATATACCATCCTTTTGAAAACTCAGGGCTTCCCCCTCCGTTGTTGTATTGAAGCTGGAATGTTCCTAATTTGGTTTTGCATGTATAATAAGTTGTTGAATTTCCTTCTCTGCCTGCCCTTTTGAATTTTAGTTTTTTTATTGTGTTTGTCATCATGTTTATACTATGGCATCATTATACCACGGTGTCAAGCCTTTTTTATCTTTTTTTTTAATTTTTTTGCTTTTTTCTTTAACTATTAGGATTTATTAGGGTTTTTGACTATCTGAAGGCCTGGGGGGCAGGCCTCGAGGTTTATTCCCTCAGCTCTGCAGCATTGCGCCGGAAGGATTTTGCCATTTTAGAAATTTCAATATCATTGTATTCCTCGAACCTCTTAACAAGCGTATTGAGAAGATCCTGCAGAACCTTCGATCGTTCTGTGATTTCCTCCAGCTCTCCGGATTCCTCTTGATGATCGATCAATGCTTCATAGTATTCTTTGTTTGCCTTCAAATAGTCTATCATGGCATTTGTTTTATTTACGTTTTGCATTTTATTACCTCTTCCTTTCTGTTTTCTTTTTTTGTTCTGCATCATGTTTAAAGAATAACACCATAGTATCATGGTGTCAATACTTTTTTTAACTTTTTTTCGTTTTTTTTATAAATCCCCGTAATCATTCAGTTATTAAATGCCGGCCTGCCCCCAGAACCCCCGGGCCGATTTATTACATTTTCTGAGGCCCAGATCGGCCTTTTTATGTGTCTTTTATATGTCTTTTATGCTTAAATGTAAGAATTTCCCGATTTCTTACATTGGATGTAATAACCGATCGGCCTTTAATATCCAGCACTTAGAGCCAGATTTTCCGATTTCTTACATCTTACAACAATTTACTGAGATAATGCGCACGCGCACGTCGTTTAAACTATATAGATATAGATCGCGCACGTGCGCGTTACAAATCCGGCCGGAAAGTGTAAGAATGTAAGAAATACAGTAATATAATAATAATAATAATAATAATCTATCTATCTATCTATCTATCTATCTGATCTTATTAGGCTTTTGCTGTATGCAAATCTAGTCAACGGACATACACCGATTTATTACAAGAGTATGTAATAAATCAAAAAAAAATGTAATAAATCGCATAAGTATCTCAAATCATTCATAAAAAATGTAATAATTTACATAGGGCCTTATTCCTTCCCTTCCTTGTATTTATATTGTATATTCATTCTTATGGAACAAATGATCGATCTTGATCCGCGTAATCTAATAGAACTTGAAAAGTTCTTTCGTAAGAGCCCCAGATTAGCTGCCAAGGCTACAGGAATGGTATTGAACAATATGGCATTTGAATCAATGCCGTCCATTAGAGACGTAATCAAAAAGAATATGACTATTAGAAACAAAAGCCTTATAAGAGCAGCGATCAGGGTAAACAAAAACAGAGAATGGAGAGATATAAGCCGGCAGGTTTCTGAAGTGGGCTCAGTGGAAAAACCAAGGTTCACGGGCTGGGAAGAACAAGTAACAGGAAGGCAAGCCAAAAGGGAAAGAACCTTTGCCTATGCTGCAAGAACTGGAGCCAGAAGAGGGGGAACAGTCAGAAAGAAATTCAGGGCAAAGCGTAATTTCCTGAGGCCTCATGATCTCGGAGTTGGATCGACAGGGGCCCAGAGTTCGCACCATTTGGCTGCAGTTATGCTGATATGGACAAGGCGGAACAAATGGAAAGAACCATTCATGTTGTATGGACACAGAAAGATTGAGTCAGGAATATTTTACTGGAAAGGAAAGAAGCTCAAGAGATTGCATCATTTTAAAAAGTTTGAAGTTGAGCGATTGCAATGGATGGCAATGGCAATGGATGGATACTTAAAAGAGGCAAACTTGCAGACAATGTGGGCAAAGGTATTGGATCGTATGTTCAAGCCTGCCATGAAATGGCCAGGTGCATAAGTGATTAATTTAATTAAGGTACTGTCCCAATATTGCAGCCTCACTGTGCGCTAA
>Ga0180437_10001282_pt1 | contig 43358 bp, 42 predicted proteins | sample SS_ome_4_FD_132410 | JGI IMG/M metagenome (GOLD analysis project Ga0180437, IMG submission 132410) | Hypersaline lake sediment archaeal communities from the Salton Sea, California, USA - SS_3_D_1 metaG | ecosystem: Environmental > Aquatic > Non-marine Saline and Alkaline > Hypersaline >...
AACGTCAGTGCCCCCGGTTGTACTTTTTCCGCCTCCACCACGCATTTGGGCTCTTTTCCAAAACGTATCCGCTCCGCGCAGAAGCTGCACTTCTCCACCACGCCTATGGCCCGGGCAGGGTAAGTTTTCGAAGGCAACTCGTCATTGGTAAAATACAATAACTTTCCGGTTTTTTCATCTCGCTCGCGCGGGTCGCGCCAGTTGAAGCTCCGCGCCCCGTAGGGGCAGGCGGCGATGCAGTACCGGCAGCCGATGCAGCGGTGCATGTCCATCATCACCAGCCCGTCCGACTCCCGCTTCCACGTGGCCGCGGTCGGGCAGACCCTCGTGCAGGGGGGCTCCGAGCAGTGGTTGCAGAGCACCAGGACCGGCTGGCCCTTCAATGAATCCGCGGTGTACCGGTGGTCCTGGTCCGGGAAGGCGTGTTCATAGGTCTCGGACCAGATCCACTTGACCTCTTCCTCGGGGTTGAGCTTTCCCTTCTCGTCGAGGATCGTGGGGACGTTGTGTACACGGTGGCAGGCGTCGCTGCACGCCTGACGGATGTCCTTGCGCAGGCACTTCTTCACGTCGATCAGCATACCCCATTGCGTGCCCGTCGGCTCTTGTGGGCCGTGGTCTCCCTGCAAGGCGCGGCCGGCCGCGCCCAGCAGCGGGAACCCGCACCCCGCGCCCACGGCCAGGTACCCGGCCTTCTTCAGGAAGCTGCGTCTGCTCTTATCCATCGCTCGTTCCCTTACGGCTCGAGATGACAATCCCAGCAGATGACTTCCACGTTCGCGTAGTCGTGGCACTCGAGGCAGAACGCGGGTCCCCTTCTGGCGGGATGGTCCGCGCCGGCCGAGACGGTCTCGGCGTCGCCCGCGTCGGCGTGACAATCGAGGCATGTGCGCGTGAGGCTCATCTCGTAGACCGTCCCGTCCTGCGACCTGTAATCCTTCTTGCCTTGGCGCACCACGTCGTCGCGCCACTGGTTGAGCAGCTCCATGTGGTGCGCCCGCATGTACTCGCGGTCCTCGACGCACTTTCCCTCGGGCACCTTCGGCTCGGGCGGGCGCGCGGCGCTGCCGGCCGCCGGCGCGTACCATAAAGGAAACGTCAACAGCGCGATCCCCACGATCAGCCCGACGACGATCAGCGGTTTGTCTCTCATAGTCGGCTTCTTCCTCCTATTCCTCGTCCCCGTCCTCATCTTCGTCTTCCATGCCGGGGATCGGCTCGAGGCGCAGGTTTTGCGTCCGCTTCTTCTCGCCCTTGAAGATCGTAGCGTTGGCCACCAGCTCGGTGATGCCGGTCACCTGCACGCCGGGTGCCCAGTAGTCGCAGACGGTGACCAGCGTGGCCCGGTCGATGGCGCACATGCAGGCGAGCTGGTTCACGCCGTGCTTCTCCTGGACGTAGCGCACCGCGGCGCCCCGGGGCAGCCCGCCGCGAAGCCGCATCTCCATGTTCTCGTCGGTCCCCAGCCCGGCCCCGCCGCCGCAGCAAAAGGTCTGCTCGCGGATCGTGTTCTCGGGCATCTCGAAGAAGTTGTTGCAGACGCTCTTGATGACGTACCGCGGCTCCTCGAAGATGCCCATGGCCCGGGCCGGGTTGCAGGAGTCGTGGAACGTGACCCGGATGTGGTCGTTCCGGCTGGGGTCGAGGTTCAGCTTGCCGTGGCGGATCAGGTCGGCGAAGAACTCGGTGATGTGGACGACCTTCGAGGACCTAGCATTCTCGAAGACGGTGCCCGTAAACGGAGACTTGGGCACTTCGAGGAAGTCGGCCGGCCCGTTGCAGGTGTCCATGTACTGGTGCAGGACCCGCCACATGTGTCCGCACTCGCCGCCGAGAATCCACTTCACGCCCAGGCGCTTGGCCTCGGCGTAGATCTTGGAGTTGAGCCGTTTGATCATCTCGTGGGAGGTGAACAGCCCGAAGTTCCCGCCCTCGGAGGCGTAGGTGCTGAACGTGTAGTCGAGCCCCAGCTCGTGGAACATGAGCATGTAGCCCATGCAGGTGTAGATGCCCGGGGCGGCGACGTAGTCGCCCGACGGCGGGATGAACAGCACCTCGGCACCCTTCTTGTTGTAGGGCACCTCGAGCTTGATCCCCGTGGCCTCCTCGATGTCGTCGACCATGAAGTCGAGCGTGTCGACCATGCCGTGCGGCGGGATGGCCAGGTGGTTGCCGAACCGGTAGCAGTTGGCCACCGGCTCGATGGCCCAGTTGATGTAGAGGCCCAAGAGTCCCATCAGTTCCCGGGCGAACATGGTGATCTCGGCCGTGTCGATGCCGAAGGGGCAGAAGACCGAGCACCGCCGGCACTCGGTACACTGGTAGAAGTAGTAGAACCACTCCTTGATGACGTCGACGGTCAGCTCGCGTGCCCCGGCCAGCTTGCCCAGGACCTTGCCCATGGCCGTGAAGTCCTTGCGGTAGACCGATCGCAGCAGCTCTGCCCGGAGCACGGGCATGTTCTTCGGGTCGCCGCCGCCGATGAAGAAGTGGCACTTGTCCGCGCAGGCCCCGCAACGCACGCAGGTGTCCATGAAGAGCTTGAACGAGCGGTACTTCTTCAGTCGCTCCGCCATCCCCTCGAGCACGATCTGCTTCCAATTCTCGGGCAGCTTCCAGTCGTCGTCCGTAACGGCCCATTCCCGCGGGTTGGGCAGATCGAGGATCTTCAGGTTCTTCGCCTTGCCCGGGTAGATGTAGCTGCCCGGCCGCCAGTCGACGGGGGTGTCCATCCAGCCCGTTTGCGGCGGGCTGTCGTGGTCCACCTTCAGCAGATCGTCCCGATTGTAGTACGCGACTTCGTCGAACTTGGCCATGACTACTCCTTCTCGACCGGAACGCCGGACGCCTTCATCTTCTCCCGCCACTCGTCCTCATAGGCTTCGTAGGAGTGCGTTTTCACCGGGTAGTCCCAAGGGTTGACGTGACGCACCATGCGGTTGGTGTTCGCCAGGTTGCGGGTGGGGCTCAGGAAGACGCCCGGCATGTGGACCAGCTTGCTCAGCGGGAAGTAGACCAGCAACGCGCAGACCAGGAACAGGTGGCCGTAGAACAACGGCGCGATCCTCGCCGCCGCGTCCGCCGCGCCGCCGAGGTTGACCGTGGCCAGCCCCACGGCCAGCTCCTTGACCGCTACGATGTCCGTCTTGGCGACGTGCCGCAGCCAGAAGCCGCTCAGGCCGATCCCCAGCAGCAAGAACAGGGCGAAGTAGTCGTCGAACAGCGAGATGTAACGCACCTGCGCCTGGGCCAGCCGCCTCCAGAGCAGATAGGCCAGCGCCGCCAGGAAGAGGACCGTGCTCACGTAGAGCACCGGCACGCTGATCTCCAGGAACCCGTCGACCTGTTGGATGAACGCCACGAACGCGGGCGTGGGGCTGGAGACCAGGCGCAGATGGCGGAGAATGATCACCAGCATCGACCAGTGGAAGGCCATGGCCCCCAGCCAGAGCCCCAGGCTCGTGGCGTAGGCCACCTTGCCCCCCTCGTGCAACTCCGACTTGGTATTGCGCAGCAGCGAGCGGAAGAAAAGCACCTCGAGGGCCATCCTCCCCGCCACGCCCGGGAAGCTGCTGGGGTTGTCCAGCTTGGCCTGCTTGATCCAGGGGAGTGACTTCTCCTGACCGCAGGTGGTGGTGATGCGGAACGGCACGGGCGCCCCGGCCCAGGTGAGCACCCTGTGCACGAGCCCGACCAGGAACACGGCCAGGGCCAGGTAGGGGATCACCACGCCGAAGAGCACGCCGAGCCCGCTTCCCATCCCGCCGAGAAGCCCGACGAGGAAGAGCAGGACCACGGCTGCTAAGGATACTAAGACGTTGGTCGCGTTCATGGCCTTGAACGTCCTCACCCGTTGTCGCCCCGGGCCGATTCCGGGTCGAAACCACGTTGTTGCATCTTTTCCAGGACCCAGGAGACGTTTCGCTTCACATCGTTGATGCGAAGCTGGCACACCTGCTCGCGGCAGCCGACGAAAACGTCGAAAGCCGCCAGCCCGATCCGGTCGATCCGGCCGTCGAGCTTGGCCCACTCGGGTGCCAGGCCCGGGTCGGCCGCCGCTCGGCCCAGTTCCGCCCGCATCACCTCCTTCAGCCGGAAGACGAACCCCACGGCCCCGGAAGCGGAAAACTCCTGCACGGACCTGATCTTGATGATCTTCTCCAGGTCGGTCCGCACGCCGTCGGGATCCGTCCCTTCGACCAGGGCCTGGAGGATGCCCCGCATTCCCTCGCGGAGGCTGGCCCCCACCGGGTTGGCGAAGGGGTCCTTCTGGCGGCGGAAGGCCACGGCCGCGTCCTCGGGGTAGCTCGCCAGGGTGTCGGCCAGCCACCGCCGGTGGACGGCGTCCTTGTTGGCATCGAGCAATTCCGCGAGCGTCGCCACGGGGTCCCCTCCACGGACCGATACCTCATCCTTGTAGGACGGATTGGCAATCCGTCCCACAAGTCTTCCCCGCCGCGCGGTTTACACGCAGCCGGTCGGCTTGGGCAGCCCGGCCACCTTACAGGCCCCCTTGGCGGGGCCGCTGGGGAACAGGTCGTAAATCTCCTTGAGCTTGAAGCCGGTGCTCTTGCAGAGCTTCCGGATCATCGGTGCCATCTGGTACTCGAGGTAGTACTCCCGAAGGTAGTTGACCACCTTCCAGTGGTTGTCGGTCATGTCGTCGACGCCTTCGGTCTTGGCGAGGTCCTTGGCCACGGCCTCGTCCCACTCGCCCGGCTCCTGGATGAAACCGTCCTCGTCGATTTCGAGCATCTTGCCGCCGAATTCTTTCTTTTCCATGTGACTTCTCCTTTCTCAGGTCAAGTATGTCGCGCTCGAGTGCCCCTGGCGGGCCTACTGGCGGTTTACGAAATGTCGATGTCGATTTGCGGCGGGTTCCGGAGGGTCTCGTGGACCGGGCACTTCTCGACCATGCGCCGAAGGACCTCCTTTTTATCCTCCGGAACCCCGTCTGGCAACTCCAAGTCCACGACGAACCCCCCCACCCGTTTCGGGGAATCCGCCAACTCCAACGTCAGACTCACCCCGACGTCGCCGTCGGTGTATCCGTGCCGGTCGCAGTAGCGCTGCGCCATCATGGCGACGCAGGCGCCCAGCGAGCCGGCCAGCAGCTCGACCGGCGAGGGGGCCGCGTCAGCCCCCCCGTCTTTGACGGACATGTCGCTCGTCAGCTCGTGGCCGCGCACCCGGATCGTAAACTCCTGCCCGGCCTTGCGCGTGACGGTGATCAGGTCCATCGCACGTCCTCGCAGGGTGCGTGAAACGCACGCACGCCTATTTCCGATGTACGACGGCCTTCCAAGGCCGTCGGCGTCTTGCCAAATCCCTCGACGGCCTTGGAAGGCCGTCGTACAGAGTCGCACGTACGCTACGCTTGCGACTGGTAGTAACTCATCAAAATCTTGGCCACCTCGGGCCGGGCGAACTCGGGGGGCAGGTCCTGCCCCTGCGAGAGCATCTCCCGCACCTTCGTGCCCGAAAGGAACACGAAGTCCTCCTTCTTGTGCCCCTCGGGCGCCTCGCGCATCATGATCACGTCGCCGACGACCTTCGAGAACGCCGTGTGGTCGGCCTCGAAGATCTCGATCTCCAGCGCGCCCGGCGGCACCTCCTCCTGGAAGATCGTCTGGGCGTCGAAGGGCCCGTAGTAGTCGCCCACACCGGCATGGTCCCGTCCCACGATCAGGTGCGTGGCACCCATGTTCTGCCGGAAAATGGCGTGCAGCACCGCTTCGCGCGGGCCGGCGTAGAGCATGTCGAACCCTTAGCCGGTGATCTCGCAGGTGTTCGGCTCGAAGTCCAGCTCGACCATCTGGCGGTGCAGGCGTCGCGCACGTCGGCCGGGATGTCGCCCGGCTTGAGCTTCCCCAGCAACATGTGGATCACCGCCCCGTCCGCGCCCGTGCGCTCCATGGCGATCTTCACCAGGGCCTCGTGCGCCCGGTGCATGGGGTTGCGCGTCTGGAAGGCCACGACCTTGTGCCAGCCGTTCTTCTGGAGCATCTCGCGGATCTGGACCGCCGTGCGGAACGTCTCCGGGAAGTCCTTCTCGAAGTAGGAGAAGTTGAGCACCTGGATCGGCCCGGCCACGAAGAGCTTGCCCACCGAGAGGAAGGCGCTCACGCCCGGGTGGGCCGGATCGGTGGTGCGGTAGACCTTAGCGGCCATCTCGGCCATCTGCTCGGCCGTGGCCTCGTCGATCGACTCGACGTCCTGGATGGCGATCACCGGGTTCCCCTCGACGTTGGGATCCAGCAAGGCGATCCGCTTGGCGTCCTTAATGCCCGAGGCGTCCTCGACCACGTTGACGATCGGCACCGGCCAGAACAGCCCGCCGGTCGTCTTCATGTTCTCGGCCACCGAGAGGGAGTCGGCCAGGTTCATGAAGCCGGTCAGGGGGTTGAAGTACCCGCTGCCGAGCATGACCGCGTTGGCGGCCGCCTGAGAGCAGACCAAGAGCTTCGGCAGCCCCTCGGCCTCCTTCTCGAGCTCGGCCCGCTTCGCCGCGTCTGCGACGAACAGGGGGTTCAGCGTGTCGGAACCGTGTGGCTTGATAAGCTGGTCCATGCAACGCTCCTTTCTTGGGTTGACTTGTCTACTCTTGTGCCTCGATCGCCCTCTGCACGTGGGGCAATCAGGCAGACGTTGGTTGCTCGTGAAGTCTTGCCTCGGTGGGGGCCAGCTTGAGCACTCTCAGCCCCACCACGAACGCGAATCCGACCAGCGCCGCCACGGACACGGCCTGGAATATCTCGAACAAGCTGATCGTGTAGTGGACCACTCCCTCGGCCAGCGGCGAGCCGACGATCTCCATGCCGGGAAACAGATCGGGCGGATGGGTCTGCCCGGGAATCACGATCAGGTACCGCTCGCACAACACGCCGAACACCACCAGCACCGACGCGAATGCGATCCAGGGGATCGACTTCCCCGTCCTGGGATGGAAGAGCACGACGGCCGGAACGATCGAGCCGAGAAGCACCAGCCCGCCCCAAAAGAGCACGCCGCTCTCGCCGCTCAGTGAGAGGAAGTGCAATCCCGCCTCGCGCGACTCGGCGAGGTAGACGCGGTAGGAGTTTTCGACAAAAAGGAAATACACCACGATGCAGACGAATATCCCCAGGAGCCGGCCGAGCCGCACCACTAACTCGTCGTCCAAGGGCCGCTTCGTCAGCTTAAACAGCAGCAGGATCACCAGGATCATGAGCGCGGTCCCCGACGAGAGGGCCGCGGAGATGAAGCTCGGCGGGAGCAGGGCCGACTGGTACAGTTCGCGGGGCACGAAGCCGAAGATCGCTCCCGTGCCGCTGTGGACCAGGATCGCCCAGATCACCGCCACCAGCGCAATCACCTTGACCGCCTTCTCCTTCTCCTTGAGCATCGCCCAGAGGTAGACGATGCAGATCAGGATGTACATGTTGTAGAGGAACGGGTTGATCGAGAGCATCGACAGGAAGTTGAAGTGCGAGAAGGACGACTTCAGGTTGTCGAGCCGGCCCAGGTCGGTGAGAATCGACAAGAGGGCCGCGATCAGGAACCACAAGGCGAGGTAGACCGCGATCCTCGCGAAGGGTTTGTATTCCAGCTTTCCGAAGATGCCATACAGCGACGAGATCACCAGCGACCCGGCCGAGGCCCCGATGTAGAACACCGCCAGGATGATTTGCAGGCCCCAGGGGATCCGGTTCGTCATGCCGGAGTGATAGAGGCCGTGCTGAAACATCACCCAGGTGGCGTAGACCCCCGGCAGGATCAGCAACGCCAGCACGGCCGCCAGCATGTAATACTGGGGCGACTTGCCTTCGATGGTCTTGAAGTTCGTTTCCATCCCATCTCCCCACGGCAGCACGGCTACAAGCCGATGTAGAACACCTTCGGCTTGGTGCCCAGGTCTTCCCGAATGGCCTTGACGTCATTCTCGGCGATCAGCTTCGATATCTCGCTTTCCGGGTCGTTCAGGTCGCCCACGGTCAGGGCCCCGGCGCCGATCTCCTGGCACTTTTCGACGCAGGCGGGCGTGCCGCCCCGGTCCAGGCGGTGGACGCAAAACGTGCAGGAGTGCGTCACCCCGTGCGAGCTTCTCGGGCGGTCCTGGTTGGGCCAGTCCTCATCCTCTTTGAAATAGAAGTACCGGGCATTGTACGGGCAGGCGATCAGGCAGTACCGGCACCCGATGCAGCGGTGCTGATCGCAGATCACGATCCCGTCCTCGCGCTGGTACGTGGCCGCGACCGGGCAGGCCAGGGCACAGGGCGGATCCTCGCAGTGGTTGCACAGCACCGGCACCGATTTCTCGGCCGACTCGATCGGGTACTTGCGCCGGATCGTCACCTTGCGGATCAGGTGGATGTCCCACCGCTCGTGATTCTCCACGTCGTCGTCGCCGAAAAAGGCCACGTTGTTCTCTTGCCGGCATGCCTCCACGCAGGCCGTGCAGTCGTGCCGGCACTTGCGCAGGTCGATCACCATGCCCCACTTGCGCCGGCCCGGCCGTTCCTCTTTGTCGGCGGCGCCGGAGGCCAAAGCCCCGATCAGCGGTAGCCCGTAGGCACAGGCCCCACCCGCCGACAAGATGCCGCCCGTCTTCAGGAAATCCCGTCTGTCCATCGCGTCCCTCACGTTTTCCCGGTCGTTGACCTCACGCGGGGACTGGCTCATTTTTCGGGCCGCTTCGGCTCGAAAAATGTGCCTGTCCCCTTCCCCGCTACGGGTAGTAGTGACACCGGAAGCAATTGAGGTTCAGGTTCACGGCCTCATGGCACTGGTTGCAGAACCGCTCCCTGCTGGTATGACATTCCCGGCAGCTAAAGAGCCCCACCTCGCCCCGGATCCCGCGCCGCACCGCGTCGTTGCGCAGCTCCCGCAGGTAGTCCATGTGATGAAACCGCATGTAGGTCGTGTCGCGGACGCACTTGCTCGCGTTTTCGGGCTTCTCGAGAAACGGCTCGGCCTGCTGCCCGCCCGGGCCGACCACGGCACTGAGCACGCTATAGCCCAGGGGAGCCAGGATAATCAGCACGGCAATGACGGCGATAACGCCTCGGTTGATCTTCATGAGCTGGCGGCCTCCCCCTGCGGCTGCTCCGCCGGCGCGGCGGCGGGCGCTGCGGCCTTGCGCCCCGTGTGCTCCGCGTAGACCATGGCGGTCGCGCGATAGACCAGGTGGGCGAACTTGGAATAGGGCAGGTACATCAAAAGCCCAAACACGCAAACCAGGTGGACGAAGTAGACCATCTGCCGGTGCGGCTCCATTCGGGCGTAGTGCAGCACTTCGCTTCCGAACCCGGTGAGAACGACCAGGAACAGCGTACCCAGGAAGGCCCAGTCGAAGTAGGTGTTGCTGTCGCCCCGCTCGGCCCTCTTGAGCCGCTCGTAGATCATCAGCAGGCACCCGACCAGCAGCACGCCCCCGGCCAGGTTGGCCAGCATCCGCCACGGGTTCCAGAAGTTGAACGGGTAGACGAACTCACCCCGGGCCAAGGGGTTGATGCGAATCGTGACCACCCAAAACGCCACCAACAGCAAGGCCAGGAACCCGTAGAACACGAAGTAATGCGACAACGCCCGCGAGCGCGCCGTCGTGCACGAGGTGAAGTCGTTGTGGGTGAAGATGTTCTTGAGCGTCGCGGCGATGCTCTCGCCTACGCTCTTGGCCGGCGTGGTGTTTCCCGCCTTCGCGTCGGCCGCCTCGAGCGCCTTCCAGAACCGCACCGCCCCGCCGATCATCGCCAGCAAGGCCAGCAGGCTGAAGAACGTGAAGAAGCCGATCAGAAGCCAGTGCGGGAGCATGTTCCAGTAGGAGAAGACGATCTTCCCCCCGCCGGTCTCCTGCGCGATACCCAGGCCCTTTTCCAGCGGCGCCCTCAGCCACAGGGCCAAACCCAGCAGCGCGGCCGGAATGAGCAGCACCAGCGGCAGGTACTTCGGGTGATTGACCCACCGTGCCAAAAAGCGGGGCACGGCGTAGTGGATCACGCTCTCCCGCCTTACGGCCCCCAGCACGTCGGCCGGCCGGGCGCCACGGGGGCAATGCGTGCTGCAATCGTTACACTGGTAACAGAGCCAGACGTCGGGGTCGGCCAGCAGCCGGTCCTTGAGCCCCCACTGGGCCCAGATCATTTCCTTACGCGGGAAGGGCCGGCGGTCGGGCGAAAGCTCGCAGACTACCGAGCAGGTGGCGCACTGGTAGCACTGCTTCAGGCTCTCTCCGCCGGAGCCCACGACGCGGTCGATAAACTCCCGGTCCGGCTTCAATAGGCAGGCATCGGACATTCGCGGCCAACTCCTCGGAATCTCTCACCGCTCGCCGTCACCACTCGTTCCCAAGCTCCAGCTTGGGAACGAGGAAACGAACGAGACGGGTTGCTAAAATCCCTTAAATGGGTTCATCCCGATTTCTTCAATCTGCTCCGCGAACTCGTTGACGATTTGCGGCAGCTTATCGAACTCCGAGATGGAAAGCTCCTCCATCCTCACGCGCTCCTCTTCCAGGGCGAGCTGCTTGAGCTTTTCCTGGATGTTTTCGCTTCGGGTGCCCATCAGCTCGCTGCCGCGGATGAAGTGGCACTGGTAGTCGTCGCCCGACTTGCAGCCCACCAGCAAAATCCCGTCGAATCCCCGCGACAGGGCGTCGGCGATCCACACCACGTTGACCGACCCCAGGCAGCGGACCGGAATGAAGCGGATCCAGGCGCTGTGGCGAATCCGCTTCAGCCCGGCCGCGTCCAGGGCCGGGTAGGCGTCGTTCTCGCACAGCAACCCCAAGAGCCGCGGCTTCTCCTCGAACTCGTCGGGCACCTCGACCGACTTGATCATCGAGGAGACGATGTCCACGGCGTAGTCCTTGAACGACACGATCCGCTCGGGGCAGGCCCCCAGGCAAATCCCGCAGCGGCGGCACCGCGTCGGGTTCGGCTTCGGGGTCCCTTTCTCGTCCTCGTTGAGCGTGCCGAAGGGGCACTCCTCCGTACACCGCTTGCACTGGGTGCAACGCTGCAGGAAGAAGTCGGGATACGAGACGTCCTCCCACCGCGGGTGGACGGCCTTGCCCCGGCTGGCCAGCTCCACCGTCTGGATCGCCTTGAGCGCCGCCCCGGCGGCGTCCTCGCGGCACGCCTCCGTGTCGTTCGGGGCCCTCATGCACCCGGCCGCGTAGATGCCCGTGCGACGCGTTTCGTAAGGGAAGCAGATGAAGTGGGAATCGGGGAAGCCGTACTTCAGCGCCGGCAGGTCGGGCCCCTGGCGGTAGTTGAGATTGAGGATTTCGGTCCCCTCGATGTCTTTGAGCTCCTCGATCGTCTTCTTGGCCATTTCGAGCTGCGCGCCGGCCTCGCCCTTGGCCACGACCGCCTGGGCGTCGACGTACTTGCGGATGGCTTCGCCGTCGGCCGCGGCCGGGACCATGCCCGTGGCCAGCACCACCAGGTCGGCCTCGACCCGGATCTTCTCGTCCAGCAGCGTCTGGTCGGCCTCGACCGCCAACCCGCCGCCGGCCGCTTCCACCCCGCCGACCTCCCCCTTGATGAAGAAGATGCCCGAGTCTTCCTGGGCACGGCGGTAGAAGTCCTCGTACTGGCCGGGTGCGCGGATGTCCTTGTAGAGGACGTATGCCTCGGCGTCGGGATTCAGCTCGCGGACCTGCAGGGCCTGCTTGATCGTCACGCGGCAGCAGACCGCCGAGCAGTAGGGCAGGTGTTCCTCGTCGCGCGACCCGGCGCACTGGATGAAGGCGATCCGCCGCGGCGGCTTGCCGTCCGAGGGCCGCTTGACGCTGCCCGAGGCGAGCATCTCTTCCAGCTCGACGTTGGTCACGACGTCGGGCGACTGGCCGTATCCCAGGTGCCCCAGGCGCGAGGCGTCGTAGGGCTTCCAGCCGGTGGCCTGCACGATCGCGCCCACGCGGAACTCCGAGGTCGAGCCGTTCTGCTCGAGCGTGACGTCGAACTGGCCCGGCTGGCCGTTGACTCGCTTGAGCTTCGCCGAGGTGTGGACCGTGATGCGGTCGTTCCCCTTGATCTCTTCGATGCGTTCGGCCACGTCGCCGGGCTGGGGATCGCGGTAGGGGGGGCGATGGGGAAAGGAGCGGGAGAACTTGCCCGTCCAGCCACCCAGCTCCGCCTCCTTCTCGACCAGCACCACGTCGTAGCCGGCCCGGGCCGCCTCGAGCGCCGCGCCCATGCCCGTAACCCCGCCGCCCACGACCATGATGCCCTGGTTGATCTCTTCGTCGAAGGGCTCGGGGACCGTGGCTTTCTTGGCCCGGGCTAGGCCCATGCGCACGTAGTCCTCGGCGACCATTTGGGTGTCTTCGTCGTTCGGCTCGTGGCTCCAGACCACGTGCTCGCGCAGGTTCACCCGCTCGGTGAAACAGCCGTCGAACGTGAACTCGCGCGTGAGGAACCGCGGCGAGCAGGCGGCGATCACCGGGGTGTTGACCCCTTCGGCAATGTCCTGCTCGATGAGCGCCAGCCCCTCCTTGCCGCACAGGCACGCGTGGTCGCGGCAGAGCGCCGCGCCGGCCTCCTTGGCGACGTTGCCCAGTGCTTCGACGTCGAGCGACTCGCCGATGTCGCAGCCCTTACATATGTAAACGGCGATCTTCTTATCCACGGATCTACTCCAAGCTGCTCTGCAAGGCCCTCAGGGCGACGCCGGTGGCGTCCCGAACACACATTCCCACCTCCGCCGGGCGTTTGGCACATCCCGCGGCCAGCAGACCCCGGCAGGGCTGCTCGCTTGTGACAAAGCCGTGTGCGTCCCGCTCCAGGCCGCCCTCGACCTCCACTTGGGCCTCGGACGCGGCCGGCACGAGCCCGGTGGCGAGCACCACCATGTTCACCCTCTGTTTCACGCGGTCGCCCGAAAGGGTGTCCTCGGCCACGACCTCGAGGTCGCCGGTGGCGGGGTCCTCGGTGATCTTGGCCACCTTGCCCTTGATCAGGCTGAGTTTCTCGTCCTTCTGGCTCTCGGCCAAAAAGTCCTCGAGCCGCCCCGGCGTGCGCAGATCGATGTAGAAGACGTAGATCTGCGCGTCGGGGTACTGCTCGCGCACGTAGCGGGTCTGCTTCAGCGAGGCCATGCAGCACACCCCCGAGCAGTGCTTCAGGTAGTTCTCGTCGCGCGAGCCGGCACATTGCACGAACGCGATGCTCTCGACCGGCTTGCCGTCGGAGGGCCGCACGATCTTCCCCCCGGTGGGGCCGCCGCCCGACGCCAGCCGCTCCATCATCAGGTTCGTGATCACGTTGCGGTGTACGCCGAACCCCAAGGGCTCCATCTTCGTCGCGTCGTAGGGGTCCCAGCCCGTGGCCCAAACCACCGCGCCCACCTCGAGCTCGATCGTCTCGGGCTTGGCATCCAGGTCGATGGCCTCGTACTGGCACGCCTCGGCGCACTTGCCGCACTCGGGCCCCGGGCAGGCCTCGGGGTCGATCGTGTACCGCGGCGGGTAGGCCATCTCGAACGGGCGGTAGACGGCCTTGGTCTTGCTCATGCCGCAGTTGAACTCGTCGGGCCGCTCCTGCGGACAGACCTCGACGCACGCGCCGCAGAGCGTACACCGGTCGTTGACCAGCTCGGCGTCCCGCTGCACCGTGACCTTGAAGCTCCCCGGCTTGCCCGTGATCTTCTCGACCCGGGACGAAACCAGGCAGCGAATGCGCGGGTTGTTGCGCACGTTACGCAGGTTGATTTCCATGCCGCAGGTGGGGGGGCAGAGCTTGGGGAAGTACTGGTTCATCTGGACCACGCGCCCGCCCAGGTACGGGTTCCTCTCGACCAGCACGACCTCGCAGCCGGCCTCGGCCGCTTCAATCGCGGTGCTTAAGCCGCTGATCCCGCCGCCGATCACCAGCACCTTTCCCGGTTTGCCGTTACCGCTCATCGTGGTGCCACCCTTCTCCTACTTGGCAAACAGCGATTTCTTGTCGAGGCTCCCTTGAAAGGCCTCGGCCACGTCGGGCTTGACCCGCACGGTCTGCTCGCCGAAGAGACTGAACCGCAGCCACAGGATCGCGAACCGCAGCAGCTCCTCGTCGTCGTAGCGCATCGCCTCGACGAAGTCCTCGTCCACCTCGAACCGCTTCAAGAGCGTGCTGCCGAATACGAACTCCCGGAACCGGTCCAGGTCGTAGCACGCCGTGAACATCATGTGCATCTTCTCGGGCGAGAGGGTCCCGCCCTTCTCGAAGTACTCGTGAAGCGCGAGCTCCTTGTACTGCTCGCCCCAGCGGTCGTATTCCTCGATCCCCTGGTCGTCGAGCCACTCGCGGACCGTCCATTCCCGCGGCCCTTCCTCGAACCCCCGGCACCCCTCTTCGCGCAGCAGGAAGTAGAACCGTTCGCCGCGCCAGCCGTCGGGCGTGTCCTTCTGCGCCGCCAGGCCCAGGGGGTACATCCGGCAGGGCCACGGCCGGTCCGAGTAGATGCCGCACCCCTGCTCGGTCAGAAAGGGGCAGGTCTTGGCCTCGTCGTCGTTCATCTTCAGCACCACGACCGGCGTCTTCATCTCCTTGTGGACCGGCAGCAGCGTGTGCTTCTCGAGGAACTCCTCTGAGGTTATGCCCAGGCGCCGCTTCATGCGCAGCACGTCGTACGGCGAAAGGAAAATGTTCACGTCGCCGCAGCACTTGTTGAAGCAGGAAATGCCCGGCTGGCACGTGAACCGGAAGGAGTCGTCCGGCCCCAGACGGGGCGAGTCCGCCAGGATTTTTTCCCGGAGCTGATCGCGAGGGTCGGGCGAACGGGCAGACTGCGAGTCGCTCACGTCGGACCTCCTTCCGGCCGGCCCTCGTCGTCCTCGTCCTCCATGATCATCTCCCGCGTGGCCGTGGCCGACCAGACCGGGATCTGCATCGAGGCCCCGGTCGTGGGATTCAGCGTGTATCGGTAGGAGGCGTTCTGGCTGTATTGCTCTTTCATCCAAACCCAGCCTTCCTTGTAGTAGGAGCACTCGTCGTTGAAGCAGACGTAAAAGAACTCCTCGTTCCAGGTGGCTTCCTCGGGAACGCGCCATTTCTTCAGGCGGGACCCGCAATGGGGGCAGGTTGGATGGGCATCGGCCATCGCTCTTCTCGATCGAGCCGCCGTTCGCGCGGGCCGCGAAGCTCCGTCACCCGGCCGCATCCGCGAAAAGCAGCAGTGCTCCCCGGACCGAGAACGATCCGAAGGGGCGAGAAAGGGGACCTTCGGGCGCCGCGTTGCGCGGCGCCCGAAGATCGCTATAACGGCAAGCCCTCGAGCCGGGGTCGTCATCCGAGATTTCCGGCCCCAGGGGCAGGAGGGAGGGAGCCTATCCGCCGACCTCCCCTTCGTGCTCTGCGGCCTGCGCGACGATGTACTTCACGGGCCGCTTCTTCATCGTCCACTCGCCCGTCTCCCGATCGTACACGCAGTTGCAGAAGGCGAGCCAGTTCTCGTTGTCCATGCTGGGCTTGTCGGAGCGGAAGTAGTAACCCGGCCAACGCGTCTCCTCGCGGAAGAGGATCGACCGCATGTGGGCGTCGGCTTGGAACGTCCGGTGGACGCTCTCCCAGCACCGCATCAGCTCGTGCAGGTTCTCGGCGGCGAGCTTGTCGGAGTCTTCCATGAGGTAGCCCAACAGCTCAAGGCCCTTCTCCAAGAGCTTGTCGCTGGTCTTGAACTGGCTGGACACGCCGCCCGCGTACTCGTCCATGATCTTCTGCAGCCGGTACATGTGCTGCTTGGGACGGATGTAGTTCGGGTTGATGTCCGGGTCGGTCGTGGCGCCCTTGAACTCCTCGAAGCTGTCGAGCGGCTTGAGGATCTTCGCCTTCAGGGCGTCGACCTGGCCCTGGTCCACCTTCGGCGCGGCGCCATTGCCGGCGATAAAAGCGATGGCCGCCTTGCCGGCGATCCGCCCCTCGGTGAACGAGCCGGAGGAAAACTTGTGGCTCGAGGCCCCCGAGGCGTCGCCCGCGGCAAACAGGCCGCTGACGGTCGTCATGTGCGGCGGGCCCCAGCAGTACTCTTCCTTGGTCTCGGCGTTCTGGAGGTCCTCCGGGCCGGAGACCCAGGCCCCCGAGGCCCCGGAGTGCGAACCGATGAAGTACGGGTCGCAGGCCATGATCTCGGAGGGCTTCTTCTCGGGCTCGACGTTCGTGGCGGCCCAGAGGATCGCCTGCGAGATAGTCATGTCGAGGAAGTCCTCCCATGCCTCGGCCTCCAGCTCCTTGAGCTTCTTCTTGGCGGCCTTCTCGTCCGGCGCCTCGTCGGCGATCCGCTGGATGGCGTCGGCCGTCTGCATGTAGATCGGGCTCTTGCCGTCCATCACGTCGAGCATCATCAGCCAGTTCCGCAGGTTGGCCGGGCAGGGCTTCACCTTGCCGTAAGGCTCCCACTTGTCGAGCTCGCTGGCGTTGTTCTTCATGTAGTTCCCGCCGCCCGCGCTCGTGGCGATCGACTTGAACAGCAGGAACCACGCCCCGACCGGGCCGTAGGCGTCCTTGAACCGCACCGGGATGAAACGCACCTCCTGGCAGGTCATCTCGGCCCCGGCGTGGATCGTGAAGAACGCGCTGGCTCCGGAGTTGAACGGCGGGTACCAGGACCGCCCGAAGCCCTCGCCGGTCGAACGCGGCTTGAACACGTGCACCGCCCCGCCCATCGCACACAGCGTGGCCTTGGCCTTGAACACGTAGATCTTGTTCTCGCGAACGCTGAACCCGATCGCGCCGGCGCACTTGTCGCCGTCCATCAGCGGGTGGGTGATGAAGACGCGCTCGAAGTACTCGCCGCCCGCCTCGGCCAAAGCATTCTTGGCCGCCTCGGCCACGATCACCTTGTACGATTCGCCGTTGATCATCAACTGCCAACGGCCCTCGTGGACGTACTTGCCCTCGGCGTCGGTCCAGATGGGCAGACCCCACTTCTCGAACAGGTGCACCGTCGAGTCGACGTGGCGGGCGATGCTGGCCACGAGGTCCTCGCGCGTGATCCCCATCAGGTCGTTCCGCACGTAATCGACGTAGTCCCGCAGCGTGTTGTTGCCGCTGTTTAAGTCCACGTACTGGTTGATGGCCGAGAGGCCCATGGCCACGGCGCCCGAGCGGTCCATGGCCGCCTTGTCGACCACGGTCACTTTCAGGCCGTGCTTCTTGGCCCAGTAGCTTGCTTCCACCGCCGCGCCGCAGGCGGCCATCCCGCCGCCGCAGATCAGCAGGTCGGTTTCCACCGTTACGGTTTCAAAATCCGCCATTTTCGAGTATCTCCGTTGAGTTGGTTTGCTAGTAACAAAAGACCATGACACGAAACGTCGCGGCCCACTAGAGCGTCGGGACCTTGTCCAGCGTGACCGGGCCCTTCTCGGTGTTCAGCCCGGCCGGCTCGCACATCAGCGTGGGGCTGTTCAGATCGTCGTCGGCAGTCGGATAGTGGTCGAACGGCTGGGCCTTGCCCTCCTCGACGCCGCGGCGGATCGGGAACTTGAACCGCTTCGGCCGGATGTCCTTGCTGCGGAACTGAATCGTCCACATGATGTCCTCGGTGCTCCGCATCGCCGTGGCGCTGGCTCCCAGCGGCACGAAGTCGGCGTAGCCGCGAACCTCGATCGCCTGCGTCGGGCAAATCTTCACGCAGCTATAGCACTCCCAGCACATCTGCGGGTCCTGGTTGTAGGCCTTCATGGAGTCCTTGTCCAGGACCATCAAATCGTTCGGGCAAATGTACTGGCAGGCCGTCTTGTCCAGCGCCTTGCACCCGTCACACTTGTCCGGAATCACAAAACTTGGCATGTTCTTTCCTCCCTCCTGGTCACTCGGGAATCACCGGGAACGTGTATACGCGACCTGCTACAACCAATCCGCGCCGAGTTCCTCCGAGCAGAGGACCGCCAGCCGCGGATGCTTGGTTTCGCCCGCCCAGTCGCCGCCGCAAACCAACACACGGGGATTACAGCGGGGCTCTTCCAAGACGCGCGTCCCCCTGTTCTAGCACAAAAAAGACGCCCGTCAACCCCTTCTGAGAAATTCTTCACGTTTTGGACCCCCTGTCCGAGATTTCTGTCACGTTTTCGTTAGCGGACCCCCACTTTATGGTGTATCAATAGTCCTATTCCCGAGGGGCAAGTACCCGCCGACCTACCGCAGAAAATCGATGTAACAACTTATGCGCCAAAACCTTGCGGATTACGTGAAACATGTCACAGTTCCACACGCGTGCGCTTCTGAAACGGGGAACCATACCACTAGAAAAACGTAGTGTCGGCCTGTTCTTGACCCGTTCAGAACCCCCCATGCGCAAGGGTCCGGGCTTCAGCTTGCGCTTCTGACGGGCTACAAACGTGACCCAACAGGGGGGGGTATCGCCCGCCGGTTCCGCGCAACGAAGAAGGAACCTGGTTGGTTCTACCACGCGCAAGAGAAACCGGGGCCCGTCTTCGTCAGGCTTGCGGGGCCGGGGCCGCCGACTCGCTGCCCGCCGGTTTCCCATCGCCGATCTCGGGTGCAACGCTGGGCGCATCTTCGGACGCCTCGCCCGTCTCGCTTGGCGCAGCGTCCGGTGGGCCGCTTGGCGGCCGGTCCGCCGTTTCTTCCTCGGAAACCCGTTTCAGAAAGTGGGCAATCTCGGACAAACCCAGCGAGATGTGCTCGTTACGCACCAAGACCCCCGGGGGAACGCGCAAGTGGCTGGGCGTGAAGTTCCAGATCGCGACGACCCCCGCCGAGACCACCCGGTCGGCCAGCTCCTGGGCCACCTCGACCGGGGTGGTGAGGATCGCCAGCCGGATTCCGTGCCGCCGGATGAAGGGCTTCATCGTGCGCATGGCCCTTACGATGCACCCGGCGATCTCGGTTCCGATTAGATCCTTGTCGCTGTCGAAGGCGGCCACGATGTTCAATCCGTATCGGCCAAAGCCCGAATAGGCCAACAGCGCGCCGCCCAGATGCCCGGCCCCCACCAGCACGGCGTCGTGTTTCTGGTCGAAGCCCAGGGCCGTCCGTATGGCGCCGCACGCCTCACAGGCGTCGAACCCCACCCGGCCGATCCCCAACAGCCCGATGGCGCTGAAATCCTTGCGGACCTGGGTGGGATCGATGTCCAGGGCCTCGGCAATCTGAGCGCTGGTGACCGCCGGGACCGCTTCCTTGGCCGTCCACTCCGTGAGGAAACGGAGGTACCGCATCAGCCGCTCGGCAACCACTCTCCTGAGACGTTCCAAGGCTCCTCCCCCACGTTCCAGCTTGCTCTGACCACCTTGCTCTGACGGCTTGGCACCCATCCGCGCCGCCGGAGAGGGGCGGCCCGCTGCTTGTGCCGCCTCCTCCGCAGACAGTCTAAGCCGGTTGCCCAAAATCGTCAATGAGGCAGTTTGCGGGTTTGCGCGTTCGCCGGCGGCGGTGGGGGGGACCGATCACCCGGCCGGGCCGTAGACCACATCCCCCTTGCGCATGGGGATGCCATAGGTAGGGCATGCCCGGTGGCAGTTGCCGCAACGGATGCACTGGTCGTTCTCGATCCGGATGTAGGTGGCGTTGAGTGCAAGACCCACTCCACGTCTACATTGCATAGCACTCGAGGTAACCGCACCTCCGGCAGCGATACGCAGTAACGGGCAGTCCGTGTTGTTGTGCTCGCCGAAAGAGGCCGAAAGCGAAGAATGACGCTTTGGGTTTACCGGGAACCCACGGCTGGGTTCCGCTCCGCAACGAGGTATCGAGAAGATACCCCTCCTCCATTTCGCCGTCGCACTTGGGACAGGTCGGAACTTGCTCGTGCATCGAATCGTCCTTTGTGGCCGGAAGCCTCACTCAGAGATTCTCTTCTGTCGCTCCCTGGTCGAGTCGCTTTCGGATAGGGTGCGTGCTCGCACGCACGCGGGACGACTGCAACTCCGCGTGGGTGCAAGCACCCATCCTACGGGCTACGGGCTTGTGAGAACGCCCGGAAAGCGGCGATGAATCGCCGCACTCCAAAAGGCGACTTGCTCGGCGCCTAGTGCATTTCCCACTCGATGAAGCCCGGCTCGACGTTCGTCATGCAGTTGACGATCAGCTCGACCAGGCCGTCGTAGAGGATGGAGTGCTTTTCCCAGAGGTCGTAGTAGTTGAACAGATCGCGGAGCTGGCCCTTGCAGTTCGAGCAGGGGGCGCAGACGTACTTCTTGATCGAGGGGTCCAGCTCGTCCTTAAAGGCGTTGAGGATTTGTTCGACCTTCTTGCGCCCGGCGATCTGTGCCCGCCAGTCGCTGAAGTTGTGGCCCGACATGATCGCGAACCCGCTGCCGCCCCCGCAGCAGTAGTTGTGTACGCCGTGGGGGGTCATCTCGCGGAACCGCGGGGCGATTTTGCGGAGCACGCGCCGCTGGGGCTCGACGATGCCCATCAGGCGGACCACGTTGCAGGGGTCGTGCAGCGTGACGGGGAAGTCGTTGCGATCCGGGTCGACCTTCAGCCGGCCCGAGCTCAGCAGCTCGTCAAGGATCACGAAGGCGCTCTCGCGCGGCACGTTCAGATCGCCGGTGAGCACGCGGTCGGCGATCACCGTGAGCGCCTTGTGGGCATGGCCGCACTCGCCCAGCACGATCTTCTTGACCTTGAGCTTCTTGGCGATCTCGGCGTGCTTAATGGCGACGCGGGCGAACTGGGCGTCGTCGTACCAGACGCCGTAGTTCACGCTGTCGTAGCCGGCCAAGTCGCTCGACATGGTCCAGCTCACGCCGGCCGACTCGAAGATCACGGCAAACGCCCCGGGGTTCATTGGCCAGGAGAGGATCTCGCCGGCGTTGTGCACCAGCAGGATGTCGGCCCCCTCCTTGTCCCAAGGGGTCTCGATCGTCAGCCCCGTCTTCTCCGAGACCTCCTCGTCGATGAACTCGATGTTGTCTTTGACGACCGTGTCGTTCATGCCCGTAGACGAGCCGACCTTGAGCTGCAGGACCGAGCCGCTCTCGTGCAGCTCCTTGGCCGCGATGCCCATCTCCTGACTGAAGAGCTTGCGGATCTCGTGGGCGATCAGGCCGTTGTCCACGCCGATCGGGCAGGTCTGGGCGCAGCGCCGGCAGAGGTTGCAGCGGTAGGCCAGCTCGGCCAGCCGAGCCACCGTGGTCCAGTTCAGCTCGATCTCGCCGTCGCGCCACGCCTGCAAGAGCCGGCCGTTCGACTTGACGTGCTTCTTGTAAAGCCGGCGGAAGACCTCGGAGCGGTAGGCCGGCCGGTAGACGGGATTGCGCCCGCTGGCCTCGTAGATGTGGCAGGCATCGGAGCACGTGTGGCAGGCCGCGCAGTGGTCCATCGATAGCAACAGCGGCTGCAGGAACGTCCAGTTGTTCTCCTTGGTAAACAGCTTCTCGAGGCCGGAAAGGAACTTCGCGACCAGCTCGTCCTCTTCCTCTTTGCTCTGCGGCTTGGGGATGCTCACGGCCAGTGTGTCGTCGAGCGACGCCTCGTACTGTTCCCGGGCCTTGTCGCTTAGGGGCGCGAAGTCGGGGGTCGACTCGGGCGTGTCGAACGGGGCGGGCAGCGGCTTGAAGTCCTCTTTGCGAAGCTCCGTGAGCTTCGGCGAGGGCTTGGAGATATCCTTGATGCGGATCCGCTTCTTCGTCACTGCTCGTTCTCCTCAACGTCGGAAGTGGCCACCTCGGCCCAGGTCTTCTTCCCGTCCCCTCGGATGTGCGGCGCCGACCAGCTCACCGGGTAGTTCAGGGCCGCGGCCACCTGTCGTTCAATCTTCCCGCCGGCCAGGTTCGGCTCATCGCTCCAACGGACGTCGTGATACATGAACCACTTGGTGAAGAAGTGGGACATGTGCGTCAGCGGCACGTAGGCCAACAGCACGGATCCCAAGGCGACCTCCAGGCCGGTGAGCCACGGCACGGTGCCGGCCGACGCGAAGTCGAAGGTCACCAGTTGAGTGAAGAAGGTCCTAAGGTGCTGGAAATCGGGGTCCACCAGGGCGTGGGTGAGAAGCGCGGCTACGAACGCCACCGCGAAGAAGGCCAGGTTGAAGAAGTCGGCCGGCTTGGTGTACTCGCGGTAGTCGGGGTCGAAGGTGCGCCGAGCCAGAAGCGCCAGCGTGCCGAGCAGGGCCAGCCCCAGGCCCAGGTATCCCACGAGGTACGTCAAGTGGTACAGGGCCATGCCCACGAGGGACGCCTCGGGCGCGACGCTCAGGCCCGCCGCCTCCGTGATCCCGCCCAGCAGCAGAAGCCCGATCAGCCCGGCCAGCACGTAGAGGCCGAAGTGGAACGGGAAGGTGCGGAACCAGTGGCGGCGGTTGTGCTCCCAGACCCCTGCCAGCAGTAGGATTTCGGGGATCATCACCTTCAGCTCGCCCAGCAGCGACGTGGCCCGGGGCTTGGTCCACCAATCGGATTCCTCGAGGTACGAGCCCCCGTAGCCGGCCCGGCCCTTCTCGTGGGCGACGGGGTAGAGCTCCCATCGCAGGTGCAAAGGCAGCCGGGCGATCTTCAGCGCACGAAACGCAATCGACGCCACGAAGACCGCCGCGCAAGCGTAGGCAATTGCCAGCAGAATCGAACCGGGCATTCAACGCTCCTCTTGTTGCGAAAGTCCCTTGAGCTTCATGAGGTCTTCCACCACGGCGCCTGTTTCCCGCGGGTCGCCACGCTGTTTGATCAGGCGCTTGATGTCCTCGGTACACAACGAGCCGAACCGGTAAACCACGCACTGACGGCAAGCCTGCCCCCCCTGGGCACAATCCAGCCCGGGCGTCATCCAGCAGGGACGCGCGTTGGCGCCGTAGGCCGGGCAGCGGCTGCGGGTCTCTGCGGTGCAGCGGTGCAGCTCCCAACAGGGCAGCAGGGCCTGCATCCGGCGGATGCCCTCGACGTTCAGGCCCAGCTCCTGGATCAAGCGCTGGATATTGCGCACGCGGCGGACGTCCTCGTGCGAGAAGAGGCGCTGGCCCGACCCGGTCCGGTGGGGGATCAAGAGACCCTCGGTCTCGTACCGGCGCAGGGCCGAGGGGGAGAGCCCCGTCTTCTGCGCCAGCACGCCGATGGCAATGACCGGGTCGTCGAGCTCGGGGGAAGTCGCTGCGTCGGCCATAAGCGATTATCTGGCCGCACCTTACGAACTTGCGGCCTTGCTTTCGGAGGATGGCTCGGTGTGCATCTACAATAGATGGTATAGCAAAACTGTACCACCCGGTAAAGGTCTGGTGGCAAAAAAGGGGACGCAGCTCTTTTTCGGGGGTTTAGGCAAGATGTGTGTAACACGTCAGCCAAATGAGGAAGCGCCTTGTACGACGGCCTTCCAAGGCCGTCGTCGCGGTGGCCCGGCCTCGACGGCCTTCCAAGGCCGTCGTCGCGGTGGCCCGGCCTCGACGGCCTTGGAAGGCCGTCGTACATCAGGTGGCTGGGCTGAACCCCCGGAAGAGAGCTGCGTCCCCTTCTTAGGGGAGCAGGCCCTTGACCATACGGATCAGCTCCTCGCTGTCGACGGGCTTACTGATGTAGCCTTCGGGCGGGGGCACGTGCCGTCGGGAGGAGATGAACCGCTTGAAGTCCTCGGAGATGCCCGTGATGATGATCACCGGCACCCCCTTGAGCCGCTCGTTCTCCTTCAGGGCACGGTAGACCGCCACGCCGGACTTCTCGGGCATGGCGACGTCCAGGGCCACCAGGTCGGGGAGTTGCTGCTCGATCTTGCCCAGCGCCTCGGCCCCGTCGTTGGCCGTCAGCGTGGCGTACCCGTTGTCCTCCAGGACCGTGGTCATGTAGGTGCGGGCATCCGGGTCGTCGTCGACCACCAGTATCGTCTTCGTGTTTTCAGCCATGGAGAGCCTCCTTTGCGGCGGGGGCAGGGTCGCCGGGCTTCGGCGGCGGTCGGTTCCGCGGTAGTTTTACGACAAATCGAGTGCCCACGCCAGGCTGGGACTCCAGCTCGATGGTGCCGCCGTGGGCCCGGGCTATGCGATTGGCCACGAAGAGCCCCAGCCCGGTCCCCTCCATGCCCTTCGACGAGAAAAACAAGCTGAACGCCTTGTCTCGCGTCTCTTGGTCCATGCCGATGCCGTTGTCGGCCACTTCGAACTGGACGTGGTCCGGGGGGTCGGTCAGGCGGAGCGTGACTTCGTGCTCGGCTTTCTTGTCGTCCAGGCGGCAGGCGTCCAGGGAGTTCTCCAGCAGGTTGATCAGCAGCGAGCGCAGGGCCCGGGGGTCCCCCTCGAAGTCGCCGACGCCCGGGTCCCGCTGCACCGTGAGCTTCACGCCCAGCTCCCCGGCCCGGGCCTGTGCCAGCCCGCTGACCTCCTCGACCAGTTCGGCGGCCGAGACCGTCTCCCAGACGGGCTCGCGGTCCTTGGCGTAGTAGAGGATGTCGGAGACAGTTCCGCGGATGCGGTTGACGTTGCGCTGGACGATCTCCCAACCCTGGCGGACGCGGTCGGGCTTGTCCTTGGCAAAGCCGGTCTCGACCAGATACATTCCGCCGGCCAGCCCGTTGAGCAGACCCTTGAGCGAGTGCGAGACCGAACCGATCAGCAGTCCCAGCGAGGTCAGGTGGGACTCGAGCTTCCGCAGCTCGGTGATGTTCGTGCTCATCTCCATCACGCTGACGATTTCCCCGTTGCCGTCGCGGATCGGCGCGGTGGTCACCAGGACGTTGATCTCTTCATCATCTTTGAGCGAGCGGACCACCTCTTCGCGCACGTGGATTTGGCCGTCCTCGAAGGTGTCCTGGACCGGGCAGGGCACGCAGGGCTCGGTGCGGTGCTTGTAGACCTCGAAGCACTTGCACCCCAGGGCACCCAGGGCCGAGCCGAAGTCCTCGCGGAAAGCGCGGTTCATCTCGATCATGCGCAGCTCGCGGTCCTGGATCGAGATGTAGCAGGGGACCTCTTCAAAGAGGACCTGGTAGCGCTTCTGGCTTTGGCGGAGCTGCTCCTCGAGACGCTTGATGTGCGTCACGTCGGTCGACATTTCCATGACCGCCGCGATCCGGCCCGACGCGTCGTAGATGGGGGTTGTTTCCACCAACACGGAGACCTCCCGGCCGTCGAGGCACTTGACGCGCTCTTCGCGCCGGTGGCACCCCCCGTCCCAGAACGTCTCCTCGACGGGGCAGACCTCGCACTTCTCCGAGCGGTGCTTGTAGACCTGGTAGCAGTGCCGGCCTTCGATCTGGCCGAAGTCCTTGCGAAACCGCTCGTTGGCGTCCAGGATCCGGAACTCCCGGTCCTGCACCGAAACGTAGCACGGCAATCGGTCGAAGTACTGCCGGTACGGGTCTTGCATCGCGCACCTCCGGGGTGCCGGCGCCTTGGAGTGCGGCGATTCATCGCCGCTCTTGGGGTCTTGGGAGGTCTACCGTGTTCGAGCGGGGCCTTTCAATCTGGCGACGCTTGCGAAAACCGCTATCCCTTGCGCCGGAAGGCGGCGATGAATCGCCGCACTCCAAAGAAGTGTCATTCGTGGTGCGTTACCTCCAGCACCTTGCGCACGTTTCGCAGTAATCTCTCTTCGGAAACCGGCTTGTCCAGGTATCCTTCGGGCGGCTCGACCGAGCGTTCGTAGATCACCTCCCGCAGCTCGGGCCGCCCGGTGATCACGCAGATTTTCACGTGGTCCATCTGCGGGTCCTTGCGGATCATCTCGAAGACCTCGCCCGCGCTCTTGCCCGGCATGGCCAGGTCGAGGGTCAAGAGGTCCGGCTTGTGGCGGTGGACCATATCGAGGGCCTCGTCGCCGCTGAAGGCCGGGAAGACCGTGGCACCGTGGTCCTCGAGGATCGCGGTGAGCATGGTCACCTGGTCCGGCTCGTCGTCGGCCACCACAATCGTGTGCCCGGCAAGCGGCAGAGCAGGGGCCGGGGCCTCCTCGACCTTCTCGGGAACCGCTGCCTTCTCGGGAACGGCTTCGGCCGGCACCTCGACGGGCACCTTCTCCGGCACGACCAGGGCGTTGGCCACGAGGTTCACGAGCTGGGTGACCTCCATGTCCAGCTTGTAGTGGCGGATCACGTCGGTCAGCCCGTCGACGCAGTTGTGGCAGGAGGTCACCACGATCTTGGCGCCGGTGGCCTTGAGCTGGTCGGCCTTGATCTTGCCGGATTTCAGGCGCCGCGGGGTGTATTCCGACATGCTCATGGCGCCGCCGCCGCCGGTGCAGCAGAAGTTCTCGGCCCGATTGGGGTACATCTCGCGGAAATCGGTCACCACGAGGTTCAACAGCTCGCGGGGCTCCTCGAACAGTCCGCAGCTCCGGGCGTTGTTGCAGGAGTCGTGGAAGGTGACCGGCGTGGTGTTGCGCGTCTTGTCGACCTGAATGCGCCCCTCCTTGATGTACGCGAGCATGGTATCTACGGAGCTTTCCATCACGAAGGGCACGTCGAACTTGCCCCAGTTCGGAGCCTCGCAGCGCGTCGAGCGGTAGCCGTGCCCGCACTCGGAGATGACCAATCGCTTGCCGCGCAGCTCGATGACCTTTTCGTACAAACGCCGGGCCACGGCCCCGCCCAGGTCGTCGTCGCCCGAGAAGAGCCCAAAGTTGGTCATGTCCCAGCACTCGCTGGGCATGGTCCAGCTCTCGCCGGCAAGGTAGAAGATCTTGGCCGCGTCGGCGATGGTGCGCGGGTCGTACTTCACCTCGCGCGGATTGATCGAGTAGACCACCTCGCAATCGGGCTTGTCGATGGGGATGATCTCCTCGGCCGGGGCGCCCAACTCCTCCTCCAGCTCCTCGGCCATCCACTCCAGGGTCTCGACGTAGTCCTCCTTGAGCACCCCCATCTGGTTGCCCAGCTCCCACTGGTCCTTGCTCACCACGGCCACGCCCTCGGGCATGATCCCCACGGAGACCAAGAGCCCCCGGGCCATGCGGTTGAACGTGGCCAGGTCCACGCCCATCGGGCAGTTCAGCGAGCAGCGGCGGCAGTTCGTACACTTACCGAACACGATGTCCTTGAGCTCTTCGAGCTCCTCGTCGGTGAAGATGCTCCCGGCCTTGACCCACCAGGGAAAGACGCGGCCGGTCCAGTCGTGGTGGCGCTTGAAGAGCTTGCGGATCTTGTCGCCCTTGTAGGCCGGGGCGTAGGTCGGATCGCCGGGATTTGTGAGCACGTAGTGGCAGGAGTCGGTACACATGCCGCAATGGACGCAGGCGACCATCGAGCCGGCGATCTGCCGGTTGAGCTTCTGGCCCAGGCGCTCGAGAACCTTCTGTGCCTTTGCGGATCGGGTTTTCTCAGGACGGGTCATGCCTTGGAGCCCCTTCGGATCGGATAGACGCCGCGGTAGCCCAGGGTCTTGCCCAGGTAGTACCGCGTGAACGGGTAGTACAGGTAGTGCGAAATCTTGCTGAACGGCACGTAGATCAGGAAGAACGCCGTCAAGAGGAAGAACGCCAGCCGGAGCCCTTCGGCGTAGGCCACCTTGCTCGGGTCTTCCAGGACGCCGTAGGGGGCGGCCAGCACAGCGGAACCGAGCCACACCGTCAACAGCGCCAGCGAGAAGTAGTCGTCGGGCGAGCTGATCGCCCGCATGTACGGGCTGCCGATCCGCCGGATCATGCGGATCACGCCCACCGCACAAGCGGCGCCGGTAATCACTTGAATCGCCGGCGCCACCAGCGGGATCTCCAACAGCCCCCGGCCGTAGGGGATGATGAACGAGAGGATGATGGCCGTCGCCACGCCCAGGTGGAAGACGACGAACTGGCAGTAGAAAAGGAACTTCGTTCGGGTGCTCTCCATGGCCCAGGGCATGGCGATGTTGACCCAAGAGTAGAGGACCCCCTTGGTGCGCGAGGTGCCGGGCAGCCCGGTCTTGGCTTGGCGCTCGCCCGCCGCCTTGAAGCGGAGGAACCAGACGATGCGGATCGTGTAGACCAGGGCCATGAACCCCAGCGCCAGCTCTTGAAGCCTGTGTTCGGAGAAGTGAAGAAACTCGCTCATGGGGGTGTTTCGTCCTTCCTATCGGTTAAGCGAAGCGAGCCGCGCCTCGAACGGCGCGAACTCGCGATGGTCCACCACACAGATGACGACCTCTTCGATGCCCGTTTCGCCTTCCAGGTAGCTCTTGATCGTCTCGAGCATCACCCGGGCACAGAGTTCCAGCGGCACGGCGTAGAAGCCCGTCCCCATGGGGGGCAGCGCGATGCGCTTCAGCCCCTTCTCGTCGGCGGTCTTCAGGCAATTGAGCAGCGTCGTGCGGAGCTTGCCCTCGGTGTCGGGCTCGTTGAACCGGGGCCCGACGGCGTGCAGGATGTGCTTGGCCTTGAGGTTTCCGGCCCCGCTGAGCGCCACGTCGCCGGTCTCGACGGGCTCCATCTCGTCCAGCTCCTTCTTGATGCTCGGTCCGCCGCGCACCGAGATGGCGTTGCCGAACCCGGAGCCCAACGCCAGGTCGTGCTGGGCGTAGAACACGAAGGCGTCGACGTCCAGCAGGGTGATGTCGTCCCGGATCAGCCGCAGCGTGCGGCCGCCGATCTCCATTGCGTCAGAAACCGCTTGGGTCATGCTCTCCTCCCCGGTCAATGGTCTTGCTTCAAGCGCCTCATGCGCTCCAACAGCTCTTGGGTCGCCGTGTCCGCGTCTTGCGAATCGCCGTGGTCGTGCAACAGCCGCTTGATCTCCTCGGTACACAACGAGCCGAACCGGTACACCACGCACCGCCGGCACTCGTTCCCCTGGGGGGCACAGTCGAGCCCCTTGATGGTCCAGCAAGGCCGCGTGTTTTCCTGGTAGGCTGGGCAAGTCTCGCGGGTTTGGGCGCCGCAGGGGTGCAGGTCCCAGCAGGGCAACAGGGCCTGCATCCGGCGGATCCCCTCGATGTTCAGGCCCAGGTCCTGGATCATGTGCTGGACGTTCCGCACCCGACGGACGTCCTCGTGCGAGAAGAGGCGGTGTCCTGAGTCCGTCCGGTGCGCGATGATCAGGCCTTCGTTCTCGTACTTTCGGACCGCCGAGACCGACAGACCGACCTTCTGGGCCAGGACTCCGATCGAGATCACCGGGTCGTCGGCCTCGCGCTGGGTTTCGGCGTCGGACATAAGTTCTTTGGCAGCAAGGGGTTACGCGGGATGGCCCTTTGCGTACGCAAATCCTATAGTCTCTTGTGTAGCAAAGCTCCACCGACAAGTCAACACCCACCCGGCCATTGACTTTTCGGCCGGGCTCCCTAAGTTTACGTGTCCCCCGGGTAACCCCCTTCCGGCGAGGGAGCGAACCGGGGACATCCTGAGTCGTACGACGGCCTTCCAAGGCCGTCGCACAGCGGGCATACGCAGACGGCCTTGGAAGGCCGTCGTACACCTGGAAACGGAAGAAGCAAGTCTCGCACAAGACAAGGCTCGTCCCCCTTTTTTTGTTCCCATCCGACAGGAGACGATTCGGAGAAAAACCCATGCCCCAATCGAGGAAAGAGACCCAAGAGAAGCTCGTGACCAACATGCGGAACTGGCAGAAGATCGAGAACGCCTCGGTCGCTTCCACGGGCCGCGTGATCGAAAAGACCGACAACCCGATCGTCCGGCTGGTCATGGAGATCATCCAGCGCGACTCGCAGATGCACTACCGCGTGCAGGAGATGATCGCCGACAGCCTGGAGAAGAGCATTGCACTGACGCCGGACGACGTCGGGGACGTCTGGGGGATGATCGAGGACCACATCAAGCTGGAGAAGAAGACCCTGGAGCTGGCCGAAATGGCCCTGGAGGCGATCGAGGGCTCGAAGGGCATGCTGGTCCAGGCCTACCTGCTCGAGTACCTCATGGACGACGAGAAGAAGCACAACCAGCTTCTGGATCGGCTGGCCAACGTCCAGAAGGGGATGTATCCCTACGGCTGAGCCGCCGGGTTGCAGCGACCGCATTCATGCGGTCTCAGCAGGCTTGTAGTGACCGCATTCATGCGGTCTTCCCCGACGTTCGGACCGCGGGACCCGACGCGTCGGGCTACTGCGACGGGGCATACGCGGCCGGACCTCTGTTTCCCCCCTACCGGGCCGCCCGGGGGCGGCTGCGGAGGTTCGCCGCCGGCAAGGGGGCCATGGCTCCCGCGCTCGGGCCGTGGTATCATCGCTTCTTGCGGCCGGGCGGTACGGGGTACCTCTCCGCGGCCGGCTTCCCGGGGCAGCCGAACACGGGCTGGGTCCGTTTCCCTTTCCTTTGGGCCCCTGCCCTGCACAAGGAGCGAATCATGGCAGCCGAAACCACCGTCCGGGAACTCCTGGAGGGCAAGGCGAAGAGGCTACACACGATCGGGCCGGATGCTTTGGTGTTCGACGCCCTGCGCGAGATGTTCGACGCCAAGATCGGGGCCCTGCTGGTCATGGAGGGCGACAAGCTCGTCGGGATCTTTTCGGAGCGCGACTACGCCCGAAAGATCATCCTGGAGGGGAAGAGCTCCAAGGGCACGAAGGTCCGGGACGTGATGACCGCGGACGTCTGCTGCGTCTCGCCCGAACAGTCCGTGCGCGAGTGCATGGCGCTGATGAATAGGAACCGCTTCCGGCACCTTCCCATCGTCGAGGACGGAAACGTGGTGGGGATCGTGTCGATCGGCGACGTCGTTCGGGCAATCTTGATGTCGATGATGTAGAGCGAGGTCTTTCGGCGAAGATGACGACCACGTCGCGGACTACCCCCGGAAGAGTCTATCTGGTGGGCGCCGGTCCCGGCGATCCCGGGCTGCTCACGTTGCGCGCGGTCGAGTGTCTGGGTCGGGCCGACCTGGTGTTGTACGATTATCTGGTCAACCCTGCTGTGCTGGAGCACGCCGCGCCCGGCGCCGAGCTGGTCTGTTTGGGGCATCACTCGACCGGGCGTGCGCTTTCGCCGGATGAGATCAACACGCGCATGCTCGAAGGGGCCCGACAGGGCAAGACGGTCGTGCGACTCAAGGGGGGCGACCCGTCGATCTTCGGCCGGGGGGCCGACGAGACCGGGGCGCTGCGCGAGGCCGAAGTGCCCTATGAGATCGTGCCGGGGATCACGGCCGGATTGGCGGCCGCGGCCTTCTGTGAGATCCCGATCACGCACCACGAGGACGCCTCGGCCGTGGCGATGATCACCGGCCAGGAGCGGGACGGCAAGCCGGCGTCGGCCTTGGACTACGCCGCGCTGGCCCGATTTCCCGGCACGCTGATCTTCTACATGGGCGTCAGACAGGCCGAACGGTGGAGCCGGCAGTTGATCGAGCACGGCAAGCCGCCCGAGACCCCCGTGGCCATCGTGCGCTGGTGTACCCGGGCAAACCAGCGCACGATTCGCTGCACGCTTCAGAACGTCACGCAGGTGATCGCCGAGCAGAAGGTCCGTCCCCCGTCCGTGTTCCTGGTGGGCAAGGTGGTGGGGCGCGCGCCGGAGGTGTCCTGGTTTGCTGCGCGGCCGCTGATGGGCACGCGCGTCCTGGTGCCCGGCTCCCCGGCCACTTCCGAGAAGCTCCGCGATCGGCTGGCCGCGATGGGGGCCGACGTGATCGTGCAGCCGGCGATTCGCATCACCGACCCCCCGGACCGGGAACCGGTCGACGCCGCCCTGAGGAGGCTCGACCAATACGACTGGCTGGTCTTCAGCAGCGGCAACGGCGTCGACTACCTGCTGGGCCGGCTCTTCGCCCGCGGCGGCGACGTGCGCCGGCTGGGGCGAGTGAAGCTGGCGGCGGTCGGCCCCGGCACGGCCGAGCGATTGGCTCGATACCACCTCCGGGCCGACCTGGTTCCCGAGCGGGCCGACGCCGAGTCGCTGGCCGCGGCCCTGGCCGGGGAAGCCCGGGGCCGGCGGTTCCTGCTGGCCCGGGCCAATCGGGGGCGCGAGGTGCTGGGCGAGGAGCTTTTGCGCGCGGGGGCCGAGGTCGAGCAGGTCGTGGTCTACAGCAGCCTCGACGTTCAGACGCCCGATCCGGACGTGGCCGCCGCCCTCTCCTCGGGCAAGATCGACTGGATCACGCTCAGCAGCTCGGCCACGGCCCGGTCGTTGTTTAAGCTATACGGTGACGCGGTGCGGCGGGCCAAGCTGGCGAGCATCAGCCCGCTGACCACCACGGCACTTCGGGACCTGGGTTTCGAGCCGGCGGCCGAGGCGTCGCCGCACACGTCGGACGGACTACTGGAAGCCATCCTCCGAGCGGGCCGCTCGGAAGCCCGGCAGGCCATCATCACCCGCGGGACGAATGACATCGCCCAAGAGACAGGGGAACTGAAATGAAGAAACTGAAGTTGCTGCTGGTGGACGATGAGAAGGAGTTTGTCGAGACGCTGGCGGACCGGCTGAAGATGCGGGAACTCGAGGCGGCCGTTGCCCACGACGGGGAAGAAGCCCTCTCCGCGGTGAAGGAGGAGGAGCCGGACGTGCTCGTGCTGGACCTGAAGATGCCGGGCATCGACGGCATCGAGGTCCTGCGGCGCGTGCGCAAAGCATATCCTAACCTACAGGTGATCATCCTCACGGGGCACGGGAGCAAGAAGGACGAGGACGCGGCCCGCAGCCTGGGGGCCTACGACTACCTGAAGAAGCCGGTGGACCTCGACACGCTGGTGCCGCGGATCAAGGACGCCTTCAAGCAGAAGCTGCGCAAGCTGGAACGGATGTCCATGGCCGTGGCGTTCGCCGAGGCGGGGGAGTTCGACACCGCCAAGGAGATGATGGAAGAGGACGAGGAAGGCAAGCGGGACCAAGGCGGCGAGGGGACGAAGTAGCGCTTGGCGGCTAGGGGTTAGTGGCTAGTGGTTAGTGACTAGGGATTAGGGTGCTCGGGCTATGAGTGCATCGTGCGAGCATCTTTGTAGCCGCAGGCGGAAGCCTGCGGGGGGCTGCGGCTCCAAGCGGGTCTGGCAAGAGGAGCGAGGAAGGAGACCGGCCCGCGTTCCTCACCAGACGGGAAGAACGGCCACCAGTAGTGTGCCACTGCTTCGCGGAAGCAGTGCGTTCGTTGCTCGGGTCGACGCCGTGTGGGAACGCCATGTCAAGAAGCTCGCCCGACAAATCGGCCGCCCCCCCGAGTAACTTGGGCATTCCCAAGGGAGAGGGCTCCTCGCGCTACCGCCGGCTGTGGTGGTTCTCCGTGGTCTTCACGGCCTTAGTGTCGTTAACGCCGCTGGTCATTATGACCCTGGTCAACTTTTACCAGTACGAGCGGACGTTCACCGCGGAGATGATCCAACCGATCGCCGGGCTGACCTCGACGTCGGGGCGGTTCATCACCGACTTTCTCGTGGAGCGCCGGGCGGCGTTAAGCTACGTGGTCCGGCGCGAGCCGTACGAGGACCTTTGCGACCCGGCCAAGCTGGGCCGCGTCTTCCGCGACATGAAGGAGTCGTTCGGCGGATTGGTCGACCTGGGGGTCATCGACTCGGACGGAAGCCAGCGCTCCTACGTGGGCCCGTTCAGCCTGGAGGGAAAGAACTACAGGGAACAGGACTGGTTCCACGACGTTTATGTGCGCGGGGCCCACGTGAGCGACGTGTTCACGGGCTACCGGGGCCTGCCGCACTTCGTGATCGCCGTGCGCAAAGACCTCGGCGAGGAAGGGGGTTTTTACATCCTCAGGGCCACGATCGACACGGAAGTGCTCGACCGGCATATCAAGTCGCTGAACCTCCGGCCCTCGAGCGACGCCTTCCTGATCAACCGCCAGGGGGTTCTGCAAACCCCGTCGCGGTACTACGGGGGGATCCTCGAGCCCTGCCCGATCGGCACACCCCCCTTCTCGACCGACGCGGAGGTCCTCGAGGTCACCGACAAGCACGGGGACCCGAAGATCCTGGGTTACGCCTACATCGAGCAGTCGCCCTTCATCTTCGTCGTGCTCAAGCAGCCCGGCCAGGTCATGCAAAGCTGGGTCCGGCTCCGCAGCTACGTCCTCTGGCTGCTGGGCGCCAGCGTGGCCCTGATCCTGGCCGTGATCCTCTTCGGATCGAGCTACCTGGTCAACCGCATTCGGGAGGCCGACGCGCGGCGGAACATGGCGCTGCACAAGATCTCCTACGCCAACAAGATGGCTTCGATCGGGCGCATGGCCGCCGGCGTGGCCCACGAGATCAACAACCCCCTGGCCATCGTCAACGAGAACGCGGGCCTGCTGAAGGACCTGGTCGCGATGCGGGACGAGCCGCCCGACCGGAAGCGGCTGTTGAGCATCGCCGACGCCGTGCTGAAGTCCGTGGAGCGGGCCAGCACCATCACCCACCGCCTCCTGGGATTCGCCAAGCGCATGGACCCGGCGGTCGATCGCATTCCGCTGGGGCAGCTCCTGGAAGAGGTGTTGAGCTTCCAGGGGAGGGAAGCGGAGTACCGCAACATCACCGTCAACCTCGTCGTGCCCGACGACCTGCCGATGATCGAGAGCGACCGCGGCCAGCTCCAGCAGGTGTTTCTGAACATCCTCAGCAACGCCTTTGCGGCGGTCGACGACGGCGGGCAAATCGACGTCCTCGTGGAGCAGGAAACGGACGACACCGTGACGGTCATCATCCGCGACAACGGCCCCGGCATCCCCGAGCACGATCTACCCCACATCTTCGAGCCCTTCTTCAGCACCAAGGGGGACTACGGCACCGGGCTGGGGCTTTCAATCACCTACGGCATCATCGAAAACCTGGGGGGCCGGATCGAGGTCCGAAGCAAGCCCGGCGACGGCGCCACCTTCCTCGTCCGACTCCCCGTGAGAAGCCGGAGCTGAGCCGTGGAACGAATCAAGATACTGATCGTCGACGACGAAAAGGACCTGGTCTCCACGCTGGCCGAACGGCTGGCGCTGCGGGGCTTCGAGGTCGAAACGGCCACCACCGGCGCCGAGGCTCTCGAACGGCTCGGCCAAAACGGCTTCAGCGTGATCGTCGTCGACGTAAAAATGCCGGGGATCGGCGGGCTCGAGCTGACCGCCGAGATCAAGCGCAGCCATCCGCACCTGCCCGTGATCCTGTTCACCGGCCACACCTCGCGCGACGACGCGGAAAGGGGGATGCAGGAGGGGGCCTGCGACTACCTGGTCAAACCGATCGACATCGAGAAGCTGATCGCCAAGATCCGAAACGCCGTCGGCAGGAAGGAAAGCCCGAAGTCATGAGTCAACAAGCAGATCGTCTTCGTCGAGAAGAGCTGGCGTTCTTCGGCCGCGTCGGCGCCGGGGTGACCCACGACATGCGCAACGTGCTGTCGATCGTCGGCGAGTACGCGGGCCTGCTCGAGGACCTGGCGGCGCTGGCCGAGCGCGGCAAGCCCGTGGACCTCGAACGGCTCAAGAAGGTCTCCGGCAGCATCGCCCGCCAGGTGAAGAAAGGTACAGAGACGATGGAGCGGTTCAGCCGCTTCGCCCACGCCACCGACGAGGAGACGGCCTCGTTCGACCTGGCCGGGCTGGTCGAGAACACGGCGGCCTTGGCACAGCGGCGCGCGGCCCAAGCCGGCTGTCGCCTTCAGGTCGAGCTGCCCGAGAAGCCCGTTTCGGTAAGGAACAACCCTTTCAGCCTGCAACGTGCGGTTTACGGCGCCGTCGACCTGATCCTGGATTGTCCGGAAAAGGACGAGGAGGTTACGCTCGAAGTCGCTTCCCAGGGGGCGGCGGCTGAAATCCGCGTGTCCGGGCGCGTGGCCGGCGGGGAGGCTGACGGGCAGTGGGCCGACCAAGTCGCGGGGCTCTCCGCGACCCTGGCCGATCTGGGCGGGAGCCTGGAAACGTCCGTTATGGGGGAAACGGTCCTCCTCGTGCTCAGCATCCCGAGCTAGGAGTGTGCCGAGAAACAACGAGGTGCTTGTCATGGCGAACGAAAGAGTCCTGCTCGTCGATGATGAGGAGGAATTTACCCAGGTGCTCTCGGAGCGCATGGAGGCGCGGGGCGTCGGGGTGGATACCGCCGCGAACGGCCCCGAGGCGCTGGAAAAGGCCAAGGCCGCTCCTTACGATGCCATCATCCTGGACCTCGCCATGCCGGGCATGGACGGGATCGAGACCCTCAAACGGTTGCTCGGCGCGAACCCCGAGCTTCAGGTGATCTTGCTCACGGGCCACGGCACCGTCCAGAAGGGCGTCGAGGCGGTGAAGCTCGGCGCCGTGGACTTCCTGGAGAAGCCGGCCGAGATCGACAAGCTCCTGGAAAAGATCCACCAAGCCCAGGCCACTCGGATGCTCCTCGTGGAAGAACGCGCCGAAGAGAAGATCAAAGACATCCTGAAGTCGAAAGGGTGGTAGCTTCTTCTGACCCCTGAGTTCCAGCGCGGCTTGGAGCCGCAATGCCCCGCGGGCTTCTGCCCGCGGCTACGAACATGTTCGGAAGACGCAATCGGATCACCGTCGAGGACTCCAACCGCTGACCCCTGACTCCTGACGCCTGACCCCTGTCCCCTATCCCCCGTCCTTTCGTCCGCCGGAGCGGAGCGCCATGAACGAAGAACTCGTCCGGGACATCTTGGTCCCCTTGGAGGAGTACCCTTGTATCCCCGATACCTGCACGCTGCGCCAAGCGATCGAGGAGATGGGCAAGGCGCAGATCCTCAGGCACCGGCAGGCATCGCTGCCGCGAACCGCCCTGGTCTTCGACGAGACCCTGACCGATCTGTTGGGGATGCTCCGCCGCCGGGACATCATGCGGGGGCTCGAGCCCAAGTTCCTGCTCAGCGGGTCGATGGATTACGGGCGGAAACTGTTCGACGTCGAGATCGATCCGAATCTCGCCGAACTCTCGCACGACAAGATCATCGCGGGCATCCGGCGCCGGGCCGAGCGCCTGGTCAAGGACTACATGATCCCCATCAAGGCGACCGTCGGCCACGACGACCACATCATGAAGGCCATCTACGAAATGGTCGACCGGAACACCAGCCTGCTCCCGGTGCTCGAGGGCGGGAACGTCATCGGCGTGATCCGTTCGGTCGACGTGCTCAACGAGGTCGCCCGCATCCTGGGCATCGAAGACCCCTCGCCCCAGAGCGACAAGCTCGAGTTCCTCAAGTGGTGGCTTTCCTCCTGAGGATCATGCTGATCTACGTCCTCACTCCCTTGGTGATGCTCACGGCCTGGGCCTACGCGGCGGTCGGCCTGGGCGGCGGCACGGCCTACCTGAGCCTGATGTCGTTCTGGCAATCCGATCCCGCCGTGCTGCGCCCCCTGGCCTGGTCGCTGAATATCGTCACGGCTGCGGTGGGCTTCCTGAACTTCTCGCGCCAGCGCCATTTCAACGCCCGGCTTGCCTGGCCCTTTCTCGCGGGGGGCGTGGTTGGGGCGGCCGGCGGGGGAGGGGTCGAGTTGCCCAAAGCCCTCTTCCAAGCCGTGCTGGCCGCGATGCTCATCTACGCCGCGCTCCGCATGTTGTGGCCGCGGAAAGCGGCGGCCGGTCCCTCGCCCAACCGGCCGCCGGTCTGGTTCTCGCTCCTGTTGGGCATGGCGGTCGGCATGATGTCGGGGCTGGTGGGCATCGGCGGGGGCATCGTGCTGGGGCCCGTGCTGCTCGGCCTGCGATACGCCGACATGAAGGCCCTGGCACCGATCACTTCGTTGTATATACTGCTCAATTCCTCCGGGGCGCTGGCGGCCTTCTTGTTCCGCGGCGGAAGCCTCGACCCGCGGTTGACAGGCATCCTCTGCGGCGCGGCCTTGGCCGGAGGGTTTCTCGGCTCCCGATGGGGGGCCAGGACGGCGTCGGAATCGGCGCTGAAGAAGATATTCGGCCTGGTGGCACTGGCTGCCGGCGTCAAGCTGTTGGGCGAATACCTCGGTCTGCTAGGCGGTTGAACCTGCGATGAACGAGCCAAACCCCAAGGACGCGCCCAACCCCGCGCCCCCCGGTCACCCCGATATCCATCTGGCGGCGAAGCGGCTCGGCTGGCTCGAGTGGAAGAAGCACGGCTACATGCTGCTGGGCGTGGTGCTGTTCGCGGTGGTCTACGCCTGCCCCCCCTTTCCCGCCGCGGTGGATCCCCAGGGAACGCAGTTCGAGCTGACGCACCAGGGCAAGGCCGCACTGGCCTTGTTCCTGCTGGCGGCCACCTGGTGGGTCTTCGAGGTCGTGCCGATCGGCGTGACCGGCATCACCATCGGCGTGGTCCAGGTCCTGTTCCTGATTCGCCCTGCCAAGGTCGTCGTGGATCCCTCCGGCGGCTCGGCCGAAGCGGGCCAGGTCATAAGCGGCATCGTCACCGAGAAGCTCTCGACCGCCAAGGTGGCCTTCGGCGACTTCATGGACCCCTCGGTGTGGTTCATCATCGGCTCGATCACTTTCGGGATGGTGTTTTCCAAGACGGGGCTCACCAAGCGCATGGCCTACCGCATGTTGGTCATGGTGGGCGAACGCACCAGCATGATCTACCTGGGGTGTTTCGTGATCACCGCGGCGCTGACGCTGATCATGGCCCACACGGCCGTGGCCGCCACGATCTACCCGCTGCTGATGGCCATCTACGCGCTGTATACCGAAGACGAGCGCCCCACCCGGTTCGGCAAGGGGCTGTTCATCGGCATGGCCTTCGTCGCGGGGGCGGGCAGCATCATCACCCTGCTGGGCGCCGCCCGCGGCGCCGTGGCCATCGGCTTCTACAAGGAAATCGTCGGCGAAGAGATCACCTTCTTTAGGCTGACCTACTTCATGGCGCCGGTGGGCTGCGTCATGGTCCTGCTGCTCTGGGTGATGTGCATGACCATGTTCAAGCCCGAGAAACGGACGATCCCCGGGCTCAGGGAGCGGGCCAGGGCGCTCTACTCCAGGCTGGGGCCCATGTCCCGCTCCGAAATCCTTGCGCTGGTGATCGTGCTCTCCGCGATCGCCGTGATGAGCATGAGGTCGTTCGTGCCCTTCCTGGAGCCGCTCAACAAGAGCGCCGTGATCCTGGTGGCCACGATCCTGTTCTTCGTCTTCCGCATCCTTTCGATCAAGGACCTCGAGGACGTCCCCTGGAACATCATCCTCCTGTTCGGCGGGGCCATGAGCATCGGTTTCTGCCTCTGGGAGACCGGGGCCGCCAGGTGGCTGGCCATCAAGTGGCTGGTCCTTTTCCAGAACGCACCGTGGTTGGTCTTCGTGATGGGCACCACCGCGTTCGTCCTGGTGATGACCAACCTGATCATGAACGTGGCGGCCATCGCCATCTCGCTGCCCGTGGCCCTGGTGCTGGCCCCCTACCTCGGCGTGGCCGAGGAAGTGATCTTCTTCTCCGCGCTGGTGGCCGCGGGCATGCCCTTCCTGCTGCTCGTAGGCGCCGCCCCCAATGCCATCGCCTACGAGAGCCGCCAGTTCACCTCCGGCGAGTTCTTCGTGGCCGGCATCCCGGCGAGCATCGTGCTGCTGGTCGTCACTACGGTCTTCGTGTGGCTGATCTGGCCGATGATGGGAATGCAGGTGCTGGCACCGTGAAGCCGGTGGGGCAGGCATCCCTGCCTGGCGCGGTGTTCACGCAGGCTGCGGCACGGCCTCTGCTGCGATCTCCACCCGGTCGACTTGGTATCCTGCCCTCTTCACGTCCCCGATCGCCGAGCGAATGGCCTCCTCCAAGGACGCCGCCTCGCGGTGGAAGTCAACGGAAAACACCCCTTCACACGTGCCGGGGGTTCCGTCGTCGCAGCCGGCCTCGAACAGCTCGTCCGCGATGTCCTCGGTGAGCTCGAGCGGCCCCTTGAGAATCAGTGTGAAATCGTACTTCGTCATCGGAATTCACCTTTTCGGATGCCGGCCTACTCTTCGTGCGGGCAGCGGTCCACCGCCCGCCGTATGTCTTTCGCGTGGTCTTCCGGAACCCTTGGCGTCGAATAGACGGCCCGCGAACAGCCGTCGCGAGTGCCCAGCGGACAGTACAAACGTCCCCACAAATGTGCGCGCGGTCCCGATTTCCGCAGCGACCAACCATGGGCGACGGCGTATTCCACCGCCGCGCGCATGTGTTTGTTAGGGTGCTCCGCCATCGCTCGCTGCCCGCGCCGGTTGTGTCCGTCCGGTGAATTATACCATCATCGGTACGACCCGGAGAAGTAGCGCGACGGGCACCGACGACCGCGATCCGTCCCGCCGCGGAGCGTCGGGACTACGAGACGGCGTACCGCCGGGCCAACTCGGCCACGCTCGTGCGCGCGAGCTGCCCGTCCTCGTAGAGCGTCACCGGGGCCTCGTCGGAGAACAGACCGTCGCGCCCGGCGAGCAGCTCGCCGCGCCCGCATTGACCCAGGCACCACGCGGCCATACCGCGGACCTGCGGCTCCGGGTGCTCCAGGCAGGCCGTGATCGCGGGCAGCACTTCGTCGAGCTTTCCTTGGGCAACCGGCCCCAGGCGCCCGATGGCCCAGAGGATCCCGGGCCGGAAGTGGGCCAGGTCCTCCTCGGCCATCTCCACAAGCAGCGAGACCACGATGGGCACGTAGTCACGGCAGAGGTCGGGCCTGCGGCGGGTGATCTCGGCCATGGCCTCGGGCGAGCGCCAGCAGATGCCGCCCGACTCCTCGCTCATCAGCCAGTAGAGCCGCCGCAGAAGGTCGCGCACCGCGTCGGGATCGTCGCCGGCGATCCGCTCGGCGGCCGCGCCCAATGCCTCGACGGCCCGCCACCCGACGAGCGGGTCGCGGTCGAACGTGAGCGCGATCAACAGGCCCAGGACGCGGCGCCTGCCCCCGGCCAGCTCGGCGATCTCATCGAGGGCCCGTTGCTCGAGCAGTTGGCGCAGACGTCTCTTCACGTTTCGCTCCGGCAACGAAAAAGGGACCAGGTATGTTCTGTGCGAAGCACGCTTCGGGCCGTTCCGGCAGAATATACCTGGTCCCTTCTTACGTTCAAGCGAAGAACGGCAGGCCCGCGATCCGGCAGGCGCCGCGGCGGTAGCCTTCGGGGAACAGCTCGCGGAACTGCTCGACCTCCAGCCGGTGGGCCCCGCAGACCTCGAACCGCCTGGTGCCCCGTTCAGCTCGGGCCCGTCGTCGATCGTCTCCGGACAACATACGGAACCACCGGGGGCCTGGGGCGGCTGATCGACGAGCAAGACACCTACGAGCGGATCTTCGGCGCCCACCCCACGCCGCCGGGCTGCAACGGCGGCGTGGTGAAGGTTGACCTGCGACCCTCGACCACGGAAGATCAGTTCGAGTACCGACGGTTCGATTTGGTCGAGGAGAGAACGCGACGCACCGGAACGGCGACGGGCGGCGAAATCCGCAGGTTTCGGCCGCTCGAGGGCTATCCAGGCGTCTAGCAGTTCAAGGGCTGGGTGTTGTGCGTCGTCCGGTACGTCCCAGTAGCCTGAGGGTCTTTGTCTCCCTGGAGGTGATGCCATGCTTTGCCGTTGGCCGTGTCGAATGCCGTTGTTGGTCGTGATCCTGTCCTTGTCGGGTTTGGCAGAGTCGGGCGAGCCATGCGTCGCCGAAGTCGTCCTCACGCAGGACGGCCGGCCACGATCCGTGATCGTTCTGCCTGACACTCCGTCCGCGGCGGCAAAGATGGCGGCCGCTGTCTTGCGTGACCACGTCGAGGCGATGTCGGGTGCCGAGTTGGAGATCGTGTCCGCATCGGCCGCCCAGGCAGGCCAACAGGGCCGGGTGCTGATCGCTGTCGGGATGAGCCCGGTGGTGAGCAAACTGGGGCTATCCACCGAGGGGGTCGGGCCGGGCGGCATCTGTATCGACACGTCGCCGGGTGCGCTCACCCTGTTCGGCCCGGACGGCGAAACACCTTCCGATCCGTGGGGCACGCTGTACGCCGTTACGACGTTCCTCGACGACCACTTGGGCTGCCGCTACCTTTGGCCGGGCGAGTCGGGGAAGGTTATCCCCAAGCGGCCCACGATCAAGGTGGGCGACGTCCACCTCCGGTATACGCCCAACATCCGGCAACGGCACATCCGCAGCCTCGGCTACAGCGACCGGCTCCAGGTGGGGCTCGACCGTTTGGGGTTTACCAAGGAGGACTTCCGGCGGCTCCGCGAGGCGGCCTTCGCGGCCGAACTCGCCGACCCCGGTTGGCTTCGCTGGCACCGGGTGGGCGGCACGATGAACCTCCGCTCGGGTCACGCCTTCGGACACTACTGGGAGAAGCACGGCAAGGAACACCCCGAGTGGTTCGCCATGCAGCCGAACGGCTCGCGGGACCAGAGCCTGGCGGGCAACCGCGCCCGGCTCTGCGTGTCGAACCCCGAGCTGATCGACCAGATCGCCCGCGACAAGATCGCCGAGCTGTCGGCCGACCCGTCGCGAACGAGCGTCTCGCTGGCGCCGAACGACGGCGGGCGTCTGACGTTCTGCATGTGCGAGCGGTGCAAGGCCCTCGATCCGCCGGAAGGCCGCAAGATCAGCTTGCTCTACGACGACGCCACCGGCGGGCGGATCCAGCGGCACTACTTCGATTACGTCTCGCTCACCGACCGCATGGTCACGTTCTACAACGCCATCGCGGAGCAGGTCACGAAGGTCCATCCCGACGCGCTGCTCGTGGCCGACGCCTACAGCGTTTACTCGGCACCACCCGTCAAGCGAAAGCTGCATCCCAACGTCGTGGTCCGCTTCGTTCCCATGACGTATCTCAACGACGAAGGACGGGAACGTGCCCTTCGCGACTGGGACGCCTGGTCGCGGGCCGCGTCGAAAATCTACTTCCGGCCCAATTTCCTCAACGGCGGACGCCGCGTCGGCACGCTGCTGGTCTTTGCCCACAAGATGGGCGAGGACCTGCAATACCTGTCCGGCCACGGCATGGTGGGCACGGACTTCGACGCCTGCCTGCACAACTGGGCCACGCACGGGCTGAACTACTACGTGCTGGCCAAGCTGCTGTGGAACCCGGATGCCGACGTGGATACGTTGATCGACGAATACTGCCGGTCCGGCTTCGGCCCGGCGGCCGCTCCGATCAAGCGGTACTTCGCGCGTGCGGAACAAATCACGGACGGGATTGCCCGGCAGACGGACGCCGGTGACGCGCGGCGGCGGGACGTTACGGAACCTTATACGCCGGAAGCCGTCGAGGAGCTTTCCAACCTGCTGGCGCAGGCCGAGAAGCTGGCCGCCGGAAAGGAGGACGTGCTTGCGCGGATTCACTTCCTACGTCGAGGGCTGGAGTTCACCGACGTGCAAGCCCGAGCGTATCGCTGCCTTCGACAGGAAGCCAATGCGGATCGCACGGCCGCCCGGCGCATCCTGGACCGAAAGTACTGGATGATGCGGGACATCTTCGAGCAGGATCACCCGGCCGTTAACGTGGCCTACGTCGCCTGGGGCGGCGGCGGGTACTGGAAGCGGCTCGGCTGGCGATGGGAGGCCGATCACGAAAAACCGGGGCTCGCCCCGTAGTCAGCCGTCCGGCCGTGCGAGTCGGACCGTGCGACGGGGAGCGCCGCGTTTGGCTCGCGGTCTGTCCGGTGTGTGGCAAATTCCTCTGGCGCCATAAATGGGGGTTTTGTAGAATCTGGGCAACGTTGGTTTTCTTCCCCCTATCACGGAGGTAAACGATGGCGGATGCGTTGCCCAGATTGGATCGAG
>Ga0180437_10001283_pt1 | contig 43356 bp, 40 predicted proteins | sample SS_ome_4_FD_132410 | JGI IMG/M metagenome (GOLD analysis project Ga0180437, IMG submission 132410) | Hypersaline lake sediment archaeal communities from the Salton Sea, California, USA - SS_3_D_1 metaG | ecosystem: Environmental > Aquatic > Non-marine Saline and Alkaline > Hypersaline >...
AATGAATAAGGTTAAAAAATAAAAAATTAAATATCAAAAATAAAAAACACAAATTAAATATAAAAAAATTTAAAGAATTAAGAAAGAAATGGTAATTGTAGGGGCGACCCTTGTGGTCGCCCGCTATTCGGTAGTTATTTAATTGTGATTTTATTGTAGTGGTGGCATTTATGACACCCTAAATAGCATCCTGAGCACAACGAGGGATTCTTTATTTCTTAAAATCAAAAAGAAAATTATGGAACAAGTACCAAATACAGAAGAAGCTGCTGAATTCCAGATGAGAGAGAGAGAGAGGAATCGCCTATTTATGCGTGCGTAACTATTCCAACAAATAATCCCTCAATCACAGGAATTTGTAGAAAAGCAAGAGAAGAAATTTCAGCAGGGAAAAGAAAACCTGTGGAAGAATATAAATATGGCAATGAAGGATATGTTTATGCTCGCGACCTAAAACCAGTAGAAATAGACAGAGTTTTAAAAGATAGCGACAAATTGTTTTCCGAAAAGGGAATAGGTTATAGGAGCTGTTATGTTGACACAGTGAGCGAAAATGAAGTCAATTATGGTTTATATCTAGAAAATGATCAACAGTTAGAAAGAATAAAAAGAGCATTTAGAGGTACAAGAATAGGCATGGTAGCAGATTTTCGAAGCAAAAATGGGCATTATCAACCAAGACAACAAGAATATAAAAAAGTTAGTCCTTCTTGGATTGGACATGAGATTAATAAACCTCATCTTCATCAAGGAGTTTTAGTAAAAAAAGGCCAAAATTTTGAATTTTGAATTTCAATTTTGCATTTTTCATTTGCAATTTTGAATTTTTATAACAAAAACGGGCAGGCACATAGGCCTGCCCCTACAGTTTTAACAATCCATTTTAACAATCCATGACAGCAACAAAACGCGATTTTTATGATGTTTTAGGAGTTGATAAGAAAGCCTCGGCAGAGGAAATCAAGCGTGCCTACAGAAAGCTGGCGCTTCAATATCACCCTGACAAAAACAAATCCTCAGATGCGGCTGAGAAGTTTAAAGAAATAAACGAGGCTTATGAGGTTTTGTCTGACTCTAAGAAAAAGCAAACCTATGATCAGTTTGGCCATGCGGCTTTTAGCCAGGGCGCAGGTGGTTTTAGGGGCTTTGGTGGTGGGCAAACTAGGACCTATCGCCAAGGTCCGTTCACCTACACTTATACAACTTCCGGCGGCGGTTCACCTTTTTCCGCCACAGGCGGACCAGCCTCTGGCTGGGAGGGCTTCTCCGATCCTTTTGAGATCTTTGAGTCTTTTTTTGGCGGCGCCTCGCCTTTCCGCCGCGGCCCGCAAAAACCCCGCTACTCTTTAAAAATCTCCTTTATGGACTCAGTTAAGGGTACGGAAAGAAAGATTGTTCATCAAGGCAAGGAACATACTGTCAAGATCCCGCCCGGCGTTGATGATGGCACTAGAATCCGCTTTAATGAGTTTGATGTTTCAATTGATGTCCAGCCGGATGAAACTTTCCGCCGAGAAGACCAAAATCTTTTTGTCGACCATGAAATCCCTTTTACCTTAGCCGCCTTAGGCGGCAGCACCCAAGTGCCGACAATTGACGGGAGTTTAAAAATCAAGGTCCGGCCCGGCACCCAGCCGATGACGATGATTCGCCTTCGCGGCAAGGGCGTGCCGTACTTGCGAAGCTCTGCTCATGGCGACCTTTACATCCGCCTGATCATCAAAATCCCCCAACGCCTCAACAGAAAGCAAAGAAAGCTTCTAGAAGAATTTCAGCGCGCTTGACCTCCGCTTTTTTTCCTGCTAATATAATTTCAGTCTTTTGAATAAACGTTGGAATTAAATTTTATGAGGTGGGTTTTGACCTGCCTTTTTTGATAATATGGCAAGACCATCACTTTTAACCGCCAGAACAGAATTTGCCTCGGCTCTAAACCAAATATGCGCCGAGCGGGGCATTGAACCAAAGGTCGTTCTTGAAACTATAAAGGCGGCTATTTTAGCAGCTTACAGAAAAGACACTGGCGGCATTAAAAAAGAAGATGACTACGAGGTAGAGGTTGATGCAGAAATTGGTGGCGCTAAAATCTACAAAATAAAAGGCAAAAAGAAAAAAGATGTCACCCCTCCCGGCTTTGGCCGGATTGCTGCCCAAACCGCCAAACAGGTAATTTTGCAAAAAATCCGCGAAGCCGAAAAAGATTCAATAATCAAAGACTATCAAGATAAAATCGGAACAATGGTGCCCGGTATGATTCTCCGCCGTCAGGGCCGGGATATCATCGTTGATATCGGCCGCGGCCAAGGAACGATGCCCCCCCAGGAGCAAGTTAGGAGTGAACGCTATCCTTTAAACAAACGAATGAGTTTTTACATAACCGACATCAGGGAAACAATGCGCGGCAAAAAAATCATTATCTCCCGCACGGCAGAAGAATTGGTAAAAGAATTATTTGATCGCGAGGTGCCTGAAGTTTCCTCAGGCGCTGTTGCTTTAAAAAAGATTGCCCGCGAACCAGGCAGGCGTTCCAAAATCGCTGTTGTTTCCACTCAGCCGGGCGTTGACCCGGTCGGCTCATGCGTCGGCCAAAAGGGAGTCCGCGTCCAGGCAGTTATCGACGAATTGGCTGGTGAAAAAATAGACATTATCCAGTTTAGCGAAGATGCTAAAAAGTTTATCATCGCTGCTCTTTCTCCGGCAGAAAATATCGAAATAAAAATCGATGAGGGCAAAAAACAAGCAACTGTCACTGTTCCTGAAGACCAACTTTCTTTGGCAATTGGCAGAGACGGCCAGAATGTGCGGCTGGCGGCCAAGCTAACCGGCTACAAAATCGATATTAAAGGGCCCAAGGGCAAAAAGGTTAAGGTACAAGATGACACAATTGAAAGTCTTAAGCTGGGTAAAAAAGTAACAGAGATTTTAAAAAAAGCCAGGGTTGATAAGGTTGACAAGCTTGAAAATTTGGATAAGGAAAACTTGGAAGAAATGGAAGGTTTGACTAAAAAACAAATTAAGACAATTCTTAAAAAGCTTAAAAAATACCAGGAAGAAGGAGAGAAACTCGAAAAGAAAGTATCAAAGGTATCAAAAGCACCAAAGGTATCAAAGGAAAAAAAGGCAGAAAAAAAGAAAAAAGAAAAGGCAAAAACAAAAACTAAGAAGGTATCTAAAAAGAAAGATAAAGAAAAGAAAGATAAAGAAAAAAAAGAAAAAAGAAAAAAGGGGAAAGATAAAAAGAAGATAAAGAAAAAAGAATGAGCATCAAAAATGGCAAAGCCTCAAAGAAAGAAAAAACCAGCTTTAAAATCCCGCCCTCCGGTCGTTGCCGTCCTCGGCCATGTTGACCATGGCAAAACTACCCTTCTTGATAAAATCAGAAAAACCGATGTTGTCTCTGACGAAGCCGCCGGCATCACCCAACATATTGGGGCATATCAAGTTAAGATAAAAAAAGCCGCCAGCCGCCAGCCGCCAGCCGCCAGCCAGATAACTTTCATTGATACGCCGGGGCATGAGGCTTTTTCCAAGATGCGCTCAAGAGGTGCCAGGGTCGCTGACATGGCAATTTTAGTTGTTGCCGCCAATGATGGGGTGAAGCCGCAAACCAAGGAGGCAATTTCTCATATAAAACAAGCCAAAATCCCTTTCTTGGCGGCTATCAATAAAATGGACCTCCAGGCTGCTTCGGTTGAGATGGTCAAAGGCCAACTGGCAGAGAATGAGGTTTTGGTTGAAGGTTATGGCGGTGATATTGTCTGTGTAGAGATTTCTGCTAAAACCGGCAAGGGCATTCCCCAGCTTTTAGAAATGCTTTTACTGCTTGCCGAAATGCAGGAGTTAAAAATTGAGAAAAAAGCTGCTTTTAAAGGAGTTATTATCGAATCTTTGCTTGACAAATGCAAAGGACCTTTGGCTACCTTAATTGTCAAAAAGGGAGTTTTAAGACTAGGTGACCGAGTAATTGCCGAGAAAACCAAGGGTAAGGTTAAGGCAATGTTTGATGATAAAGGAAAGCGGGTCAAAAAAGCTGGTCCTTCAGAGCCGGTCCAGGTTTTAGGGTTTAAAGGAGTACCGCCGGTTGGCTCGATAGTCCAAAAGGTAGGAAAGATAGGAAAAGAACAAGTATCAAAGGTATCCCCGAACCAGAGCAAGCACGGTTCGAGGCAGACGCCAGTATCCAAAGAAAGTGAAGAGGAGACAAAGCAAATAAAGCTTATTTTAAAGGCCGATGTTGCCGGAACCTTGGAAGCAATTAAAACTAACTTCACAGAAGAAATCTGTTTAATCAGCGAGGGGGTCGGCGCTATCACCGAATCAGATGTCTTGCTTGCCCAATCAACTGGCGCTATTATTATAGGCTTTAGTGTCCCAGTGCCCCAGAATGTCAAAAAATTAGCGGAAATGGAAAAGGTAAAAATTAAGACCTATGATGTTATTTATCACCTGCTTGAGGATTTGCAGGGCCAGATTTTAAAGATGCTTGAGCCAACTATTGATGAAGAAGCTTTAGGCAAAGCCGAGGTTATTGCCGAGTTTGATATTAAGGGCAATCACATTGCCGGCTGCAAAGTCAAAGAAGGGGCATTTTTCAAAAAACACCCCATTCATATAATGCGCGGCGAGAAAAAATTAGCTGATGCCAAAATTTCCCAGATGCAAAAAGAAAGAGAAGATGTCGAGGAAGTTAAAAAAGGAAACGAGGTCGGTCTAGTCTTTAAGCCCGATGTTGATTTTAAGTTGGGAGATGTTATAATTTCCTATAAAATAACCAAATAATCTAATAATCCAATAACCAAATCAATTTTTAAATTATCAAATTTCAAATAATTTTAATTTGTTTATTCTTTTATTTGTTTATTGATTTGGTTATTTGTGGCATTTGCTTATTTGATTATTCCTGGAGTTTCTTCACATAAAAACGCCTCACTAAAGTCTGCCCGCAAAACTTAGTTATGCAGAAAGACGCCTTCAATATCCCAGAGGGCCTGCCCAAAAAGATAAATTCTGCCAAGTCTTTTCTTGTGGTTTTGCCGCAAAACTTAAATATTGATAAAGTCGCTGCTGGTTTAGCCTTATTTTTAACCCTTGAGAAAGCTAAAAAAAGAGTCAAAATTGGCTGCTCAAGCCAAATGACTGTTGAATACAACCGCCTGTTTGGGATCGACAAAATTACTTCTAATATTGGCAGCCGAAACTTGACTATCTCTCTGCCCGAAGAAGCAGTAGAAAAAGTTTCTTCACAAGCTGGGGGCGGCTGGTTAAATCTGGTTATCAAACCAAAAAACGGCGCCGCGCCGATTGAACAAAAGGACATAAAATATTCATATAGCGGCACTGATGCTGAGATGATTTTTACAGTTGGGGCGCAAAAACTGGAAGATTTAGGAGAAATTTATCAGCAAGAAACCCAAGTATTTGAAAAAGCAGAAGCAGTCAATATTGATGTCAACCCTGCCAACAGCAAGTTTGCCAGCCACAATTTTATTTTCCCCCAACAGGTTTCTTTAAGCCAACTAACATCAAAGTTCATTAAAAAACTGAACTTAGCTGTTGGTCAAGACATTGCTACCAATATAATTGCTGGTATTGAGTCGGTGACCAATAACCTTCAGGTAAACACTAATGCGGATACTTTCGAGATGCTCGCCTGGGCAATGCGCCAGGGGGGAAAGCAAGGCCATTTAAAAACCAGCCCAGTTCAACCAACCACTTCCCCGCCTTTTGCAAAACCCCAACCTGCCCAACCAACAGCACCCTCGCCTTTTGCCCCGGCTCCAGTGCAAGCGCCAGCACAAACTGGTCAACCTCAACAAACACAAGCCCAGCCAGCTCAAACCCCACCCTCTGTTTCCCAACCAGGCTTACCACCAGCAGAAAACCAACAGCCTGAAAGTAAAAAAGAGAAAAAATCCCCAACCCCAGCCCCTGACTGGTTTAAACCAAAGGTTTTTTCAGGGGGAAGGAGAAAAAGTTGAATTCCCCTTGTCTTCCAAACTTTTCCCTGTTAAAATAAGGCTATGTCTTTAGGCATTAAACAAAAACAAAAAATCATTAAAAAGTTTGCCGTTAAAGGGGGGGATACGGGAAGCCCTGAGGTACAAGTGGCCTTGTTAACCTTTCAAATTAAACATTTGACTAAGCACCTTAAGGAACACAAAAAAGATGTCCACTCTCGCCGGGGCCTTTTAACAATGGTATCCAAGAGAAGAAGGCTTTTAAATTATCTTGAGGCCAAGGATAAAAAAAGGCACGGGGGATTGGTGAAAAAACTCAAGCTGAAGCATTGATTTTCTGAAATTCGAAATCCGAAGCACGCCTGCCTGCCGGCGGGCAGGAAATCCTAAACAATATCTAAACTCAAATTTTTAATCCGCCAGCTGGCGGACAAAACAAGGAAATGTTTAGAGCATTAGAATTTAATATTTTGTCTATCTTTGCCAAATCTGGCATAGCCAGAAATTTGTTTCGAATTTCGGATTTCGATATTCGGATTTAATAAATAGAAGATTCTTGAAGTCTAAGAGCACAGGTTTGTTTTGAGGAGTAAGAAATTGGAATTAGCGGTAGTTCCCATTTCCCACTTCTCAAACTTGCCTTGGCTTCATTAATTCTCCAAATATTATGAGTAAAAATTTAAAAAATAAAGATTCAAAAAAAATTATTACCGAACAGGTTAAGATAAATGGCCAGACTTTAAAGTTTGAGGTTGGCCGGTTTGCCGGCCAAGCCAATGCTGCAGTTATCGCCACTTTAGGCGAAACCATGGTTTTGGCAACCGTTGTTTCCTCAAAACCTCGTGAAGACATAGATTATTTCCCTCTTTATGTTGAGTATCAGGAAAAGCTTTACGCCGGCGGCAAAATTAAAGGCTCCCGCTGGGTTAAACGCGAGGGCCGGCCTTCAGATGAGGCAATTTTAACTGCTCGGTTAATCGACCGCTCCATAAGACCTCTTTTCCCCGAAGACTATAAAAATGAAGTTCAGGTCGTTGTTACTGTTTTATCAGTCGATGGCGAAAATGACCCGGACATTGTCGGCATTTGCGCTGTTTCAACAGCTTTAACTATCTCTGACATTCCCTGGGACGGTCCGGTTGGCGCAGTCCGTGTTGGTTTAAAAGACGGTGTTTCTTTTGCCAATCCTATTTATACAGAGAGAGAGTTTTCTGATTTAAATTTAGTAATTTCTGCTAAAAGTGATGCTATTGTTATGGTTGAGGCCGGCGCTTCAGAAGTTTTGGAAAAAGACGTTATTTCTTCACTGGTTTTTGGCCAAGAAACTTGCACCAAAATAATTGCCTGTATAAATAATCTGGCAAAAAAAGCTGGCAAAAAAAAGCAAGCTGTAGAAAAAAAGAGTCTGGAAGATAAAATAGTCCGTGACATAGAGAAAGAGACAGCAAAAGTGGTTGACGAAGTTCTATCAAGCGAAAAGGCCGGCAAGGTCGATACTTCAGCCCTAACTGGGGTTTTGGAAAGTTTAAACGAAACATATCCTGAGACTAGAAAAGCAGCTATAAAAGAAGTAATTGATCGCTTTTTTAAGAAAAAAGCCAGGGAGAAAATTCTTAAGGGAAAAACTCGCCTGGATGGCAGAAAACCGGATGAGATCAGAAAGCTTTCTGCTAGTATCGATGTTTTGCCAAGAACCCATGGCTCGGCAATTTTTGAAAGAGGAGAAACTCAGGCTTTAACAATCGTAACCTTGGGTGCGCCATCCTTGGAACAGTTAATTGAAAGTATGGAGAGGGAAGAGTCAAAGCGCTATATCCACCACTATTATATGCCGCCTTACAGTGTTGGCGAAACCGGCCGTTTTGGCTGGCCTTCCCGCAGGGAGGTTGGTCATGGCTCGCTCGCTGAGAGAGCCTTGGAGCCAGTCATTCCTTCAGAAAAAGAGTTTCCTTATACTATAAGAGTAGTCTCAGAGCTTCTTTCTTCTAATGGTTCAACCTCAATGGCCTCGGTCTGCGGTTCGTCACTTTCTTTAATGGATGCCGGTGTGCCTATTAAAAAGGCAGTTGCCGGCATTGCAATGGGGTTGATGACTAAATCAAAAGTCAAAAGTCAAAAGTCAAAAGTTAATGATTATATGATTTTGACGGATATACAAGGGTTTGAGGATCATATTGGTGATATGGACTTTAAAGTAGCCGGTACAACCGATGGCATTACGGCCTTACAGATGGATGTTAAGGTTGAAGGAATAACTGCCGAGATTTTAGAAAAGGCTTTAAACCAAGCTAAAAAAGCCCGGCTTACAATCCTTGAAACCATGGATAAAGCACTGGCTAAGCCGCGGCCGGAGATTTCCCAATATGCTCCAAAAATAGAGCAGGTGATGATCGGGCAAGACAAAATAGGCGAAGTAATCGGACCGGGCGGCCGGATGATTAAAAAAATCATTGCCGAGACTGGGGCAAGTATTGATGTTGAGGACGATGGCACGGTTACCATCGCTGCTCCAGATGAAGCCTCTCTCAGAAAAGCGGTTAATTGGGTAAATGGCATCACCCGCGAAGTTGAGGTCGGCGAGATTTTTGAAAAGGCCGAAGTTAAAAGAATCCAGCCTTTTGGTGCTTTTGTGGAAATTTTGCCCGGCCGGGATGGCCTGGTCCATATCTCAAAGATGAGCGCTGCTTACACCAAACACCCAAGCGACCTCGTTTCCATCGGCAACAAGGTTCGGGTTAAAGTCATTGAAATTGATGAACACGATAGGATAAGCCTTTCGATGATTTTTGACCAAGCCCCAAAACAGGCGCCGGCAAAAAGGAAAACCAGTTCAACACCTCGAATAAGAGAATACCGGCCAAGAGATAAATTTAAGCACCGTGATCGCTTTGATAGAAAAAAACGTTTTGACAGAAACGGTCGTCCTTCCCGGCCCAAACAGCGACCCGGCTTTTCCAAAAGCCGCAGAACAAAAAAATCCGCCCGCAAACCCCTCGCCGATTGGAGAAAGTAAACTCCCCTCTTAAAAATTCTCCCCTATCTGGTAAAATAGCCTCATGAGCAAGAAGTTTTTTTATATTACCACTACCCTTCCTTATGTTAATGCTGACCCGCACATTGGTTTTGCTTTAGAAATTGTACAAGCCGATGTTTTGGCACGATATCATCAACTATTGGTTGATAATGTTTTTTTCAATACCGGCACTGACGAGCATGGACTTAAAATCTATCGCAGAGCCCTAGAAGATAAAAAAGAACCGCAAGCTTATGTTGATGAATACGCAGCTAGGTTTGATAATCTAAAAAAGGCCCTAAGCTTAAACTACAACAACTTTATCAGAACTACTGCCGCCCATCACAAAGAAGCAGCCAAAGAGTTCTGGAGGCGATGTTATGAAAATGGCGATATCTATAAGGCCAAGCAAAAAATAAAATACTGTATTGGCTGCGAACTGGAAAAAACAGACTCAGAATTAGTTGATGGTAAATGCCCGCTTCATCCAAATAAAGCTTTGGAAATAATTGACGAAGAAAACTACTTTTTTAAATTTTCTAAATATCAAAAGCCGCTTTTGCAGTTTTACAAAAAAAATCCACATTTTGTCATTCCTAAAAATCGCTTTAATGAAATCAAAAAGTTCGTTGAAACCGGCTTGAAAGACTTTAGTATTTCAAGACTTAAAAAGAAAATGCCCTGGGGGGTCGATGTGCCTGGTGATCCAAGGCATGTAATGTACGTTTGGTTTGATGCCTTAATAAACTATATTTCTGCTCTTGGCTGGCCAAAAAACAAGAAAAAGTTCCAAGATTTCTGGGGCACAAAAGAAAGATCAAATGCTATTCAGGTAGCTGGCAAAGATAATTTGCGCCAGCAAACAGCCATCTGGCAGGCAATGCTTATGTCAGCCGGCCTACCAAACACTAAACAAATCTTAATCCACGGCTTTATCACCGCCAATGGCCAAAAGATGAGCAAAAGCCTGGGAAATGTGGTTGATCCTTTTGAGATAATTAAAAAATATGGCACTGATGCAACACGCTACTATCTTCTAAAAGAAATCCATCCATTCAAAGATGGCGACTTTTCTTACAAACGCTTTGAGGAAGTCTACAATGCCGACTTGGCAAATGGTTTAGGCAATCTTGTGCAGCGAACAGCAAAGCTTGCTGAAAAAACAAGACTTGGCTCTTTTAAGAAAAATGATCTTTACAAAAATCATAAAGGCAATACTGCTAAATTATTAAATAACTTTAAATTCAATGAAGCATTAGCTTATATTTGGGAGCATATAAAAAAACTAGATAAAGAAGTAAATGATAAAAAACCATGGGAGAAAGAAGGAGAAAAATTGAAAGCAATATTAAACAGTCTTATTCTTGAGATTTTGCAAATTGCCGGAACCCTAAAACCCTTCCTCCCGCAAACCGCAGAGAAAATCGAGCAGATATTTACCGCTCCTCAGATAAAACTTCCCCAAAAATCTCTTTTTCCTAGAGTATAATAAAAATACCCCTAACCCTAAATACTCAAATATTATGCTTATCGATACTCATTGTCACCTAAACTTTAAGACCTTTGAGGGCAAGGTTGGATTGGCGATTAAAAGAGCCAGAAGAGCTGGCGTAGAAAAGACTATTGTTCCTGGAGCAAGGCTTGATACCAGTAAAAAAGCAGTTGAGCTGGCTCAGAAATACAAAGAAATTTATGCGGCGGTAGGGATACATCCGATACACGCTGGGAAGCTCAAATTTAAAACTTCAAAAGCCAAAAATGAATTAAAAAAATTGGCAGAAAACAAAAAGGTAGTATCAATTGGAGAATGTGGTCTAGACTATTTCAGAATCAAAAACAATGAATTAAGAACCAAGGTAAAGCAAAGACTACTTTTTGAAATACAGATTGAATTGGCTAAAGAGCTGGGTTTGCCTTTGATAATACATAATCGCAATGCTAGCGACGATTTAATTTCTGTTTTAAAACCATACGCCACCCGCCACAAACTGCAAGCAGTCTTTCATTGTTTTTCCGGCAGTTTTACACTGCTTGCCTGGGCCCTGGAGCATAATTTCTATGTTGGGATTGATGGGAATGTAACCTACAGCAAACATGTCAAAAAGATAGTTAAACAAACGCCGCTTAAGAATCTTTTAGTAGAAACAGACTCTCCCTACCTGACACCTGAACCAATAAGAAGCACAAAAAAATTCCCAAATGAGCCGAAAAATGTTAAAATAGTAGCAGAGAAAATCGCCGAAATAAAAGGCGATTCTTTTTTGAAGGTAGCAAAACAAACTACCAAAAACGCAGAAGAATTATTTTGGAAAAAATGAGCAAACAACCACCTGACTACTTTCAAAGAGTTTTAGAAATTATCCCCGGCTTTTTTTCCTGGTCATTGATTTTATTCCCTGTTTGGGGATCGTTTTTAATCCCCGAAGTCGTTGCTTACTACATCATCACTTTTGATGTTTATTGGCTTTACCGCTCGGGCAGCATGGCCATTTTGGCGGCAGTTTCTTACTTTAAAATAAAAGCAGCCCAAAAATACGATTGGATGGCCGATGTTAAGGACTTTGGCGACTGGAAAAAGGTTCACCATATTGTCATTATCCCCAACTTTCAAGAGCCGTTAAGTATATTGCGGCAAACCTTAAATGCTTTAAAAAACCAAACCTTTCCGCTTAAAAAAATCTCTGTAGTTTTGGCTTTTGAAGAAAGAGAGAGGAAAAAAGCCCGGGAAAAGGCTAAAAAACTAGCCAAAGAATACAAAGGCATTTTTGGAAATCTTTTGACCACTTTTCATCCTGACTTGCCCAATGAGGTAAAAGGCAAGTCTTCAAACACCGCATGGGCAGCCAAACAAGCAAAAAAGGAAATTGTTAACAAACAAAAGTTTGACATAGACTATCTGACAATCACCAGCGAAGACGCTGATGCCCGCTTTCACAAAAGTTACTTTGCCTGTCTTGCTTATAAGTTTTTAGATAACCCCAAACGCTACCGCCTTTTTTTCCAGCCGGCAATTTTATACTACAACAACATTTGGAAAGCACCGGCGCCGGTCAGGGTTTTTTCAACGACTGCCAGTATTGTACAGATAAGTCTGCTTAACAGACGCGACCGGTTGATCAACTTTTCCACTTACTCAACTTCTTTTAAACTGATTGAAAGTATAGGCTACTGGGATGTTGATGTTATTCCTGAAGATTACCGGGTATTTTTTAAGGCCTACTTTAAAACCGGCGGCAAAGTCGAGGTTGAGCCTGTCTTTCTGCCGGTTACCGCTCATGCAGCCCTTTCAAGCTCTTTTATAAAAACGATGAAAAACCAATATGAGCAGGTAAAACGCTGGGCCTGGGGCGTTTCTGATGACCCCTATATCATAAAAAAATGGCTTAAGGCTCCAAATGTTCCTTTTTGGGACAAAACAGTCAGGGTCTTAAAAGTAATTGAAGATCACTTCTTGTGGCCGGTAAACTGGTTTGCCGTTACCTTGGGAGCAACCCTGCCGCCGCTTCTTAATAAAAACTTTGCAAGAACTATTATAGGCAAGCGCCTGCCGCAAACTTCTTCGGCAATTTTAACGATTGCCTTGATTTCCATGATTGCGATGATTTTTATCGACTACAAGCAAAGGCCAAAAGATGAAAGTGTTACTTTAAGAAAAAAGGTTCTAGGTATTTTAGAGTTTATCCTTTTGCCGATCGTTGGCTTTTTCTTTGCCGCCCTGCCGGGCTTGGACGCCCACACGAGGCTGATGCTCGGCCGCTATATTGAGTATAAAGTGACGGAAAAAGAAGCTGATAGCGAGTAGTTGTCAGTGGCTTGCGGCTTTTCCTTCCCTCTGTTAAACTAAGGCAAGATGTTTCCTAATCAATTTACGGCCAGCTTGTGGGGCGATGAGGCGTTTTCCGCCATGCTGTCACAAAGGTCATTCGGTGAGATGATAAGAATTGTTTCTCGGGACACCTCGCCGCCCCTTTATTATATTTGCGAGCATTTTTGGTTTAGACTTTTCGGCACTTCTGAGATTGCCATCCGCAGCCTTTCTTTTCTTTTCTTTTTAGGAACAATTCTGACAGTTGGCCTGATTGCCAAAAAAATCGGCAAGAAAAAAACAGTCTTTTGGGCCGCTCTTTTAACTCTTTTAAACCCCTTTCTTTTCCGTTACGCTTTTGAAGGCCGGATGTATAGTATCTTGGCTTTTACAACCACGCTGTCTTTTTATTTTTTTATTAAAAAAAAGAAAGTTGCCTATGTTTTAGCAAGCGCCGCCGCCCTTTATTCCCACCACTTTGCCATCTTTGCTATTTTTATACAAGGAGTGTGGAAGCTAACAGAAATTGTTCCTAAATTTTCTTTTAGAAAAGCCTATCGTCAACTCTGGGTTTATCCGGCGATTTTATTGCTTTACATTCCCTGGCTGCCGTCGCTTTATCACCAGACAACCTTGGTCGGCTCTGGTTTTTGGCTTAAAACGCCAAAATTAAAAGACTTGGCAAGCGTAGTTTTGAGCTTCAGTTTAGGATCGGAAAAATATTCTTTATTAAAAGTTGCTTTTTTGTGTGTTTTGATTCTTCTTGTTGTCAGGCGATGGGGCTTAAAACGCAAAATCGATTGGATTTTGCTTTCTTGGTTTTTAGGCCCGGTTTTTTTGACCTTTGTCTTTTCCCAATTTTTTCAGTCAATCTTTTTTGACCGCTATATGCTTTTTGTAATCCCAGGGTTTACTCTCCTCCTGGCGAGCCAAAGAAGAACTTTTATTTCCTCATTGATCTTGCTGGGGTTAGCAATAATCTTGGCACGTTATAACTGGTTCTATTTTACCCATCCAGCCAAAAGGCCATTTAAACAATTCTCCCAATACATGAAAAGCGAATTGCAAAAAGGCGGCCAGATCATAAACTGGAACGCGGCTGCCCACCACCTTTGGGAAAGTAAATACTATGACATCCCCGGCCCGATCTATAGCCCTGGTGGGCCGCTGCCTTTTTACGTCGGCACCGCGCAAATGAGCGAAAACGATGTCATTTATAAACTGCCGGATGCCAGCCGGCTGGGAGTCATTACCAGCGGCCCGGTTGCGGAAGTGGTTTTACCAAATTACCAACTTGCAGGGTTGAGAGAATTTGGGGAATTGAAAGGGTTGTGGTTTGAGAAAAAGAGTAATTAGTAATCAGTAATTGGTAATTAGTAATCTTATTTATAGGATGACTTTGCGGCTAAAGTTGTAGTCTCCATATAGTTTCAATTTTATTAATGTTTTTATGAAAATATTTATAGCGAACACCGGGAAGTTTCTCCAAAAAATACCCAAATGGTTGTGGCTCGTTTTAGGGGTGACTGCTGTGCTCCGTCTTCCCTCTCTTTTTGAACCGCACCGCTACGCTGATGAGGATATCTACTTCACCTTGGGGATGGCGATGCGCCGGGGCCTTAATTTTTACAAAGACATCCACGACAACAAACCGCCCTTAATTTATTTTCTGGCTGGCTTAGCTGGCAGTATTTTTTGGTTAAGATTAATTTTATTGCTTTGGCACGCAGTCAATATTTTCTTTGTTTATCTTTTGGCAAAAGAGATTCTGGGTAAAAAAAATCAAAATTTAATAATTTTTGCTACTGCCCTTTTCTCGTTTTTGACAACTATTCCTGCTTTTGAAGGCAACATTGCCAATGGCGAGATTTTCATGATAATGCCGGCAACAATCGGCGCTTATCTTCTATGGAAAAACTGCCGAAAGACAAGAAGGCTGGTCTTTTTCTGGACGGGGGCTTTGTTTGCCATTGCTTTTCTTTTTAAAGTGCCTATTATTTTTGATTTGGTCGGCATTATGCTTTTTGTCTGGATTTTTAATAATGATTCTTGGAAAAAGCGGCTGAAATTCTTAACCCAGCCTGCCTTTTGGTTAACCTTGGCTGGTTTTCTTTTGCCGATTGCCTTAACAACTTTTTATTATTGGACAATCGGCGCCTTCAAGCCCTTTTTTTATTCAGCCCTTTTTCAAAATATTGGCTATCTTTCATCCTGGGAGGGGGCTGGCCAACCCCTTTGGCAGGGAGGGCTTTTTCAAAGAGGGGTTATTCTCTCGGCAATTATTGCCTTTTTATTTATTGTTAAAAAGCACCTGCGAAAAGAAACGCTTTTCATTGCCCTTTGGTTTGCTTTTTCTCTTTTTGGAGCGCTTTTATCCGGCCGGCCATACGCGCATTATTTAATTGAAGCAAGCGTGCCTTTTGCTCTTTTAGTCAGCCTTATTTTTTCAAGCAAAAAAGCTTTAGAAAAAGTAATATTAGCAGTTGTCGGATGTTTGGCTTTTATTTCCTTTTTTTATTATAGATTCTGGTCCTACAAAAACTTGCCTTATTACCAAAATTTTGTTTCATTTGTCCTAGGGAGAAAATCGCAGCAAGAGTATTTTGACTTTTTCGGTTCAGTGACAAGAAATTATCAAGTAGCTTATTTTATAAAAGAAAGGACAGTAAAAAATGATAAAATATTTGTCTGGGGAACCCAGCCGGCGATTTACGTTGTCTCAAAACGCCTGCCGGTCGGCCGCTACACTGTTTCTTATCATGTTGCTGACTTTAATGCCTGGGATGAAACTATTAATGGTCTAATACAAAAAAAGCCTGAATTTATCGTCAAAATGCTCGATGAGGAAAAAGATTTTGGCCGGCTTGACAGCCTTTTGGCAAGCGATTATATATCAGTAAAGACTATAGAAGAAGCAGAAATTTGGAAAAGGATAAAATGAAAAAGCCGTCTTTTTTAAAAAAACAAATAGAGATTACCACTCTTCTAAAGGACAAAAACGCCAGCTGGGCGATTAAAATTGCTTTTTTGTTAATCGGCTTTTCTTGGTTAGGTTTAGTTTTTTTCTGGGGCAGGCTGCCGCCAGAAGTGCCCCTGCTTTACAGCAAACCCTGGGGTGAAGAACAGCTGGTTAAAAAACCCTTTATTCTTCTTTTGCCGGGGCTGGCAACCATACTAACCTTGATAAACTTGAGGCTGGCAAGTTATTTCTTCAAATCACAAAAGCCTATTTCTTATTTTCTGATTTGGTTTAATTTTGTAACCTGCCTTTTGGCAGTAATAACGTACTGGAAAATATTATTCATTATTACATAATGAATAAATCCGAAATCCGAAATCCGAAATCCGAAACAAATTATAAATCCAAATATTAAAATTCAAAACTGTTTAGAATTTTGGATTTAAAAAATTAGATATTGTTTCGAATTTCGTGCTTCGTGCTTCGAATTTAAAAAAATTGTCTTTACAATTTTTCCCTTCCTTTATCATCTCTTTTCTAATAAGCCTTATCACCACCCCTATAGTTGTTTTCATTTATAAAAAACTAAACATCCTCGACGACCCCAAGAAACAAAAACATCCCAAGGTAATCCATAAATACCCAGTGCCGCGTGGCGGCGGCATTCCTGTTTTTTTAAGCATAGCAGCTGCTTCCCTGATTTTTCTGCCTTTAGACAAACACTTAACAGGCATATTTTTAGGAGCAGCAGTTATTCTTATAATCGGCATTTTGGATGATAAGTTTGATCTAAACCCCTACATAAGACTTTTGGCTGGTTTTTTGGCGGCTGCCTGTGTCGTTGGGGCCGGTATTGGCATCCCCTTCATCACCAATCCTTTAAATGGGGTAATTCATCTTAATCAGCCGCAAATCCCGATTTTTCTTTTTGGCAAAACGCGCACTATTTGGGTTTTAGCTGACCTTTTTGCCTTTTTTTGGATCACTTGGTGTATGAATTTTGTCAACTGGTCAAAAGGCCTGGATGGCCAGTTGCCGGGCATTGTCGTTATTGCCGCTTTAACAATTGGTATTTTGTCTCTGCGTTTTTCAGCCGACATCACCCAATGGCCGGTAGTGATTTTAGCCTTATCAGTGGCCGGCGCTTATTTAGGCTTTCTACCCTTTAATTTTTATCCGCAGAAAATCATGCCTGGCTATGGAGGAGGGGCTTTGGCCGGCTATTTTTTGGCAGTTTTGTCAATTCTGGCAAGCTGTAAAGTAGGCACTTTAATGATGGTTTTAGGGCTACCTCTGGCTGATGCTTTCCTAGTGGTTGCAAGAAGACTCTATAAAGGCAAATCGCCGGTTTGGGGAGACACCAGACACTTGCATCACAAACTTTTGCAAATCGGGTGGGGCAACCCAAAGATTGCCTTTTTTTATTGGGGGATAACCGCTATTTTGGGTTTTTTGGCGTTAAAGTTGAAAGCCTTGGGTAAAGTTTATACAATCATCATAATAAGCTTTTTGCTGGGAGGTTTTTTATTATGGTTGAAGCTTTTTACTACATCTTTGTCTCGGCCCGGCCAAGACAGTGGCTTAAAAACTTAAGTCTATTTACCGGCATCGTCTTTGCCGGCTGGCTTTTTATTCCCGAAAAGTTTTTAATCGTTTCATACGCAGTTTTTCTTTTTTGCCTGACTGCTTCTTCTGTTTATATTTTCAATGATATCTTAGACGCCGAGGCTGACAAGCTTCACCCTTTAAAAAAAAAGCGGCCGATTGCTTCAGGAAAATTGCCAATGCCGATTGCCGTTTTTGCAACCATTTTTGGCTTCTCTTTAAGTCTTTTTCTGGCAGTAAACTTGTCTTTTTTCTTTTTTGCTTTAATTTTTCTATATATCCTTTTGCATATTTTTTATACGCTTTATCTTAAAAAAATAGCCATTTTGGATGTTTTGGCAATTGCCAGCGGCTTTGTTATAAGAGTCTATGCAGGCGCTGTTGCCGCTGATGCCCACATCAATGTCTGGCTACTTCTTTGCGTGATCTCTTTTTCACTTTTTTTGGCGATTGGCAAAAGGCGTTCTGAAAGAACGCTTCTTGAGGCACGAGCAGAAAACCATAGAGAAGTTTTAACCCGCTACCCGGAAAAACTTTTAAATATCTATACCTCAATGTTCGCCAACACCACTTGGTTAACCTATGCCTTTTTTACTTTTTTGCAACCCTCGGGCATTTCTGAAGAAAAGTGGGTCGTGATGACCGCTGACTTGCCGAGAACCTTTATGAGTAAAAAATGGCTGATGTTGACGATTCCGGTTGTCATTTACGGGGTGATGCGCTATTTGCAATTGATATACGAAAAAGGCGAAGGCGACTCGCCTGAGAAGGTCCTTTTGTCTGACAAACCGCTTTTAACTAGTGTTTGTCTGTGGGGAATGATGGTGGTGGGGATTATTTATGGAATAGGATAGCGCGCTCAATTACTTATAAAGCTCCGCATACTGGCCGGCGATCCAGCCTTCTTCACCGTCTTTGTATTCGATTCTATACCAGCCATTGGCGGTTGACTCGACGAAGGGAAAAACTTCGCCGGGGTCAACTTTAGTCAAGATACTTTCTTCTTTTTTAGCGGTTGAAGGCTCAGAGCGGACATTAAGCCAGCCGGTCGGCGTATTTTTGATTTTAACATAAGGCTTTGGCAGTTCATCCTCAAGATAAGCTGAGGGGCTGGCTGTTTCCTCTTCCTCCGGTTCTTCTTTTGTTTCTTCCTCTATTTCCTCCTCAAGTTCAGCCGATTCAGTCGCTTCCTCGTCCTCTTCTTTTTCTTCTGTTTCCACTTCCGGCTCTTTGGCCAGCTGGACAGTCGCTGTCAATTTATAGCCTTCAATCGTTTTCGCTTTTATATTTTTCTCAACATACCCGGGCGAGGAAACAACCAGCAAATGCTCGCCGGTTGAAATATTTTCAACAGCAATTGGAGCAAAGCCCTTAGGCTCGCCATCGACTTTAACGACCGCGCCGTCAGGCTCTGAGACAACAACCAAGCTAGTGTTTTTCTTGCCGGGCACTTCTTCAAGGGACAAAACATACCCGCTGGAACTGTCAATGCTTTCCCCAAGCTCTCGGGAAACAACAGTTAAAATGCCGCTTACCAGCTTTATCTTTGCCTCCCAGGGCAAATTGTTCTCGCCTTCGGGAACAAGTTTTAAGGTATAATCACCAGGTTTTAACTTTTCGTCAAAATAAGGAGTACTGCCCAAGTGCTCACCATCTAAAAAAACCGCCGCTTGAGGAGTAGCCGTCACCTGTAGAGCCGCTTGCTTCCGTCCGCCGATGAAAGGCAGGGTGCAGCCGCTTAAAAAGATAGAAGAGAGTAGAATGGGGAGGATGTAAAAAAAAAGCTTCTTTGCTTGCATTTGAAAATTTCTAATTATCCTAATTGTTTTAATTATTCTAATCAAATCCCAATTCCCCAATTACCTAATTTATTAAAATTTGGCGCCTGGGGTTTGGTCATTTTTTAGGTCAATTAGAATAATTAGGTTAATTTCTGACACTATCCTATCAAATAAAATACCTCTTGACAAGCTATTACAGTCTTTTTAAAATAAAATTAGCAGTCGGATGCTCAGAGTGCTAAGGCACTCTGAGAAATCCTAAATCCGAATATCGAAATTCGAAACAATATCAAAATTCAAAATATGAATGTTCAAAACAAGAATTAAAAGTTTAGAGATTTGAATTTAAATATTTGAATTTGTTTAGGATTTCGGATTTCGTGCTTCGAATTTAATATAGAAAGGAGGTGAAATATGGCAATTGTAAAATGGGATCCTTGGGGCCTTTCCCCCAGATGGGGCTTTCGTTTTCCCTCTTTTTGGGACGAGGAAGATTGGTTTGACGCCTCAGAGGGCTTAACCCTTTATGAAACAGACAACGATGTTGTTGTCGAAGCGGCCGTTCCCGGTGTTCCTGCCGACAAAATTGACGTCTCTGTTGAAAGCGGAGTTATCACTATTAAAGCAGAACACAAAGAAGAGGAAGAAAAAAAGAAAAAGAAAAAAGTAGTTTATAAAGGCTCTCATCAGGCTAAATTCTTCTACCAGTCCAATCTGCCGGCTCCGGTTCAGGCCAACCAGGCAAAAGCCGAGGTAGCCGATGGAATGATAACTGTTACTATTCCTAAGGCAGAAGAAGCCAAGCCCAAAAAAATAGCTGTTAAAGCTAAAGGAAAATAAATTATTCATTAAGGTTCAACCTTGCAACCTGCAAGGTTGAACCTTTTGATTAAAAGACAATCTTTTTTTAAAGAATTGTCCTTTTCTATCTGTGATAAAATATTAAAAAGTCATTAGAAATTAGATACTAAAAATTTAAATATGGCCTAGTAGCGAAGGAGTTACGCAGCGGTCTGCAAAACCGCTTACCCGGGTGCAAATCCCGGCTAGGCCTCTACAAACTATCTCTTCTGGGGCAGCCTGGGGAGAAAATTCCTGCGAAGAAATGGCGGCTTTCTGCTACCGCCTGCCCTGCTGGGCGGGGCCGCTTTTTTGGGGGTATTTTTTGAGGTGGAAGTAAAAGTTAAAGAAGAAGTTAAAGCTAGGTTTTTAATATTTAACCAACAAAATTAAATGGATTGAATTTTTGTTTTAGTAAATTCTTGCAAGGTGAAGGTGTAAAAAGAGGTTTTGGGAGATTGTCCCAAGAAAACCAATCCCATTTTTCGCATTTTTTAGGCTCCATGAGTTTTACTTTTCCAGATTTATATTCAGCAATAACATAAAAAGTGCTTTCTTTTTTGAAAAAGTCATTAGTAAAAGGCCCAAGTCTTAAATTCTTAATTTTGATTCCTGTTTTCTCCATTACTTCTCTTTTGGCACAATCTTTTATATCCTCATAAAAATTTAAATGTCCACCAGGAAAGTTCCAACTATTTTCTCCATAAGAGCCTTTTCTTTTACCAAGCAGGGCCTTATTGTCTTTTAGAACAATTATTCCAGCCCCAATTCTTGGTTTTTTGTTGTTCTTCTTCATTTTTGTTTACTTTAATCGACTAAAGTTCGATAATTCGAATTATTAGACTTTTTTCTTCAATGATTTAAATCATTGAAGTATGATTTTTTAAATATTTTTATTTCTATTGACCACCACATGGTCCATTTTTATAGAATCAGGTCTTTCTAGGATGAAGACAATGATTTTGGCAATATCCATTACTTTAGTAGGTCTTGGCTATTTATAAATAGCCTTAGTTCCTAAATCTATTTTGTTTGTCTGTTTGAAAGTATATTTTTTAGGTTTTATTTTACTCCTTTCTTTTATGGATTTCTGAAGATTTTTCCGTGTCCAGGAATAATCCAGTCGGCAATTTGTAAACGCTTAATTTAAATACTTTTCTATATTTTCTTCGTGCTCTTCAAGCGTTTCTGAAAAGTGGATATTGCCTGAGGAGTCTGAAAGGTAAAACCAAAAATCAGTTTCTTCTGGAGAAAGAGCGGCTTTAATTGACGAAAGCGAAGGATTGCAAATCGGCGTTGGCGGCAAGCCTTTGTTCTGGTAGGTATTGTAAGGCGATTTAAACTTTGTGTCTTTCAAAACAGGCCACCACTTACAATCAAAGTTTGATTTGCAACTAGCCGCTCCAAGGGCATATTGGATAGAAGCATCAACCTCTAAAGGCCAGCCTTTTTCAAGTCTTTTCAATAAAATACCGGCAACTATTGGCCTGTCGCTTTCATGTTTTGCTTCCCGCTCAACTAGGGAGGCAAGTATTAAGGCCTTTTGAAAGGTAAGGTCTAATTTATTGGCGGAAAGTTTCATTTCGTCAGGCACTTTTTGGTCAAAAGTGCCCCGCAAGATCTCAACTACTTGGTTTGCTGAGGCATCTTTGGGGATAAGATAAGTATCGGGGAAAAGATAACCTTCAAGGCTTTCTGTATTTTCCAAAAATTCCTGAGCAGGAAATTCTGCTTTATATTCAACAAAAGCTTCTGTTAGCTTATAAGCTATTTCTTCGCGCCGCAGGCCCTCGGGAATCGTAACCCAAACATCTAAGGTCCCATGGGTTAAGTTTTGAGCAATTTCAAAAAGGTTCATTGAAGGCGAAAGCCTAAAATCACCAGCCTGCAAGTCTTTGGCAATCCCTTCTTTAACTGCCATAATTTTGAAGGCATGGCGGTGCCTTATAAAGCCCTGCTCAAAAAGCGCCTGGCCGATCTCATCAACACCATAGCCTTTGGGAACGACAAAAACCTGCTTCTCTTTATTGTCAATGTCAACCGGCCGGGTAACTTTGGACCACCAGTTTAAAAAATAAAGCGGCGCGCCTAAAACCAAAGCCAAAAAGACAAGAATGTTTAAAAATTTGAAAGGATTTTTCTTTTTTCTAGCCATACGTGCATTTTAACGGAAGCAGAATCTAAATAACAAGACATTAGAAATGAGACATTAGGTATTAGGAATTTTGTCTATGTCTCTTCTTCCCTGGGCCTATACTGCAAGGCCTCAGCTATGTGGTTATTTTTGATTTCGTTTTCTCCTGCCAGGTCGGCAATTGTTCGCGAAACTTTTATGACCTTAAAATAAGAGCGGGCAGATAGGTTCATAGTGGCCATTGCCTGCTGCAACAGTTGCTGGCCGGCTTTTTCTATTTTACACAACTTTTTGATCTGTTTTGTTGAAAGCTCAGCATTACAGACCGCTTTAAGACCGCTTTTGGAAAATCTTTTAATTTGCCGGTTGCGGGCTTTTTGCACTTTTTCTCTTATGTTTTTGCTTTTTTCTCCAGACTGAATATCCTGGGATAGTTTTTTGGTGGCAACTTCAGGGACGGTTAGGTGGATATCGATCCTGTCAAGAATCGGGCCGGAAATTCTTTTTTTGTAGCGGGCTACATTTCCGGGCAAACAGGTGCACTGTTTTTTAGCTGATCCCAAAAAGCCGCATGGGCAGGGATTGGCAGCAGCCACTAAAAGGAATTTGGCCGGAAAGGTCATCGTGCCGGCTGCCCTTGAGATAGAAACAACTCCATCCTCCATTGGCTGGCGCAAGGCCTCCAAGGAGCTCCTGGGAAACTCCGGAAACTCATCCAAAAACAAAACCCCGCGGTGAGCTAAGGAAATCTCGCCGGGCGTCGGTTTAGTTCCCCCGCCTATCAAACCAATCCGGGAGGTGGTATGGTGCGGGCTTCTGAAGGGACGCTTTTTGATAACCGACTGGCCCTGGCTTAAATTGCCGCTTATCGAGTATATTTTGGTAACTTCCAAAGCCTCATTCTCTGTTAAATCAGGCAAAATCGAAGGCAAAGTCCTTGAAAGCATTGTCTTGCCGGCCCCCGGCGGCCCAGTCATCAAGACATTGTGGCCGCCGGCCGCGGCAATCTGCAGGGCGCGCTTAGCCTGCTCCTGGCCATAAACATCGGCCATGTCAAACTCAGTAGTATATGGGTCGGGCTTTAATTGGCTAAAGGAGGTGTGCGGCTGGGGTTTTATCTTTCTTGTTTTATTAAAGTGGTGAAAAAGCTGGATTAAGGAAGCAACCGGAATTATTTTAATGCCGGCAATCACGGCCGCTTCTTTAGCATTTATTTTTGGCAAAAAAACTTGCTTTACTTTCAGCTGTTTGGCCAAAAGCGCCAAGGGCAAAACGCCGTTTGTATGGCGCAGCGAGCCATCTAAAGAAAGCTCGCCTAAAACCAGGCTATCTGAAAGGTCAACGTCAAATTGGCCATGGGCAATCAAAATTCCTAAGGCAATCGGCAGGTCGTAGGCCGGCCCTTCCTTTGGCAAATCGGCTGGGGTTAGGTTTATCGTTATTCTCTTGCCGGGAAATTCGGCGCCGGAATTTTTAATTGCGGCGCGCACTCTTTCTTTGGCTTCCTCAACCGCCTTTCCGGGAAGACCAACGATGTTGAAAGCCGGAAAACCCTTTAGGGTAATATCAACTTCCACCTCAACGGGAATCGACTCAAGGCCAACGGTAGCACCAGATAATACCTTTGTAAGCATTTATGACCATTATCTATTGAAAAGTTTATGAAGGCAAATTTATTTTGAAGGTTATTTTATCCTTTTCTCCACTTTTTCCAGCCTTCTTTTGTTTTTTTCATCCATCCGTTGGTCCAGATTTCTGTTGGCTTTTGAGGAGATATCAGCAAAGCAGCCAAAAAGGCCAGAACGCCAATTACTGCCAAAACAGCAAATATTTGAACTATCGTTATATCTCTAAGTTGTTCTAAAATCATAAATTATATTTAGAAATCTTCTTATTCGTATAATCGTATATTAAATTTTGATTTGTATATTCGTGATTACTACTATAATCCCTACTAAGGAACAATAAATTCCAAAGTAGCTAAGTTTACCAGCTACCACCACTTTTTTCAAAATCTTCAAAGACAAAAATCCGGTTATAGTCGCGGCAAAAAAACCCAGCAAATGAGGAACCGCCATTCCGTTTCCAATTTGCAAAAGCTTTTTGATTTCCAAAACCTGCGCCCCTAAAATTGCCGGAATCGCCAAGTAAAAGGAAAGTTTAAAAGCCTCCTTTCTTTTTAACCCCTGCCAAAGTCCGGCAACGACAGTTGAGCCGGAGCGAGAAATACCGGGTAAGATTGCCAAAGACTGAAAAAGGCCGACTATCAAAGCATCAGCCCCTGAAAAATTAACTAGTTCTTTTTTGCCTTTTTTAACAAAGGAGGTAGAGAAGAGAAACAGGCCTGTTAAAATCAAAGAAACGCCAACTAGCAAAAGAGAGTTAAAGATCTCGGCTAAAAAGGGTTTAACCAAAAGACCTATTAAAACTGCAGGAACTGTTCCTACTAAAACCAGCCAAAAAATCTTTAAGTCTTTTTTTTTGAAAACAAGGTTAAAGTCTTTTACTAGCTCTTTTCTAAAAAAAACAAAAACTGCTATCAGGGTTCCCAAATGCACCAAAATATCAAAACCAATCGGCGGAGTTTCAAATCCTAATAGCTTTTGCCCCAAAACCAGATGGCCTGAAGAAGAAACAGGAAGGAATTCGGTTAGACCTTGGACTATACCTAAAAATAAAGCGTGAAGAAGATCCACAAAAAATTCCTAATACCTAATTTCTAATATCTAATAAAACGTCAAACCTGCCTGCCGGCAGGCAGGTGCCAAATTCTGAAATGTCCAAAATAATTAGAAATTAGAATAATTAGAAATTTACTTCTTTATCTCTTTCCTAAACCTCTCATACCAGTCATTTAAAATCTTGGCAACCAAGTCTTTGGCGCCCAAGCCGATAGCCAATCCAAGGCCTAAGGCAAGCATGGCAATAAAGCCCATAAATAAAGTGTTTATTAGGCTTTGGGCAATCCCAAGTTCATTGATAGCTGCCAGAGCAGCAAAAATGACAACTAAATAGCTGCCGATTTTGCCAAAAAGCCGAGAGGTTTTAACATCGATTTGTCCCAAAGCGCCTTTTAAAAAGCTTTCAACAAGCCCGGCCAGTAAAACCCCAATTGTTAAAATCAAAACAGCAGAAATCACTCTTGGGATGTAACCCAAGACTCTTTCCAAGACTATAGAAACTGTAGAAAGTCCTAAAATATTAATAGCGGCCACTGAAAAAACTAAAATAACCAGCCATTTAAGAACCCCACCGATTATCTCCTCGGCTCTGAGCTTAACTTCTGCTTTTTTCAAAAACTTTTCAAAACCGCTCTTTTTAACGGCTGCTGAAAGGCGCAAACCATCTAGAAGCTTAACAACCAGCTTTTTGGCCCATTTAGCCAAAACAAGGCCTATTAGGAAAACAATGATAGAGCCCAAAAGGTCGGGTAAAAAAGAAGCAATGCTTGCTAAAACCCTTTCACTGGCCAAAAGCAAAGCTTCTTGCCACGAAGCAACTGCAGGCATAATATTCTCACCTCCCCCGGAATTTAATAATCAAATAAACAAATGCCACAAATAATCAAATCAATCTCAATCCGCCAGCTGGCGGATAAATAATCAAATATTTTATCTCTTAATTTGTTTATTTTTTTATTTGTTTATTGATTTAGTTATTTGGTTATTTATTTCTAATCTTATAGAAAAAATATAAGGAGCGCAAGAAGAAAAAAGAATGTCTCTGAAAAGCGAGTAAGCCAGATTCTGTTCTCAGCGATCATTTATCTTGTGCTCGCTAGCTTTGTTCCAAGGGGAAACGCCTTATTTGGAACGGTCGACGATTGCAGCGGGGCGGGTTACCGCTTTTCACCCTCTACCTAATTCCTTTAGGGAACTAGGGGAGTCGTTGTCTCTGTGGCCCTGCGAGCCCCGCACCACATGGGGATGCGGGGTGTCCACTTGCGTGAACCACCCTGTTTCCTGCTGTCTGGACTTTCCTCCCCAGTGTAACACCGGGGCGATCGCCCTGCTTTTCAAAAACAAAAAAATTTTACCAAAAAATAGGTGAAAAATCAAGTAGAAAAAGGTTTTTTAACGTCTGGTATAAAGGTCGAAAACCGCCACTCTTGCCACCAAGAAGATGGGAACTGCCAAGACGGCGCCACCGATGCCGCCTAAAGAAAAGCCGGCCATTAAGGCCATTAAGGTAATTAAGGGATTTAAGCCAACCGCCCTTTTCATCACCTGGGGAACGATTATATTGTTTTCAAGCTGCTGGATTATGATATAGAGGAAAAGCACTCCCAAAGCCATCGGAGTAGAAATGGTAAAACCAATAATAATTGCCGGAAGTGAGGCAAGGGTTGGGCCTAAGTTGGGAATAAACTCCAAAAGGCCGGCAATTAAAGCTAAGGTTAAAGCGGCCGGGATCCCCAAAATCCGCAGACCAACATAGGACATTAGGCCAACGATTACCATTAAGGCAAGCTGTCCTCTTACCCAGCCGCCAAGATTGTATTCAACTCCTTCCATCAGCCTTTCTATTCTTTTTCTTTTCTCGCCATCGCCAAATAAAACCTGGTAATATTTGGAAAAATTTTTCCGTTCAAGCAAAAGATAAAAGGCCAAAACCAAAACAGTAAAAACCCCTAAGACATTTGAGGCAGCAGAGCTGACGATTTTTAAGACAGAAACAACGTTTCTTGACAAAGATTCTATTTGGTTATTTATATTGCCGAGGTCGATTTTAAAAAATTCGCTTTTTTCAATCGGTAAAGAAAAATTTGCCGCCAAGTTAGAAGTTTGTTCAATCATCGGCGGAATTATTGAGGCGATGGTAAAGCCCAGAAGCCCTAAGACTAAAATATAAACTAAAACTATTGCTGAAGTTCTGCCGATCTTTGCTTTCTCCAGTCTTTCAACTAGGGGGTTTAAGGCAGTCATCAAAATAAAGGCAACGAAGAAAAGAAGCAAAACGCCCCGCAACTGATAAACAGCCAGCATACCAGCTATAAAAAAAAGCGCAAAGATTATTGTCCGGTGAGAAATTTCAACTTTCTGCATTTCTAATTATTACTATACCACTTTTTTACTTTCTCAACCACATCCTTTTGCCAATTTTCTTTATCAAAGTTAAACCATCTAATATTTTTTATTCTCCTAAGCCAAGTCATCTGGCGCCGGGCATAAGCATGCTCGGCAAACTTCCAGCATTTAATAGTCTCTTTTAGGTCTTTTTTTCTGTCGAAAAAGTCTCGCCACTGTTTGTATCCAATTGTTGTTTCTAAAACCGAGTCGTTCCAAGAGTATTTTTTGAACAGCTTTTCTATTTCTTTTTGCGCGCCTTGCTTAATTCTCTTCTCAACTCTCTCGTCAATCCTCTTGTACAAAGACTTATAGCCTTTGGCTTTTAAGCCAATTCTCAAAACGTCCCCAGTTTCCAGTCTCCAGTCTCCAGTCTTTTTTTTCCGACTGCTGGCGGCTGGCGGCTGGCGGCTGGCGGCTAACGCCACCTCTATCGCCCTTATCAATCGCCTCGGATTATTTCTATCTGACTTGTTCATTTTCTGCAAATGTTCTGGGTCGAGTTTCTTTAGCTTCTCTCTTAATTGTTTAATTGCTAAATTACTTAATTGCTTTCTTAATTTCCAGTTAGGTTTAATCCCTAAAGTGTCAATTCCTTCAACCAAGGCCTTTATCCAAAATCCCGTACCGCCAACGACTATTGGTAATTTTCCTCTTTTCCAAATGTCTTTTATTATTTTTTTTGCAAACCTCACCCACCGTGCAACAGAAAATTTCTCATCCGGCTTAACCAAGTCCAACCCCCAAATGGGAATTTTATTAAAAAGGTAGAAATGTGCTTGTCTCTCAGCCCATTTGACATTTGACATTTGACATTTGACATTCACAGGCAAATCCTTGCCTGTTCCGATATCCATCTCTTTATAAACCTGTCTTGAATCAGCAGATATTATTTCACCATCAAATACTTTAGCCAATTTTAATCCCAAGGCTGTTTTCCCAGTCGCCGTCAGACCGCAGATTATTAAAATTCTATTGTTCGATTGTTTCATTGTTCCACTGTTTATTGTGTATTGTCGGCCGATTTTACAAAACTGTTTGGAATTTTAGTCATTTGGATTTAAAATTTGTTTCGGATTTCGGATTTCGTGCTTAGGTTTTTTTTAGAATAATTAGAATAATTAGGTCAATTAGAAATTTACTGAGATGCTTTTTCTTTATTGATTAACTTTTCTAATACCTTCCACCTTCTCTTCTTCTCCTCCATTGCTACATTATCTTTTAATTTAAAAGCAGCTGTTCCTGGACGGGGCGAATATTTGGCAATGTAGGCAACGCTAAAGCCAACTTTTTTGCAAAGTTTGGCTGTGTTTTCAAACTGCGCCTTTATTTCTCCGGGAAAACCAACAATAATGTCTGTGCCGATTTTAATATCCGGTACTGCCTTTCTGATCTTTTTGACCAAATTAAGATACTGCTTGGCCGTATATTTGCGCCCCATTTTTTTAAGAATTTTGTCGTCGCCTGACTGAACAGGCAAATGCAAATAGCGATCAACCTTGGAAAGCTTTAAGGCTTCAATAATATCATCTGTCAAGTCCCAGGGGTTTGACGTCATAAACCTAATCTTTTTTAAACCCTTTATTTTATCTAACTCTCTCAATAGTCTGGCAAAAGGAGCCTTATTCTTTTTAAAATTTTTGATTTTTGATATGTATTTTTGATTTTTGATATTTGATATTTGATATTTCCCGAAGGAGTTAACGTTTTGTCCCAAAAGCATCACTTCTTCATATCCATTTTTAACCAGCTTTTTAACTTCACAGACTATTTCTTCAAACGACCGGGAGATTTCCCTGCCTCGAGCATAAGGAACAACGCAATAAGTACAAAAGTTATTACAGCCTTTCATTATCGGCACAAGAGCTGACTTTTTCTTTTTGCGCTTTGGCTTTTCCTTGAAGTCTTTTAGCAGTTTTTCCAAAGGAATAAGTTTGATACCTGGAAGCTTTTTTTTCAATTGTTTTAGGGTATAGCGTTTTCTCTTTCCTAGTGCCGACCCAACCATACAGCCAGTAATAATAATAGTCCCCAGTTTCCGGTTTCCGGTTTCCGGTTTTTCTCTTGCGTTTTTCGCGCTCCGCGTTTTCCGCTTAGTCAAGTTGTTGACTAATCCAAAGACGCGGTTTTCGGCCGATTCACGAACAGAGCAAGTATTTATGACCACTAAATCGGCTTTATATTTATCCTTTATCGGCCAGTAGCTCTTTTTCTCCAAAAAAGCAGCAATCCTCTCACTTTCCGCCTCATTCATTTTGCAACCATAGGTCTGAATAGAGTAAGTTTTCATAGTTTATTCTGCCGAGCGAGTGGCTTCAGAAGATTTTTCCAGTCTTTCAATTTTTTTAAGAAGTTCTTTGTTTTGGTTTTCTAAAGACTCTACTTCCTCCTTATGCCAATTCATAAAAAAAACATAGGCCAGCAGAAAAACTACGGCACTTAAAAAAATAATCAGCCAAGGGGTAAAAGCTTTGTTTGTTTTCACTTTTCTAATTTTATCATTTTTAAGTATGTATTTTTGATTTTTTATATTTAATTTTTTATTTTTTTTATTTTATGACGAGGCGCTGCTATATTGCATTAGACTACAGCGCCAAAGCCTTAGAGAAAAAAAGAAGAGAAGAAATGCTACTGCCAGCGAAAAAGATATCCAGGGAAAGGTCAAAATTCCCATCAATGCCTTGGCTGGAAAGGTCATCACAATTGCCACCGGAAAGACAAAAGTCAAAAACAGCCTTATTGGCTTAGCATAAATATCAACCGGCATCCGGGCCATGTTGGATAGGTCTCGGTAAATCATGATTGTATGGTCTATTTCTGTGGTTAAAACCCCGATTGAGACAACGAAAATATGAACAGCAGTTATTATCAAAAGAGAGGCAGCTCCGACTATGAAAAACAAAAGCCAATCTAGTGGAGTTAAATAAATGTCTTGTTTTAGCAAAACAAACAAAACAATGGCAAAAAGGGGCAAATCCAAAAAATCAGTATGGCGGGTCAAAACTTGAAAAAGAACGTTTATAGGCTTGAGTAACACCAAATCAAAGCGGCCGCTGACAACATCGGCCCGAAACCAGTAAATGCCGCGAAAAAGAATTTGGCCAAGCATATCAAAAAGGTTAAAAACCAAAAAGAAAATAACCAGTTGATTTAAATGGTAGCCGGAAATCCTCTGGACGTTTTGGGCAACTCTTATAATAAGCCACAAGAAAAACCCGAAACGGATCAGCTTGCCAATAATGTACATAAAAGAAGCCCCCTTGCTAGCAAGCTGGGCTTGGAGGGATAAAGACGAAGTCTTTAGCCAAATCTTGGAATATTTGAAAAACATTATAAACTTAAAATTTAAAAGCAACAGAAAAATAATTTATAAAAAATGCTTGGAAAATTTTACATTTGTAATTTGTAATTTGTAATTTAATCGTTGTTATCTCCCTTGACTTTCATAAACCTTAATTCCCTTTTTCCATAAAAATTCTGCTAAAAATTTTAGGCTAAAAATCCAGAAAAAACTTAAGATAAATCCCTGAACAATAAAAGACATTGAAAGTCGGCCAAGCCAAACCTGCATGGGGAAAAAGAGAAGATAAGTGGTCGGTAAAAATTTTAGAAAAGAAAAAACCTTGCCCGGAATTATGTCTAAAGGAAAAACTAAGCCGGCAACAAAGGTGGTTAAGACAGTAAACAAAAACCTGGCCGGCCAGCCATTGTGCTCAATATACCAAAAGGTGGTTAGGCTGATAAAAAAAGATAAGTAAAAAAAGATAAACATTCCTAAAATACTAGAAAGCAAAAAAACAAAAAACTGGCTAAAGTTTGAAAGTAAAACTATCGGTGGTTTTAAAATCAAAAAAATTAAAGAAAGTTCAACTGCGCCACAGCAAACATTAACTAATTTATCGGCTAAATCCCTTGAAAGCCAGTAGTGGAAATAGTTTAATGGTTTTAAAAGTTTGTTTGAAAGCTCGCCGGTTGAAATCTCTCCACCAACATCAATACTGCGTGATGCCATCACTAAGTTGCCCAAAACAGAAGAACCTAAAACATAAGTAAACATTAGTTTTCTATCATAACCTAGAATCTCACTGGAATTTGAAAAAACTGCCAGCCAAAAAAAATAAATTGTCAAAAGCCGCACGACTACTCGCACCCGCCACATAACAAAGTTAAGCCTGTAAACAAAGATTGATTCAAGAGTGGCTTTAAAAATTTGAAGATATTTTTTTAACCCAGACGCCATGGTAGCTCTTTTTTTGTTAATTTAGCACGGACGGACTTTTCTTTTTGGAAAAGATGGGGAAGAAAACGCTTCTTTAATTTAACAATCGTGGCTGAGCTGGTTTTTTCTTTTTCGGCAATCTCGCGAACGCCAACGCCTTTTTTCAAAAGCTTTAAAATTTCAAAACGCTTCTGCAGACGCTTTTTTTCTTTTTTAGTTAAAAGTTTGGTTAGGGTTTTGTCTGAGACTTTCATAGTTCCGGCAAGGTTGAACCTTGGTGCACACCAAGGTTCAACCTTGCTAGGCTAAATCTTTTCCTGTAAAAACTTCTCTTATAATTGCTTCAATTGACGGCTCTTCAATGTTTAAATCAGCGACTGGAAAGCTTTGTAAAAGCTCGGCGGCGGCCACCGAGGCAACAGAGCGCTTGACGACAATTGTTGCTTTAGGAAAGTCAAACTTGCCGACTTTTCCGATTTTTTTCAAATCTTTCTTTTCAACCTGCCCACTAAAAACTGCTTGTAAAAATTTGTGATTAGCATATTTCTTAACGATTTCTGACAGGTTGCCGTCAAAAACAATCTTGCCCTTGTCTATTATTATAACCCGCTCACACAATTCCTGAACATCGCCCATATAGTGGGACGTTAAAAGAATTGTTGAGTCAAATTTTTCATTATACTCTTTTATAAAATCGCGGATCTTTTTTTGCATGACCACATCAAGACCTATAGTTGGCTCGTCCAAAAATAGAACCTTAGGCTGGTGAAGCAAGGCAGCAATTAGCTCGCACTTCATCCGCTGGCCTAAAGATAACTTTCTCACTTGAACATTTAAAACCTTTTTAACATCCAAAAGTTTAACTAATTCATTTAAAGTTTTTTTAAATTGGGTTTCTGGGATTTCGTAGATTTCTTTGTTTAAAATAAAAGTCTCCATTGCTGGCAGATCCCACCAAAGCTGGTTTTTCTGACCCATAACAAGAGAGATCTGCTTTAAAAAAGGGTGTTTTCTCTCCCAGGGGTCAAAACCCAAGACATCGACCTGGCCGCTGGTCGGGTACAAAAGTCCTGACAAACATTTTAGGGTCGTTGTTTTACCAGCACCATTGGGGCCGATAAACCCGACAAACTCGCCTTCGGAAAGGCTAAAAGAAACGCCGTCAACTGCCTTGACATTTTTGTATTTACGGTGAAAAAGCGACTTTAAAGACCCAGCCAGTCCCGGCTCTTTTTCATGGACTTGGTAGTACTTTTTGAGGTTTTTGACGGAAATTATTGGCATAAAATAAAAGTAATTAGTAATTGAGGGTTAATTTGATTTTAGCATAAAAACATTAGCTACTCGCCGAGGAATAATATTTTAAAGCAAAGTTAAAGAGTTTTTGCGAGGCCCATAAAGACAGAATTGCCAAAACTGGCGCCAGGACAATTTTTGAAACTTCAATTTCTCCCATTAAAGCTTCTGTGGGAAAGGTGGCAATGTAGCCAACCGGCAGAACAAAGGAGAAAAAGTATAAAAAGCCTCTTTTGATTTTGAAGATATCTATTGGCTTGCCACCCAAGTCTTTGACTGTATGGAAAAAGTCAATGAGGTTTGCCAAATTTATAAACCAGATGTTTGTAACTGTTAAAGCAAAAAAGATACTGTAGAAAATCAAAAAGCCGCAAATAAACAAAAATAGAGCGGCCAAGACATTAGTAAAAGAAAAATAGCCGGTGGTTAAGATTATGTATTTGTAGATTAAGAAAAGCTCTAAAGCAATTCGCACATAGTGGTCAAATTCTAAAATTTTGAAGGAAAGCAAGAAACGGGTGTTGACTGGTTTTAGCAAGGCATTGTCTAATTCTCCTTTCCTGATTAGGCGGGAAAAGGCTTCTAAGTTTCGGAATATCAAAGTCCAGCAAAGGTCATGAAAAAGCGAGGCAACAAAAAGCACTAAAAAAACTTCATTCTTACTCCAGCCGGCAATTGCTTCAACTTGGCCAAAAATTAAGTGGATGCTGGTTATACCCAGTATCATCCACAAGATGTTTTCAAACGACCAAAAAATCAGGTTTGAGCGAAACTCAGTTTCTGCTTCAAAGCTGAATCTAAAAAACGCCCAGAATAGTTTTAAATAACGTTTAACCCTCATTGTCCGAAAGCAGTGTAAACTTTTAAACCTTTTTGCCAAAAGTGTTTAAATAAAAAATAAAAGGTAACTACCCAAAATATGCCGACTGCAAAGGAAAATAAAAGCGGCCAGCCGCTTTGCTGGCCTAAGTAAATTTCTAAGGGAAACGAGTACATAAAGCGAAAGGGCAAAATCTTAACTATTGTCTGCGACCATTTGGGGAAAAAAGCTAAAGGGACAATCTGCCCGCCAAATAAAGACATCACGAGCCAATAAAGGCTGCCAATGCCACCAGTGTTCAAAATCCAAAAAGCAGTCGTCGAAATTAGAAGATTGAACTCAAAGTTAACTAAGCTTACGATAGCTAAACTAAAAACAAAGATTAATAACTGCCTAAGGCTCAAATTAAAAACTAAAAAATGCTTAACAAAAATAAAAATGACAAGAAAAAATATCAAATAAAACAGGGTATTAATTGTATGCCAACCAATTTCAGATCCGAGACGACACCAATGAAAATCTATTGGTTTAGTAATGTATTGTACAATTGACCCGTCCTTAATCTCCTCTGATATTGCCCAAAAAGGCCACCAGCTACAAACTGCCCAAACAAGTATACCAATAAAATAGTAAGTAACAATCTGATTTTGATTAAAGCCAGCAAGCGTGCCTTGTGTCTCAGCGCTTCTCCATAAAAAAACCATAGTAATAAAGGAAGCGATCCAACCAAGTATCCACAAAAAGACCATTCCTCGATAAGCAAGGGTTTTTTTAGTTTCTGCTTTAAAAAAAGCACTGATGGTTTTTATAGTTTTCGCCATAAAATGATTTTAACATAAAATTAAAAAGCAAAATTTTAACCCTTGACAAAGTTTAAAGTTTGTAATACTCTTTAGTTAAGATGAATTATACAACTGTTTCTATTAAAGACGCCAGAAATAATCTTTCACAAATTATTGAAAAAGTAGCCTTAGTAGGCGATTCTTTTTTGGTGACAAAATTTGGCAAACCCAAAGCTTTAATTACTTCAGTAGATGTCGTTGGTGATAAAAAAAACACAAAGCTTGAGATTTTAAAAAGAACTGCTGGATTATGGGCTGATAGGCACGATATAAAAAGCTCGGCTTCTTGGGTAGCGGCAAAAAGAAAAAAACAGAGCTCTCGCTATGGAAAAGTATTTAGTTGATACAACAGTCTTAATTGACCATTTAAGAAATAAGCCTGAAGCTACTTGCTTTTTAGAAAAAGAAGGCTTGTTAATATCAGCAGTTACAGCTGCTGAACTTTTGCAAGGGGCGAGAAATAAAAAAGAGCAAAAAGAAATTGAAGCATTAGTTAAACAATTTGATATTTCTTGGATTTCGTCTTCTGTTAGCCAGCTGGCGATAAAACTTTTAAGTAAACACTTTTTAAAATTTAACCTTTTGTTTTTAGATGCTTTAATTGCCGCTACTGCTCTGGAGAAAAAGGTGGTTTTGGTAACGGATAATATTAAACACTTTAAATTTATTTCTAAACTGAAGGTCATTTCACCAAAAGAAATAGAAACCAATTAACTGCTGATCTCATCATGCCAAAAACCCGCCTGGATTAGGCGGGTTTTTTGTGGGGCTTGTTTTAAGCACCCCTACTTTACATCTTTTTTTAAAGACTTGGCAGCCGTAAAACGGACTGCTTTGTGGGACTTGATGATAATTGTCTCGCCGGTCTGCGGATTGCGGCCTTTTTTGTCTTTGACTCTGGTTATTTTAAAAGTTCCAAAGCCTGACAAAACAACTTTTTCTCCCTTTTTAAGCTGCCTTTTGACTTCTTCAAGTAAGGTTTCAATCGCCTCACGGGCGGCTGTTTTTGTCAAGTGTGCTTTTTTAGCAACAATCTCAGCTATTTCTGATTTAGTCATAGTTTTCACCTCCTTTTTAAACGCGGAAATCGCGGAACCTGCCTGCCGGCAGGCAGGGTTGCTTAAACGCGAAAAACGCGAAATTTATTTATAATGACAAAAAATTTATATAACAACTTTTATTTGTACTAAATTTTTTGTCAATTTGCAACTGCAGATTTTTGCAACTCTCTTATGACCGTTACCTTCACCTGCCCGGGGTAAGTCAGTTCCTTTTTGACTTTGTCTCTAATGTCTGAAGCCAACTTAAAAGTAGCCGCATCGTCTCTTTTTTCAGGATCAACAATGACGCGCACCTCCCGGCCTGCCTGGATAGCATAGGCTTGTTTGACTCCTTTAAATGATTTAGCCAAATCTTCAAGTTCCTTAAGCCTGGCCACATATTCTTCATAGTCTTCATACCGAGCGCTTGGCCGGGAACCGGAAATCGCATCAGCTGTATAAACAGCAACTGCTTCAGGCGAAGTAAACTCCTCATCCTGATGGTGCTGGGCAACACACTCAAGAACCGGCTGGGGAATGCCGTGCTTCCTTAAAAAATCAACCCCTATCTTTACGTGATTACCCTCTTCATCAGTAATCACTTTTCCGATATCATGAAGCAAACAGCCTAGACGAACAATATTTGTATTTAAGCCAAGCTCGTTAGCTAAAGAAACGCCGATTTGCGCAACCTCTATTGTATGAAGAAGCAGACTTTGGCCGTAAGAAAAGCGGTATTTGAAGCGGCCAAGGGTATCGACCACCTCTTGGGGAAGATTGTAAACCTTTAACTCGTGGCAAAGCTTTTCCCCGGCCTTGCGCATGATAAGCTGTACATCTTTTCTTGTCTTTTTAACCAGTTCTTCGATTCTTGAGGGTTGGATGCGGCCGTCGCGCATCAGCCTTTCTAAGGCAACCCGGGCAATCTCCCGCCTGACTGAGTCAAAACAAGACAAGCGGATAACCCCTTCTTCGTCTAAGTCAAAATCAACGCCGGTCTCTTTTTCCAATGCCTTGATATTTCTTCCCTGCTTGCCAATCACTCGGCCTTTTATGTTTTCATCCTCAAGTTTTACTTCAGAGACTGTGTATTCGGGAACATAGTCGGTGGCCCCATGGCGAATGGCTTCAACTAAAACTTCCCGAGCCTTATCATCAGCAGTTTTTTTGGCCCTTTCTTCCTTTTCTTGGATAAGCCGGCCTAATTGGCTGGCGATTTTCTTTTCTGTTGCTTTTACTAAAAGCTCTTTTGCTTTCTCGCGGGTTAGGCCGGCGATTTTTTCAAGCTTTTCGATTTCTTTTTTCTTGATCTTGTCGATTTCTGCTGATCTTTCCTCGATTTCGCCTTCTCGCTTTTCAAGAAGCCTTTCTTTTTCTTCCAAGGCGCCTTTTTTATGAGCAATTGCCGCTTGGTCTTTTTCAAGATTTTGCCGCAAGCGATTAACTTCTTCCCGGGTTTTTTGAAGTTTTGTTTCTGCTTCTTGTTTTAAACGAAAGGCCTGGTCGCGCGCCTCGACAATAATCTCTTTTGCCTTAATCCGCGCCTGGGCTAAACTTTTAGAAAAAGCCTTTTTTTTCTTTTTGGGATAATATTTTCTCTCTTTCGGCCTTGCTGGTTTTGTTTTTTTAGGAGGTGTTTTTTGGCCAAAGACACCACCTAAGTGTTTGAAAAATGACATAGTTAAATTCGGAAAGCCACGACGAAGTTTATACGGTATGCCGCAAAGAAAGCGTTTTTGCTGAAAGATTTATAGATTTCATAAGATTGTCTTTCTTTTTAATAAACTTCCTGTTGATTTTCCTTAAAGCCTATTTTATCGCTAAAGACCATTTTCGTCAACTAGCATTTTAATAATATTCCAAGAAAAACCTCTGGAAGATAGGCGCCTTATCAGTCTTTCTTTTTTCTTTTTTGGTTCGATTGATTTTAGTTGTCTTTTTGCTTTTTCATAAATTTTTTTAGCCGCCTTAACTTCCTCTTTAGAAGAAATGTTTTTCAAAATTTCATCTATTATTTTCCTATCAATGCCTTTTTTGAAAAGCTCGGCTTTTAAAGCAAATCTGCCCTTGGGCCTAAATTCTAGCCTCTGGCCGACCCACCATTTGGCAAAATCAAAGTCATTTAAAAGACCGCTCTTTTTAAGTCTTTTGATGCTTTGGTTAATTAAAGTAACCTTCTGTTTACATCCCTGGGGTGTAGGGCTTTCCACCCGGGAGGTGATCTTACGAGACAGGTAATCTCTTACTTCTTTTTCCGATCGCGGACGATAAGAAATAAAATTGGCCGCTTTTTGAAAAAGACTTTCCTTTTCACTTTGATTAACTAAAGTGGCAAGTTTTTCTTCAGAAAGTTCTTGCCCGGCTTTTAAGCTATGCCTTAAAACAACAGACAAGTCCAGCCCGCAAAAAAACTTGCCGTCTAAATAAAGGTTGACTCTTTTTTTGGATTTTTGAGGAGAAAGCCTGGTGACAGTAGACATGAAGCTATTTCCTAATCTTCTTTAGTTTCCCCAACCTCTTTCGGCACTTCTTTGCCGCCTTTGACTATATTCCAAATCGCTTCTTCGATTTTCTTTGCCAAGTTTTCGTTTTCATCCAAGGCTTGTTTGGCTGCTTCTCGGCCCTGACCAATAACCTTGCCTTTATACTTGTAGAAAGCACCAGCCTTTTTAACAATTTCTAATTCAACAGCAACATCAATCAGGCTGCCGGACTTTGAGATGCCGCCGACATTCATAATATCAAACTCAGCAATGCGAAAAGGCGGGGCAACCTTATTTTTAACCACTTTTACCCGGTGGCGCGAGCCGATTACCTTGTCGCCATCCTGGATTTTGCCGGTCTTGCGGCAGTCAAGCCTGACTGACGAGTAAAACTTTAAAGCTTGGCCGCCCGATGTAGTTTCCGGATTACCAAACATAATGCCGATTTTCATCCTAATTTGGTTTGTGAAAATAACAATAGTTTTTGACTTACTGATTGCACCTGCCAACTTTCTCATCGCCTGGGACATTAGGCGCGCTTGCATGCCAACGACGGCATCACCCATCTCGCCCTCGATCTCTGCCTTGGGAACTAAAGCGGCTACTGAATCAATGCAAATAACATCCAATCCGCCGGAGCGGATCAGCGTTTCCGTAATCTCCAAGGCTTGCTCGCCAGTGTCTGGCTGAGAAATAATCAGGTCGTTTAAATTAACGCCGATTGACTCGGCACGCAAGGGGTCCATGGCATGTTCAGCATCAATAAAGGCAGCGGTCCCCCCTTTTTTTTGCGCCTCGGCAATAATGTGTAAGCAAAGAGTTGTCTTGCCAGAAGCTTCAGGGCCATAGATCTCCGTAATTCTACCCCTAGGTAAGCCGCCTATACCAAGTGCGAGGTCTAAAGCAATTGAGCCCGTTGGGATAGTTTTTATTTTTAAGTCCTTTTGCGTGTCGCCAAGTTTCATAATTGAACCAGTGCCGTATTGTTTTTCAATCTGCTGCATGGCAATTTTAACTGCCTCAAGCCGCTGGTCTTTTTGTTTGTCTTTTTTGTTTTTGTTTTTGGCCATAAAAACACCTTTTCTGAGCAGGAATCTTTATCTTACTTAATCTGATTTCTAACAAAATGTCAAATGGAAAAATGTTTGGGGTATAATATAATATAGACAATTTTAAATTCGAAATTCGAAGCACGAAATCCGAAGCAATGGTAAAATTCTAAATCTATTTGTGATTTGATATTTGCGATTTCCAACTTTGAGATATCAAAGTTGGCCTGCGGGGCGTGGTCTAGTGGTAAGATAGGCGCATGGGGTGCGTCTGACCCCGGTCCGATTCCGGGCGCCCCGAAAAATGACCGAAATACTCCTTACATCTTTTCCAAAGGCTCAATGCCAAGCAGGGTAAGGCCATTTGAGAGGACCTGGCCGACAGAAGCAGTCATAAGCAATCTGAACTGGCTCGTAGCTCGTAGCGTATGGCTCGTAGTTTCTCTGCTTACTACATGCAATTTGCCACGTGCCACGTGCGCATTTTGCGGCTGCAAAATGCTGTGTTTTGCATAAAATGTGTTAAATCTCTGCGCCAACTCATGCAAAAAGTTGCAAATAATATTCGGTGCGTATTCCTTCCCTGCCTGAAAAACCACCTCGGGATAACGATATAGCCATCGAAGAATGCTGATTTCTTCAGCACTCAGCTTCCAGTCTCCAGTCTCCAGTTTCCAGTTTTTTTTCTTGCTGGTAGCTGGTAGCTGGTAGCTGGTAGCTTTTGCCAGAACACTCTGTGTTCTGGCAAAGGTGTATTGCAGATACGGCCCGGAGTTGCCTTCAAAAGCAAGCGACTCTCCAAAGTCAAAAGCAATGTCTGCCATTCTTCTAACCTTTAAAATACTATACTTAACTGCCCCAAGAGCAATTTTCTCTGCCAGTTTATTAACTTCGTCTTTTTTAAAATTTTCTTTATCAATCTTTTTTAAGATAATCTTTTTTGACCTGTCTATTAGATCATCAATATAAACAACTGTCCCCTGCCGCGAACTCATCTTGCCTTTACCTTTAATACTCATATAGCCATAAGCAATATGAGTATAGTCTTTTACTTTACCAATCCCCAACTGCTCGCAAATAGCAAAAAGCTGCTTTAAGGCCAAAGATTGTTCAGGGCCTATCACCCAAAAAAGCCTATCGGGCTTGAAAGTTTCGCGCTTTAACTTGGTCAAAGCCAAATCCTGAGTTATATAAAGAGCACTGCCATCGCTTTTTATCAAAATAGTATCAGGTAAATTATATTTTGAAAGATCAGAGACAACTGCTCCATCCTCAAGCTTCTTAAAAATGCCTTTCTTTAAGCCTTGTTTTACCAAATCCTTACCCTTTTTATAATGCTCATGCTCATGCCAAATCTTATCCCATTTGTTGCCCAGCCGCTTCAATGTTAGCTGTTGGCCGGCATAAGAATAAGAAAGTACTTTTCTCCATAAAGCCCAAGTTTTTTTATCTTCCTTTTCCCAATCAATAACTAATTTTCTTACTTCTTCTTCAACTTCCTTTTTTTTAAAATCTTCTGAGGCTTTTACATATAATTGATCAACAAATCTATCCGGCCGCATTCCTAAATCTTTTGGTGTCTGCCACTCACCTTGATGGTTGTACCAATAATCAATATCTGTAACTTCCTTACCGTCTTTCCTGGCAAATTTTAAATAACCCCACATTAGTTTGGCAATGGCAATGCCCCTGTTATTATCAATACAGTCTCGGATTACTTTAATGCCTAAATTTTCCCAGTTATTGGCTATTGCCATGCCAGTTACATTATTTCTTAGATGCCCTAAGTGTATTGCTTTGTTTGGATTTGGGGAAGTATGCTCTATTAACCATTTCTGTCCTTTCCCAATCTCGTTCGTTCCGTATTTTTTTCCCTCTCTTACTGCTTTTTGAAGCTGTTTAATAAGCCAGTCATTTTTAATCTTTATATTTATAAACCCCGCCCCAGCCACCTCCACACTTTCTACTTTACCTTTCAAGCTCTTATTTTGTTTAAGAATTTTTATAATTGCTTCGGCCAGTTGCCGAAGATTGCTCCATTGCTCCATTACTCCATTGCTGTATGGTTTGAGATTTTTTGATTTTTTATTTGTGTTTTTTATTTTTAATTTTTTATTTTTAATATCCGAAAACATTGCTATAGCAATGTTTGAGGCGTAATCGCCGTATTTTTCATTCTCCGGATGCTCCAAATGAACGTCTTCTGGCTTTATCTTTTCTCCCAAAACCTCCCCCGCCGCCTCCCCAATCGCTGCCTGTAATTTATATTTTAAACTAGTTTTATCTACCTTAAACTTCATCTTAACAAAGTCCTTTTTCTTTGTTATATTAAACTCAAATACTGGAGGTTGATACTTTAAAAGTGTCGCCTCCTTTTTTTATCTTTCGATAATCTTTTTTAAATTCTTAATCTCAATAAATCTCTCTGCTACTATTTTTTTAATAATTCTAGCTGTCTTTTTGCTCGAAGCAATAACATAAATTTCTTTCTTTAAGTCTTCTAAAATATTTAATAAAAGGGCGCAAAGTCCCCATCTCCTGAAAGAAAAATAAACCTTTTAAATTTTTCTAAATTCATTAAAACATCAACAGCCAAATCTACATCACAATTTGCTTTCACCCGAACCTTTCTTCTTTGCTTAACAGTGTTTCTTTTCTTACAAAACCTGCAAAGAAAAGTTTTTGTTTTTGGATCTTGGATCTTGAAAATAAAATTTAACTTTCTTAAGTCTAAGTTCCCATATTTATAGTCTACCCCGCCCGCGTGCCGGCCGGCACCGGCCTTTCCGGCATGGCCGGAATAACTATAGCTGGGTTTTAACACTTAGACTCTGAAAAGTTTCAAAGCCTTATTCCCCCATGCCTTGCTGGCCCATTTGGCTAATGTCCATAAAGTTAATGCCAGAAGGCGGATTAAACTGGGCGTCTGAGACAGCGGCTGGCATACAGTGGTATTCTATGCCTGGCGCCGCTTCTTGGTACTCATCAGTCTCCCACATATCTTCTTCAAAGCACATCTTTACTCCCATATTAGTTTCTTCTGTCCAACTGTACATGCAGTTATCTTTTATGATTACCTCTCCTGTCTTTTCATCGCCGGACTGTATTTTGCCCCGCCACTGTTTGCCTTTAACATAGCCTTCGTACTCAACATCGCCAACCTGGTAGCCGCATTTTAAAGGAATACCCAGGGCAATAGCCGCTTTTAGGGCTTTGAAAGTATAGGACTGTTCCCCTTTACCCTGAGGAAGAGCTGTTTCGCCCCCTTCTTCAAGAGCTTCTCCGGTACTTTCCGCAACAGGCTCTTTTTCAATTTCCTTCTTAGGTAAACAGCCGCTAAATGTTAAGCTAAAAAGTATCAAAATAATTATTGGTAGAATTTTTTTCAATTTTCTCACCTCCTTTTACCCGCCTAAGTTTCTGGCAGCGATACCGACTAATGATCGCATGAGCGCGCCATGAAATTTGGCGGGCCATTTTGCCACTTGTATATCCCCTAGCATAGCACACTTTAAAGACAAAGACTTGACAAAAATCCAAAAAAGAATATGATAAATCTCAGAAGTTTATTAACTTGAGCCCAAATAATAATCTTTCAACCACCACTCTGGAGGAAGAAAAACCTCCATCTTTTCCTAGTTCAGCTAACCAAAACGGCGAGCTTTTGGTCTATTTTTACAATGTAGTTGAAGATGAGTGGTCTTTCATCAATGCTTTTTCTGACCCTGTCAGAAAAGCAAAGGAAATCGAGGCTTGCAAAAACACCTCAGACTGCTACTTTTTAGGCCTTAGTTCTGAGCCAAACTTTGTCTTTGTTTCGCCGGTTGTAATTTCTAAAGAATTCCAAGATTACGCAAAAAGCCTAATGAACTACAAACAAGGTGAAGTAATTGTACCAAAGACAAAAAGCCATCTTTTGTGTGAGGACTTTCTTAGTGACAAAAATTTAATTGACGGTTTTGTCAAAAAGGTTAAGGATTATAAAAAGGTAAGTCTTGTCAGCTATTCAGCTACTTCTCAGTTTTACAAAGTGAAAGATTATCTGACAGAAAATGGAGTTAATGTTTATACTCCAGAAGCGCCGGAAATTGATTCTGCCTGGACAGTCAATTTTTTTGGCAGCAAGTCGGGTATTCGCCAGCTAGCGCAAAAAAGCGTTGCTTTAGAACCTGATTTTATGATGCCTGATGGGATGATTTGCTGGGGCAAGTTTGATGCTGCCAAAATTGCCGCTGACAAGTTTTTAAAGCAAAAAGGGGTAGTGATTAAAACAAACAAGGGTAGCAGCGGCAATGGTCTTTTTATTTTTAGAGAAGGTGAGTTGCCCAGTAACTATCAAGAGTGTGAAAAAAAGATTCAGGAGTATTTAGGCCAGGAAGAATATTGGGAAAAGTTTCCTATAATTGTTGAAGATTTGGTTAATATTAACTACAACGCTGGCGGCGGT
>Ga0180437_10001284_pt1 | contig 43340 bp, 35 predicted proteins | sample SS_ome_4_FD_132410 | JGI IMG/M metagenome (GOLD analysis project Ga0180437, IMG submission 132410) | Hypersaline lake sediment archaeal communities from the Salton Sea, California, USA - SS_3_D_1 metaG | ecosystem: Environmental > Aquatic > Non-marine Saline and Alkaline > Hypersaline >...
ATTGGGATACGGATATTCCGTTCTCAGATCCATTGACTCTGTGTATGCCCAACGACTTCAGAACCGGTTTTTGATGTGCAAGGAACCTAGCGGGGAATTATAAAAGCGTTATAGAAAATTCAGAACAGTAGGGAACCGGGACCGTCCGATATGGCTGTTCAACGGTTCGGGGAGCGATGCCACCTCGGAACTTCTGCTGGGATTGGGGCATTACTTGGAGTCGCAGAGGGACAGCGAATTGGAGGCCTTTGCACTCAAGCTCGCCGATGGCGTGATGGCCATGCAGATGGGAGAGGGCGATGTCTATCCAGGGGCGTTTATCTCATGGAGGGGAGTGTGGCACGCGTACGCCAACGCCCAGACACAGGCTTTTTCCCGGCTGGGTAAGGTGTTGAAGAAGAAATCGTTGATTCGGTCGGCTGAAGTGGAAGCACAGACGTTCTACTCACGGATGGTCAAGGACGGATTCATACATGCATTCTGGCTCGACGGTGAAGTTCGTCTTGAACATTTCCCCCAGATTGCCTATGATGTGAGGCCGGTCGTTGTCGGACTGATCGAGCTTGAGCGGGCCACAGGACGTGAGGAATACGGCGAATGGGCGGGCTTGGCAGCAGCGTGGTTCTTGGGGCACAATCCTGCCGGTCGGGTGATGTTTGATGTGAATACCGGTCGCTGTTACGACGGGATCAACGACAGCACATCCATCAACTTGAACTCGGGTGCAGAGTCCACCATCGAAGCCATCGCCAGTCTCCTAGAGGTGGCGAGTCATCCATCGGCCTACGAGAGTATGATGCATTGGATTGGTCAGAGCACGTTCGATAACATCCGAACGCAACGGCCCTGAGTTTTCGAGAGGATTATTCTCTAGCGATATTGTCATCATCGGAGTGATTCTTGACGAAATCGAAAAAATCTAAGCATCTGAAACAAATTGACTTGGGGGGAGATTGGCAGTTTCGTCTCATCTCAGATTCCAGAACGAAGGGATCGCCTTTCCCCTCCAGCATCAAGACATGGATGAAGGCCACGGTTCCTGGAACCGTCCATACGGATTTGATGGCTCATGGAAAAATTCCGGATCCATTCTACAGGGATAACGAGATGCACGTCCGATGGGTGGCCGATGCCGACTGGGAGTACAGGAAGCAGTTCGATGTCGATAAAACGTTCGTGGATTCGGGACGTATCGATCTCGTGTGCCAAGGGCTGGATACATTCGCCACGATAATTATAAACAACCAGGATGTGGGATCGACGCAGAACATGTTCATCCCGCACCGGTTTGACGTGCGCCGATATCTCCAAGCCGGGAGGAATGACATCCGGATTCGGTTTGAATCGGCTGTGCGGCGTGCGAAAGTCCTGGAAGAACAGTATGGGACATTGCCTTCGGCCCGGTATTCTCACCGCGTCCATGTGCGCAAAGCCCAGTATTCCTTCGGATGGGATTGGGGCCCTTCTCTGCCCACCGCCGGGATTTGGCGGCCCATCTATTTGGAGAGTACTCAGAAGATACGGATATCGGATGTATGGGCAAGGCTGATGCATATAGATGATGATTCGGCCCGTGTCACCGTAGAGTTCGAAGTGGATAGATTGGGCGTCCAAGACGGAGAGTATCGTGTCGAGATAGCGGGTGGAGGACAAACATTCGGTCAAGAAATCGTCACGGACGAGAATCGGTTTCAGGTGTCCATCGATATTCCCAAACCCCTCTTATGGTGGCCCAACGGGTACGGCGAACCGGCGTTGTACGAGGTTAGGGTGACGGCCTGCGTGGACGGGGAGGTGGTGGATGAAGCGTCTCAAAAAATCGGGATTCGCCGAATAAGGCTGCGGTTGGAGGACGACGAGGGCAAGCCGTGTTTCCGGTTTGAAGTGAACGGAATGCCCGTATTCTGCAAGGGCACGGACTGGATTCCTGCAGACAGTTTTCTGCCGAGAGTGAAAGCCCAGGACTACGACCAGCTGTTGGGTATGGCCCGTCAAGCGCATATGAACATGATACGCGTATGGGGTGGGGGTATATACGAGGATCCGGTCTTTTACGACAAATGCGATGAGCTGGGACTGATGGTGTGGCAGGACTTTATGTTTGCCTGTGCCGGATACCCCGAGAATGACGGTTTTATCGACGATATCCTGGAAGAAGCACGGGTCGTCATACGGCACCTTCGGAATCATCCTTCCATCGTCCTGTGGTGTGGGAACAACGAGAACGAGTGGATCTGGAATAGGGAAACGGGAAAGCCCGTGGAGGACATGCCCGGCTTTCGTATTTTCCACGAAATTTTACCCCGCGAATGCGAGGAGATAGATCCTTCCCGGCCCTACTGGCCGACATCCCCATGGGGTGGTGACAAGCCCAACAGTCAGGAAGAAGGGAATCATCATGCCTGGAATGTATGGAGCTACTGGGATGATCCTTCGGAAGTCGCGAAGAATCGAGCTCTTTTCATCACCGAGTTCGGATTCCAGGCCCCGGCCGACGTCGCCACATTGGAGGCTGTCTTGCAACCCGAGGAACGAATGCCCCAGAATCGTATCTTCGAATTCCACAACAAACAGGAGGAGGGTACGGAGCGGCTGTTTCGATTCCTGGCCGGCCATCAGAAAATTACGACCGATTTTGAGCCTTTCGTGTATGCCTGTCAGGTAAACCAGGGCGAAGCTTTAAAGACGTGTGTGGAACACTGGAGACGACGAAAGTTTAAAACAGCGGGCACGTTGATATGGCAACTGAACGATTGTTGGCCTGCCATCAGCTGGTCTCTCATCGATGATGAATTCAGGCCCAAGGCATCCTACTATTATGCCAAGCGGTTTTTTCAGCCCCTGCTCTTGTCATTCATCGAGGAAAACGGAAGTTTGGTTCTGCACATCGTGAATGACACAGCGCACTCCGTCACAGGAGAACTGGAGGTTTGTATACAGACCTTCTTCGGCGAAAAAATAGTGTCCAGAAAGACAGAGATAAAATCAGACCCTAACAGCGTCTCGAGTATCGAAATAGGCGATCCTAAAGAGCTGCAAGATATAAATAGGTACACCTCGTACGCTCTAGCCAAACTGCGACAGGATGATGAAGTACACGCCGAGGCGAGTTATTTTTTTTCCCGCTACAAGCATCTTGAACTACCGATGGAACCGATTGAAGGCCGCGTATACCTGGACGGCGATGGTGGTGTGGAATTAGAATTACTGACGTCGGGATTGGCCAAGAGCGTCTGGATACATCTCAAGGGCTGGGTATTCTCGGAAAATTATTTCGACTTGCATCCCGGCGAGCCCAGACGGATTGTCGGTAAAAAAATCAGACACTCGGAGCATTCGCTGGAAGATGCGGTCGTCTATTCCGTGGGTCATGACGCCCCACGAAGGATTCAGTGGATCACGCCTGGGAGCGCATTTGGAGGAGACATGAATGAATAAGCATGGGGATTATCTGCAACGATCCGAGATTTTTAAAAGATATCCGGGTAATCCAATATTAACACCGGAGAAGTGGCCGTATCGGACCAACGCAGTATTCAATCCGGGAGCTGTCCAGCACGAAAGTAAGACGCTCTTGCTGAACCGGGTGGAGGGGATGGATGGTCTTTCTCATTTCACCGTTGCCAGGAGCAAAGACGGAAAGACGGACTGGACGATCGATTCTGAGCCGACAGTCTTGCCCGATCCCGAGTCGCATCCAGAAGAAATCTGGGGCATCGAAGATCCCCGAGTCGTGAGGCTGGAGGAGTTGGATGAATACGCGGTGACTTACACGTCGTATTCCAGGGAGGGCCCGTTGGTCTCTATGGCCTTAACGAAAGATTTCAGGACATTTCGAAGACAGGGTGTCATCATGCCACCGGAAAACAAGGATGCCTCCCTTTTTCCCCGCAAGTTTAACGGCCGGTGGGCCTTGCTCCACCGTCCAATACCGGTGAATCCTGCAGCGAGAGCCCATATCTGGCTTTCGTTCTCTCCGGATTTAATACACTGGGGCGAACATGCCGTTGTGATGGAGGCCAGGGAAGGTGGCTGGTGGGATGCCCATAAAATCGGATTGGGCCCTCAACCTATCGAGACGCAAGAGGGATGGTTGATCGTATACCACGGTGTCCGCTTAACGGCATCGGGGAGCATATATCGGGCGGGCCTGGCGTTATTCGACCTGGACAATCCCCGTCGCGTGATATACCGGTCCAATGAATGGGTGTTCGGCCCGCGGAAGGATTACGAGCGTGTGGGGGATGTGTCCGATGTGACGTTTCCATCCGGGGCGGTTTACGATGCTGCTACCGATGAGCTTCGGGTGTATTACGGAGCTGCCGATACATCCGTGGGTTTGATCACGGCAAAGCTGAGCGATGTATTGGATTATTTAAAGTCCCAGCCGGGAGGATAAGAACCCTATTGTCGTCGAATATCATGGGATGCTGAGGGAGAAAGTATGGCGCATGTGCGATTGAAAAACGTCACCAAAGTATACGGCAAGGATACGGTTGCCGTTAAAAACGTCGATATCGACATCCACGACGAAGAATTTGTCATCCTCGTGGGGCCATCCGGTTGCGGGAAATCCACCCTCCTTCGGATGATCGCGGGCCTGGAAGAGATCACAGAGGGTGAAATATACATCGACGACCGTCTGGTGAATCGCGTACCCCCAAAAGATCGCGACATTGCCATGGTTTTTCAAAACTATGCGCTGTATCCCCATATGACAATCTTCGGGAACATGGCATTCGGTCTGAAGCTGCGCAAAATAGCCAAGGCAGAAATTGACCGACGGGTGACCGAGGCTGCTGAGATCCTCGGCATTCAGGAGTTGCTGGACAGGAAGCCCAAAGCGCTATCCGGGGGTCAGCGGCAGAGGGTGGCTGTTGGACGGGCCATCGTACGGAATCCAAAAGTCTTTCTGTTCGACGAGCCCCTTTCGAACCTGGATGCGAAATTACGCGTACAGATGCGGACGGAAATATCTAAACTCCATAAACAGTTGACAACGACCATGGTCTACGTAACACACGATCAGGTGGAGGCCATGACCATGGGCGACCGTATCGTCGTGCTCAAAGACGGCCTGGTTCAACAAATCGATAATCCTCTCAATCTGTACAACATGCCTCAAAATAAATTTGTGGCGGGTTTTATCGGCAGCCCTCCGATGAACTTCCTTCAAGGAAAGATCGTCAGAGACAACGGCTTTTGGTTTCACGAAGACAGCATGCAACTGCGCATACCGTCAAAACATCAGACATCCCTGAAACGATACACAGATAAGGAAGTGATTTTCGGCGTCCGGCCGGAAGACATCCATGAATCAGACGCGTCCCAAAGTATCCGGGAAAAATCGGATGTCTCTTTGAAAGTGGAAGTGGTGGAGCCGATGGGGAATGAAGTCTATCTGTATGCCACGACAGGACGCCATTCGATGATTGCTCGACTCCATCCTCGATTTCAGGCGGCAATGGGAGAGACCGTCCGACTAACCATCGATATGGGTAAAGCCCATTTCTTCGACGTGCAAACGGAAGCGTCGATCTCCGTGAATGAGTCTGACAATTAGCGATGGATATGAATATAATGGTGAGGTTTTCTCGTCATCAGATGTGAAGAAGGAGATACGTGTATCCAGCGGGGAATCTAAAGTATGTAATATATGTCTTAGATAATATTCAATATTTTCATCGACATGATAAGAATGGCCAATGCCAGAATGATACGAATGATTCGCTCACCGCCCTTAACGGCAATCCGTGCGCCGCACCATCCCCCGAAAGCCATTCCTCCAGCCAGACAGAGTCCATAGCCCCAGTTTACGTGTCCGGTCAACACAAAGATCACAAGAGCCGGTATCGTGTACAGACAAACGATGAATACCTTATGCATGTTCACGTGTACGAGGCTGATTCTCAGAAGATGATACAACGCAGCCATCAATAAGAATCCCACGCCGATCTGAATGAATCCCCCGTAAAATCCGATGCCCAGCATGGCGGGGTATATTAGCCATGTTTTACGGTGATTTTCGATATCCACGGACAACGCGCCCTTGGGTTTGGGCAAGAACAGGGATATCACGATACCGATCATCACCATGCCCAGTATACGATGAAACCATTCATTGCTGATGCGTACGGAGAGGAGAGCACCGGCTACGGCACCGGGGAGGGTGAAAAGGGCCAGGGTCAGACTCATCCTAAAACGATGAAACTTCTGCTGACGAAACGAGGAAACGGCCGTGGCGGTTTGCAGGAGAATACCGATACGATTTGTACCGTTCGCCAGGGCGCCGTCCAGGCCGATGAAAATGAGTGCAGGCAGTGTGAGGGAGGAACCGCCTCCAGCGTTGACGTTGATGATACCGGCGATGGAGCCAACGCCGAAGAGTAATAACCATTTCAGGTATTCGGGCATGGCCAGCTCTGGGTTCACTGTTCATTCGTAAAATCAATCAGCATAATATACGGATAATGATTTGAAAAGACAACTTTCATCGGAATTCGGTGGTGAGCCGGTCTGATTCCGATATAAAGGATACGCCATCGTGTCCTTGCCTTTTTCTATTAATATCATTAGATTGGATGCATCGTACTAAGGATCATTGAATATACTAACCGGATAGTCTGATGATGCTGAACACAGTCCTGTTCGATCTGGGTAATGTACTCGTCGACGTTGATTCCCAGCGACCTGTTTCCCGACTGAAAAAACGGTTTCCATCCATCTCAGAGCAAAGGATCAGCGCCTTCTTCGATCATTCGGAATTATGCCTTCAGTTTCAAACTGGCCGGGTCTCTTCCCACGTTTTCTATGAGGGGTTCCGAAATGCCGTGGGGGAAGATTTCTCATACGATTATTTTAAGCATTTATGGCAGGATATGTTTTCTCCGATCCGCCCGATGATCGATCTGTTGCCGGATTTGAGAGCACGGTATCGGCTGATACTCCTGTCCAATACCGACGAACTCCATGCCGAGTACATCGGCCATCAGTACGGCTTTTATCATTACTTCCATCACTTGATTTTTTCGTACGAAGTCGGTTGTCTGAAACCCGGTAAGGAGATTTTTCAGGTCGCACTGGAAACGTCCCAGTCCGATCCCCAGCGATGCGTTTTTATAGACGATTTGGAAAAAAATGTCCAAACCGCCGTGTCCGTGGGGATGAGGGGCATTCCGTTCAAGGGGTACAAGCACTTCGTGCAGGACTGGAACGAGCTGGGCGAGGACCTAGTGCTGCAAAGAGAATCGTCATAAGAATATCCTGTTTTCATAAATCCATTGAACGTGAAGCAACGGATGAAGGCTCTCGTATTTAATCGCACATTGCAGATGAAGGAAATGACCGAGCCGAAGCCGGCCGAAGACGAAGTCCTGATTCGGGTTCGAATGGCGGGTATCTGTAACACCGATATCGAGATAACCAGGGGCTACATGGGATTTCGGGGTGTATTGGGACATGAGTTCGTAGGAGAGGTTGTGGCTTCGGATCGAAATGAATGGATGGGTAAACGGGTGGTCGCAGACATCAACCTGGGATGCGGTGAATGCGAGTATTGCCGGAACGGACTGAGGCGGCATTGTCCGCAGCGACGAGTCACGGGTATTCTGGGAAAAGACGGGGCGTTCGCCGAGTTTATCGCATATCCTGTAACGAATTTGTTCGCCATTCCCGATTCCATCTCTGATGAAGAAGCGGTCTTCATCGAGCCCATTGCCGCAGCGTGCGAGATTCTGGAGCAGGTACACATCGAGCCGATCCACCGGGTCGCTGTTGTCGGTGACGGAAAGCTAGGGCAATTGATTGCCCGTGTGCTTCGTTTGACGGGGTGCCGAATGACTGTCTATGGAATGTCGGAGCAAAAATTACGCTTACTCGAGTCCCTGGGAATCGAAACGTCTCTGTCGGAATCATCAATGAATGAGAAATATGATGTTATCGTAGAAGCCTCGGGATCGACATCGGGTTTCGCCAAAGCTCTGGAACTGATCAAACCGAGAGGTGTATTCGTTTTAAAATCCACGATGCACGAGGCCACTTCTATCAATACCGCTTCGTTAGTCATAGACGAGATTCAACTCATTGGTTCCCGTTGCGGCCGGTTCGAGCCGGCTGTTCGGCTGATGGAGAATCGATTGATCGATGTCAAACCGCTGATCTCAGGCATCTACCCGTTCGAGGACGCAATGGGGGCGTTTGAGGAAGCCAAGAAATCCGCTACTCTAAAAGTACTTCTCAATTTTCGTTGAAATCAGTTAATGTTGTTATAGGATAAAATCGAAAGGATTCTGAGATTTTCCCCCGACGGATACACCATAATGAAGATGGGGTGCCGTGGATTTTCCTGTATTCCCCGTCAATCCGATGATGTCCCACCGTTTCACACGTTGTCCTTTTTGTACAAAAATTTTTGAGAGATGTCCGTACAGCGTTTCATAGCCGTAACCGTGGTCGATGATGATGTATTTTCCGTATCCCTTATTGGTGGTGACCCGGGCGTTGATCCTTTTCACGATACCTGCACCGGTTGCACAGATTTCGGAATCGGGTTTGATGCTGATATCTATGCCGGGATGATCCTCACTTCTGCCTGTGAACGGGTCGATACGTTTTCCGAATGTGGAAGATATCCATCCGCCTTGTACGGGTCGTATTGACGGATAATGGGCAATTTGTTGTACTTTTGTGGAGATCATATTCTCCAGGCGATCCATACTGTATCCCAGGTGTTCGATGTCCATCTCCAACTGCGTTAGATTTATGGACGCGTGTATGATTTTTTTATGTTCATCGTGGGTCATCTTACTTCGGGATTCGGGCCCTCCCACACCGTATTCCACATCCACCATGGGCATAGCAGCAGCCGTACAAATATGCTGATGTCTCTTTTTTAGATCATCGATGTTTGACTCCATGTTTTGCATACGCTCATTCAGTGTCTGGTAAGCGTGTTCTAACACACGGTTTTCTTTGTTTAATGCTGACAAACGATAATCGGTATGTAAACGATGGAATCCTCTGGCAGTTATATAAACGGATAGTGATAAGAGTCCAACCAGCAAGAAACAAATAACAACCACCGTCGTCTTGTTCAGTAAGACCGTGTTCATGCGTTCGCTGTCGACTTCTCCAAAAGCAATGACATATTGTTTCTTCATATTCGAACTGTTATTTCATGTTTTTCAAGATAAATTTCGTTATCGTATCCTTTTTTGCAAAAAACAGGCCATGAATGATCGAGCGTCTGTTGGAATCCGATGTAACCGAGGCTAACCTCTTGATATTAAACGTAAAGTATAAGGATATTCAAGTAAGTTATCGAAGACATACTATTTTCGTTTCTCCATAAGCTTTTTCAAAAAGGACGAAATCAATCCAGTTTTATCATGTTCCTGGGACAGATAGTGTCCGAATGAAAGAGGAAGGGTACCTATCCATACGACATGAAGTCGATTTTTTCGATGTTTGACAGATTTATATGTTACTAAATAAAACATAGAACGAGTAAAAAATTCCTACACAAGCGTTAAAAATTACTTATCCAAAATAAGTAAAGAATGCCTTGGTTCATAATCAACCTTGTAAATAAAAGAATTAGATGAATAATATCTTGTGATTTTTATCGACAGTATGGCAAAGACTTTGCCTTGGGTAAATAATTAGAAATTTTAATGGTAATCGATAAAGTGCCTACCCGGATACGATAGAGGGATCCCACGGGATCCCCTCGGAAGAACCAGAACGGAGATACATCATCAAGCGGAATTTACGATGAAAAAACCGTCGATACATAGAACCTTTCCCTCGCTAAAGCGAGGTTTTTGGTGGATACCGGTTTTTGTTCAAACGGCCTTCCATCTTTTTGCAAAACAGCCCGTTCACTTCGACCACATCACCATCGACGACGGACTATCTCAGAGTACTATAAACTGTATATACCAGGATCATCGAGGATTCATATGGATTGGCACGGACGATGGGCTCAACCGATACGATGGATACGAATTTACGGTTTATAAATACGACCCCAAAGACTCGAATAGTTTGAGCGATAACCTGATTCAGTCGATCTTTGAAGATGCATCCGGGGTGCTCTGGGTGGGAACGTCCGATGGTTTGAATAAATATGATGGGGAGTATGATTCTTTCGTACTTTACAAGAACAAGCCCATGGATTCACACAGCATTAACTGTAACTATATCCGGGTTATCTACGAGGACAGGTCAGGGCTGCTCTGGATAGGAACGGAAACCGGGGGTTTGAATTGCTTTGATCGTGAAACCGAATATTTCGCCCACCATAGACATGCTCCCGACGATTCTTATTCTTTGAGTGACAACACTGTCTCATGCATTTATGAAACACGCGCCGGGGAACTATGGATCGGCACGAGCAACGGATTAAATCGCCTGGATGTGGAAACAGGGCGCTTTCACCGTTATTTCAACGACGCCAGCGATCCCCATAGCCTGAGTCACAACGGCATTCATAGTATTTGTGAAGATCGGCTTGGCAACGTATGGATCGGTACGGACGATGGACTAAATCGATTTGACAGCGATAACGGTTTATTCCATCACTACCGCAACGATCCTAACGATTTAAATAGCTTAAGCCACGATGCTGTCCGGGCTGTGTTTGAAGATCGAAGGGGAAATATGTGGGTGGGTACGGGTGGAGGCGGACTCAACCGGTATGACCGCGAGAAAAAACGTTTTATCCGAAATCAGTACAATCCTTTGAATCCAAACAGCTTAAGCCAGAACGATGTCAGGTGCTTGTATGAAGATCGTTCTGGTCTGCTCTGGATTGGAATGAATACCGGTCTCGACAAACTCGATTTGAATCGCAAAAAATTCCGTCATTACAAGAGCAATCCCTTGAATGCCAACGGTCTGAATGATAATGAAATATGGGCCATACTCGAGGATCGTGACGGGATGCTCTGGGTGGGAACCGAGTCGGGTGGTGTCAACAGATTGGACCTTCGCAGAAACAGGGCCACGTATTACAAGAAGGATTCTTCGAATCCTCACAGTATATCGGGAAATTGTGTCGTTGCGATCTGTGAGGATCGTTTGGGCACGCTATGGTTCGGCACTTATTCGCAGGGGTTAAATAAATTTAACCGTCAAGAAGGGACGTTTGTCCATTATAGGCATGTTCCTGAGGATCCCAACAGCATTCGTGATGATGGTATCACGATGATATACGAAGATCGTTCCGGAACCCTCTGGATAGGCACAGATTCGGGAATTCTGGAACAGTTCGATCGTACAAGAGATGCGTTTATTCATTATGAGACAACCTATCAGGTCTCTCCTGGGAAAATTACGAATGCGATATGGTCTATTCTTGAGGATAGTAACGGCCGTCTTTGGGTGGGCACGGATAGAGAGGGGCTCAAGCTTTTTGATCGTGAAACAGCGACATTCACGCATTATATGGCCAGTGCGGAGGATAATACATATCTAAGCCATAACTCCGTTCTGTGTATTTTCGAGGATAGTAAAAAACGGCTATGGATCGGTACGGGTGGAGGACTGAACAAATATAATCCCATGGATAAAACCTTTGCTCACTACAGGGAAGCAGATGGCTTACCAAATGATATGATATATGGAATACTGGAAGATGACGACGGAGAACTCTGGTTGAGTACCAACAGGGGCTTGTCTCGATTCGATCCTGAGAGCGAATATTTTAAGAACTTTGATGTGAGAGATGGGCTGCAGAGTAACGAGTTCAATGCGGGAGCTTATCATAAGCGCCTGAGCGGAGAGATGTTTTTTGGCGGTATCAATGGTATCACTGCCTTCTTTCCCAAAGAAATACAAAGTCATTCATACGTACCCCCGGTCGTGCTCACGGATTTTCTGGTATTCAATCAATCGGTTCGTATAGGAGATCAACGATACGGGTGTCCACATTTAACGCGCTCGCTTCAGGAGACAGACCAGATTATTCTTACGTATCGAAATCAGGTATTTTCCTTTAAATTTGCCGCGCTGGATTTTAGGCTGCCTGAGAAGAATCGATATGCTTATCGTCTAGAAGGATTTGAGGAGGATTGGAACTATGTGGGGAATCAACGGCTGGCGACCTATACCAACCTGCCCCCCGGGGACTTTGTATTCAAAGTCAAGGCGTCGAACCCTGATGATGTTTGGAATGCAGAAGGGTGTTCTATTCATATTAAGGTACTGCCTCCTTTCTGGCAAACGTGGTGGTTTCGGGCTTTATTTGTGACGTTCGTGCTGTTGTCTGTATTTGTTGTCTATAAGATGCAAATGCACAGCATGAAGCGTAGGAACAAGGAGTTACAGAGAATTAATTTAAGGTTGAATTCGCAAATTGCTCAGCGGAAAATGGCCGAGAAGACGATTCGGCAGAAACTGGATATGGAACGCACGATATCTGCCATTTCCTCCCGGTTCGTCGGTGTGACGGATATCGATGACGCCATACAATCCTCGTTGGCGTATCTGGGTCTGTACAGTAAGGCAAGCCGGGTTTACTTGTATTGTTTGAACAAAGATAAAACTGCGATGGAAAAGACGTATGAATGGTTGTCTCAGGGTGTTCCGCCTCTCAAACAGGATATTCATTGCATGCCCTTGGAAAGGTTTACCTGGTGGATGAGTCAACTGAACGAAAAGGACTTGATAAAGATCGAGGACATAACCTCACTTCCTCCGGAAGCAAAATTTGAAAGGGACATCTTGAAAAGCCAGGGTATTCATTCGCTGCTCGTGCATCCCATGATGGCCGAGAAACATGTACTGGGCTTTGTTGGATTCGATCGAATCACGGAAAACGGAAAATGGAGAGATGAAGACTTTATGCTCCTTTCTGTTTTTTCCGGGATTTTAGCGCATGTATTCGAACGGTGTCGGGCTGAGGATTATGTGAGGGCTTCTTTGAAGGAGAAAGAAGTGCTGTTGAAGGAGATTCACCACCGTGTAAAAAACAACCTGCAGGTGATTTCCAGTTTACTCAACCTTCAAACAAAGTACATAAAGGATCAAGGAGTATTAAATTTATTTCGAGAAAGTCAGGATCGTATTCGGTCGATGGCACTTATCCATGAGAGGCTGTATCAATCCGAAGATTTGGCCAGTATCAATTTTACAGCATACATCAGGAGTCTGACAAATGAAATCTTTCGGGCCTATCGCATCGATCCCTCTCGTATTAAGCTGACATTGGATTTGAAAAATGTTCATCTGAGTGTCGATACAGCCGTGCCCTGCGGGCTTATCATCAATGAACTTGTATCCAATGCACTTAAGTATGCGTTCTCATCATCGGACAAAGAGGAGGGTCATGTATGGATTTCCTTATGTAAGCTGGAAGATGGTGAAATTGAACTGATTATCAAGGATAACGGTGTGGGGATTCCAGATGATGTCAATTTTCGTGGGGCCGATTCTCTGGGATTGCATTTGGTGGAGATCTTGGCCGAGGATCAATTGGACGGGCATATTTCTGTGAATTGCGATGAAGGCACTGAATTTCGTATCCTATTTAAAGAGGTGAGCAGAGCCAATGAGTGAACACGTATCACGAGTCTGGCAACACCGAAGGATATCTTTCATAGCCTCCATCCTTTTCTACATATGGGCATTTCTGGATGTTCGAGGAACACAACTACAATTTGATCATCTATCGATCGAAGATGGACTTTCGCAGAATACTGTTTTCTGCATACTCCAGGACAGCCGGGGTTTTCTCTGGTTTGGAACCGAGGATGGACTGAATCGATATGACGTATACTGTTTTAAGGTTTTTAAAACGGATCCTCAGGACTCTTTGAGCTTGAGCAGTAATATTGTCCTTTGTCTTTATGAAGACCAGGAAGAAACGATATGGGTTGGTACTATCGGAGGCGGACTGAATCGATTCATCCGGGAAAAAGAAACATTCATTCGTTATAGATTAGATGAGAGCTGTAAAGATAGAATCGGTAATAATAATGTGTATGTCATCACAGAGGATGAATCGGGCAGACTATGGATTGGTACCGACAGAGGCTTGCGAACAATTGATCGTGAAGGAACGAAATTTACGTATCGGCTGTCCGACGCCGAAGTTCCTGATGGCCTCAACACAAGTAGTATTTTAGCGATACACAACGACGGTTTGGGTCAGATGTGGATCGGGACACAATACAGGGGTTTGTTTCGGTATACGCCTGAAGAAAACAAATTTTCCAGATATCTTTTGCCATCTTACGCTAATGATAGAGACGGTGTCGGTGCAATATATGAAAATAGAAGGGGAATGCTTCTCGTAGGCACTTCGGGTGAAGGGTTGTATGCGATTGATCCGGCGAGCAGTAGATGTTCAAGGTTTTATTTCACGACCGATGGTCCGGATCGTGTAGATCATAATACCATCCGATGCATTTGGGAGGATGCCACTGGAAGGTTATGGCTTGGGACGGATCGTGGATTAAAAATCTTAAATCCCGTCAATGGAGAGTACGTTTGTCACGAGCACGATCCAAACAATGCAAACAGCTTAAGCCAGGATATAGTACTGTCTATCTTTCAGGACCGCTCGGGAATTATATGGATAGGTAACGAGCAGGGAGGAATCAACAGGCTTCTATCAGCTAGAACGGTATTCTTTCATTATCAACACGATCACACCAATAACAAGAGTTTATGCTCTAACTCTGTCCGGACTTTTTATGAAGACGCATCGGGATTCATTTGGGTTGGAACAAAGAGGGGAGTGAATGTCTTCGATCGAAAAAAGAACGAGTTCGCTCGTTTTGTACATAATTTTGAATATCCTCGAAGCTTGGAATGCGACGAGATCCGAGCCATCCACGAAGATGAACACGGTACATACTATTTTGGTACTCAGTACAACGGTTTTAGAACATTCAACAAACGAACAAATGATTGGATACATTTTAAACACAATCCTCAGAATGCCAACAGTCTGAGCAGTAATAAAGTAAAGTTTATTCATGAAGACCAAGAGGGACTGTTTTGGATTGGAACCGACGGTGGTGGATTGAATAAATACGATAACCGTACAAAATCGTTTATTCATTACCGACACGATCCGTTTGATCCCCACAGCTTGAGTAGCGACCGTGTTTGTACGATCCACGAGGATTGTGATGAACCGGGAAAGATACTCTGGATAGGTACTTTTGGAGGAGGATTCAATAAGTTCGATAAAAAAACAGAGAATTTTATTCGTTTTCAGAATATCCCGAACAATAATAATTCATTAAGCTATGATTACTGCATGTCCATACATCAAGATCGCCACGGCATTTTATGGATCGGAACGTATGGTGGTGGCTTCAACCGATTCGACCCCACGATGGGCACGTTTCAGCATTACCGAGAACAGGATGGTCTAGCCAATAACACGGTATATGGCATACTGGAAGATGAAAAGGGTATGCTATGGTTGAGTACAAATCGTGGAATATCGCGGTTTGATCCTGCACAAGGGACTTTTAAGAATTATGATAAAAAAGACGGGCTTCAGAGCAACGAATTCAACGGAGGCGCTTATTTCAAAGGACGAGACGGGATGATGTACTTTGGTGGAATCAACGGATTCAACGTTTTTCATCCCGATAGCGTGATAGATAATCAGAATGTACCTCAAATTGTCATCATCGATTTTCAGCTCTTCAATCGTTCTGTTCCTATAGAAAATAAAGACGATGCTATCCTACACGCATCCATCACAGAGACGAAATCCATCACGCTCTCTTACAAACACAGAGTTTTTTCCTTCGAGTTTGCAGCCCTGGAATACACATTTCCCAAGAATAACGAATACGCCTATAGAATGAATGGATTCGAGGATGAATGGAATTATGTCGGAAACAGGCGATTCGCTACGTACACGAACTTAGCGTCAGGAGATTATGAGTTCAGGGTGAAAGGTTCGAACAGTGATGGCATATGGAATGAAGAGGGAACTTCTGTTCATATCTTCGTCAAGCCGCCTTTTTATCAAACCGTATGGTTTCGAGTTCTGAGCATTGTCTCGATTTTATGTACCTTCGTCGTAATAAGTAAAGTACGAACCCAACGAATGACGAAGCGAAACGTTCAACTTGAGAAGATGAATATCCGTCTGCACGAAGAAATCGATGAACGAAAACGCGCAGAAGAAATTCAAGCGGCCTCCTATCGTATCGCTGTTGCTGCTCTTACGAACGAAAATCTCAAGGATGTTTTTGAAGCGATACACGATATCATCGGAAAACTGATGTCGGTGAAGAATTTTTATATCGCGTTGTATGACGATGAATCCGATCTACTGAGCTTTCCCTATTTCGTCGACGAGTATGACGAGAAACCGGATTCCTATAAATTCGGAAAGGGATTAACCGAATATGTGATCCGAACGGGCCAGTCCCTTCTGGCAACACCCGACGTATTCAAAGAACTCATTCAAAGAGGAGATGTAGAAAGGGTGGGCCCTCCCAGCGTCGATTGGCTGGGAGTTCCGTTGAAGATTAAGAATAAAACCCTGGGCGTTATGGCGACTCAGAATTACATGAAAGAAAACCGGATTGGAGAAAGAGAAAAACACATTTTCATGTTTGTATCCACACAGGTCGCCATGGCCATCGAGCGGAAGATGGCTGAAGATCAGATTAAAATGGACCTTAAAGAAAAAGAAATTCTACTAAAAGAGATACACCACCGTGTCAAAAACAATTTGCAGGTGATTTCCAGTCTGCTCAGTCTTCAGTCCCAGAATGTGGGCAATAAAGAGTTATCCGATATGCTCCGTGAGAGCCAGGCGCGTGTAAGGTCCATGGCCATTGTCCACGAGAAGCTGTACGGCTCGGAGGATTTTATTCATATTGATTTTGCCGGATACGTGCAGAGTCTGTTGGAGAGCTTGTTTGTCGTATATGAGTTTGATCGGTCTAAAATCGATACATCGGTTTCGGTGGATTCTGTATCGATGGATATCAATCTAGCCATTCCTTGCGGACTGATCATCAACGAATTGATCTCCAATTCCATGAAGCATGCATTCCCGGATCCATACAACGGCCATGGAAAAATAGATGTGATGATACGTTCGTCGGACAAAGATGAGATCGAACTTATCGTGAAGGATACGGGTATTGGAATACCGAAATCTATCGACTTAAGACAGCCCAACAGTCTGGGATTGAAATTGGTGAAGATTTTAGTCGAGGATCAGTTATCGGGAACCTTAAAACTGGACGTTTCCGATGGAACGAAATTTAACATCACGTTCAAGAAATAAACAGAGTCAACGATGAAGACCATACGACAAACGCATTCTAGATGTCATGGATCATGGGTTATCATCCATACGCGTTATGCCAAGAGAACGGATTAAAACGTTGAAGGTCTGCCAAATGACACACGACAAAATCCAGTTTGATGTCTATCAAGGCGGATATAATGGATTTAACTGTTTAGTAAAAAGGGGTATAGATACAGGACGGACTTTTTCCTGTTACGATGATACAGGATGTTTATAAGCTCTGAGGGATCTGCTGATGTTTCCGAGCATCGATGATAAAACCATGGAATGGTCCAATAACACTATTCCAGAAATTGTGTTGGCCAACGGCCTGAAACAAAAATGGAACCGGATACGATGATAAAATGAGAGTATACAGAAGACATGAAGAAGGATGCGCTCTATGAGTAAAGGCTTAAAGATACTGATTGTTGAGGATGAACAGATTGTTGCCGAGGATATACGGCACAGTTTATTGAATATGGGCTATTCGGTTTCGGGTATAGCGGGATCGGGGCGAGAAGCTCTCAGACAGATGAAAAACTCTGTTCCAGACTTGGTTCTTATGGATATCATACTCAGAGGCCGTATGAACGGTATCGAGACGGCAGAGAAGATTCGAGCACAGTACGATATTCCCTTCATATACCTGACGGCACATGCCGATTTGGACACGCTGAACAAGGCCAAGGTGACAGAACCTTTTGGCTACGTGCTGAAACCGTTGGATAATCGGGAATTGCAGAGTGCCATAGAAATGGCTGTGTACCGCCATCGTATGGAGATGAGTATCAAAGAAAGAGAATCTTGGTTCTCCACGACATTACGTAGCATCGGCGATGGTGTGATTGCTTCGGATAGAAAGGGTCATGTGACGTTCTTGAATCCGGTGGCACAAAAGCTGACGGGTAGGGATAAAAAAGATGCCGTCGGAAAGCCCTTGAGTAGGGTTTTTCATATTCTTGACCTGGAGACGAGAAAAAAGATTAAAAATCCCATCGGATGTATTTTAAATGAACAGATGAGCCAAAATTCCGACGGTCATTCTATTCTGATTGCCCAGGATAAGCAGGAGATACCCATCGAAAGCACATTCTCTCCCATCAAGAACGACCGGGGAGACATCATCGGTACTGTGGTTGTGTTTCACGATATTATCGACCGCCTTTCGGCTGAACAGACAAGCAGGTTGACGGAAGAAGCATTACGGGAGAGTGAAGAAAGGTACCGTTCCCTTTTCGAAGAATCGCGAGATTCTATCTACATCACCACGCGAAGGGGGAATTTTGTTATCGCCAATCAATCGACCATGGAACTCTTTGGTTTTTCCAAGGAAGAGATGTTCAAGTTGAATTTGCGAGAGCTGTATGTGAATCCCGAGGATTGGAGGCAATTTAAACGGGATATCGAAGAGAAAGGATCTGTCAGGGATTATGAAGTGAAACTAAAGAACAAGAACGGTGAAGAGCGGGATTGTCTCCTCACATCGTCGGTACGTCTCACACAGGCGGGTAAAATTCTGGGATACCAGGGCATTATTCGTGATATCACGGAAAGAAAACGGGCAGAGGAAGAGAAAGAGAAAATACAAGCGCAACTCCTTCAAGCCCAGAAGATGGAGGCCGTGGGCATTCTGGCAGGGGGTATTGCCCATGATTTTAACAATATCCTCACCGTTATACAGGGCAATTCAGACTTGTGTTTGCTAAAAATCGATGAATCCAACGAACTCTACACCGAGATGAAGGAAATTCAGGTGGCCGCCATGCGGGCTGCAGACTTGACCAGTCAGCTGTTGCTTTTCAGCCAGAAAAAGCCCATGAGGTTTGAATCTGTGCAGATGAACCAGATCATCGAAGGTCTGTTAAAAATGCTCCATCGTTTGATAGGAGAGGATATCTGGATCAGTACGGACTTGGAGCCCAATTTATGGACGGTGCGGGCAGACCGGGGAACGATGGAACAGAGCATCATGAATCTGGCCGTCAACGCCCGGGATGCCATGCCCAACGGGGGCCGGCTCAAGATTAAATCCGAGAATGTTGTTCTGGATAAGCATGCCGCACAGAAGATGACCGAAGCACGGCCCGGTCGGTTTGTCTGCCTGACGATTGCCGATACGGGTATGGGCATGGATAACGAGACGATTCAACACATTTTCGAGCCGTTTTTCAGTACAAAAGGGACGAGAAAGGGTACCGGTTTAGGTCTCTCGGTGGTTTACGGTATTGTTGTACAGCATTCCGGATGGATTCATGTGATCAGCAAGCCTGAAAAGGGATCGGCATTCCAGATTTTCCTGCCCGGCATCAACGCGAACATCCAAAAAAGCCATAAAGAATCGATATCCTTGAAGGAATTGTACGGTGACGGGAGCCGAATTCTGGTTGTGGAGGACGAGAAGGGGGTTAAGGAATACACGACATCGGCTTTACGGGAGCACGGATATGAGGTGCTTTCTGCCGAAAGCGCAAAGGAAGCCGAAGCAATTTTTAAAAGAGAGGATGGACGCTTTGACATGGTGCTGAGTGATGTAGTTTTGGCCGATATTACGGGTCTGGAGTTGGTGGACAATCTGCTGTCAAAAAAACGCGGACTCAAAGTGCTGATGTGCAGTGGATACACGGGAGAAAAATCCCAATGGGTCGACATACAGAAGCGAGGATTCCGTTTTATGCAAAAACCCTACACTCTGGCCGATCTTCTTCGCGTCGTCAAGGAAGTGCTGAATGGAAATAAGGCATAATCCAGGTTAGCACTCAACAGGTCGACGGAAGGCTTTCTAAAAAACGAAAGTCGTCGGATTTCTGCGTATTAAAAAGGATCAACGATCATCTAAATTCAAAAAAACATCAGAAAGTGTATTCCTGAAAACTCGTATAGACGGGTCGAAGAGACCCAACCTGTTCCCATCAGTGGACATCCCCCGCCCTTAAAAAACAAGAGATATTATCGAACTGTTCGCTATAAACGATCTCGGATCGGATGAATCACGTATATGATATTCAGTAAAGTACGCTTTTGACAGTTCCTGCAAATCCACCCATTCCACGCCGAATCATCTATTTTCTTGCCATGAACAGCCAGCATGAATGTATCCGTTCCCGAACAAGGTGAATCATCACGTACGCTCATGAATCGCTAAAATTTATCGTATTTTATAAAGCATCCGGCCTAAAAAATGCTTACATTATAGTATGTATATCGAATCGGTGATAACTGTTTAAATTTTTAAGCTGGATTCATCGGAATGATGAGTACCCGTCCAGACATTTCTGAGATCTCGAGTCACTTTAAGGTCGTGGATCTCTTTGACCGGTATTTTTCCGTATCGCATGCTCGTGGCGGGATCGCCTTGCTGGAGAACCTGCTATCCCATTTTTCGCGCTTCCCGTATGAAAACATCAGCAAAATCATCAAATACCAGCACCATTTCCAGGGAACGGAAAAACTCCGCTTACCTGGGGAAATCATGGAGGATCACGCGCGGCATCGTCTGGGATGGACTTGTTTTTCTTTGACCTATTTTTTACAGATCATCTTATGTCGCCACGGATTTATCTGCTATCCCGTCATGGCAGACATGCGATGGGGGAGAAACGTGCACTGCGCCCTGGTCGTTGATCTGGATGAGAAAAAATATCTCGTTGATCCCGGCTATCTCCTGCATCGACCAATGGAAATGCATCCGGGAAAGCCAAGACTATATAAGACGGAATGCTCCGGAGTCGAACTCGTTTTCGAGGTCAACAGCGACCGGATCGAATTGTATACGTTCGACAGGCATCAGAAAAAGTGGAGGTACCGGTTCCAGGACAGACCGGTGTCTGCAGATACGTTTTTGGATCACTGGCTGTCGTCCTTCCATTGGAATTCGATGCACGGTCTCTGTCTGACGAAACTGGAAAAAGACCGGATGGTCTATATTCATAAGACGTTCATGCGTGAGACGACGTTCGACCGGAAGGTTAACACCAACATTAAAAATCGTGTCCACGAGTCGATCCATGGCATCTTTGGCATCGATCCGGGTCTCGTGGAACAGGCCATGGCTGCCGTGAAGATCAACATGGAGCGGGAACGGGAGATGGGACTCTGGGTTCCTAAATCACATCGGGGGAAAGCAGAATGATCCATACATAATCGCTGACATCATCATAAACGTTCTCATTCTAAACAGGGAGTTTATCGTTTGAAACCACAAGAGCCGTGGATGGTGAAATTGTTCGTGGGCATCCTGTACAGCGATTTAGCCAAGCTCACCAGGGCCTTGGAACTGCTTCAGCAACGGTATGGAGATATGGATTATCGGAGTCCGTCGTTCGAGTTTGATTTCACGGATTATTATGTTCCAGAGATGGGATCGCCCATTTTTCGCATGTTTGTGTCATTCGAGCGTCTTATACATCCCAAAGACATTGCCCGTATAAAAGTTGAAACCAACGACATCGAGAATACACTGGCCGATGATGGGCATCGAAAAGTCAACCTGGACGCTGGCTATATGGATTACGACAAGGTGGTGTTGGCCTCGGCCAAATACAACGGTCAGAAAATCTATCTCGACAAAGGTATCTGGGCCGACCTGACGCTTCACTATGAGAAGGGCCGGTTCGATCCCTATCCGTGGAGTTTCCCCGACTTTAAGCAGCGTATATATGAAAAAGTTTTTTTGGAGATACGGCAGCGTTACAAGACGCGATGACAGCCGTGAGCCTGATGTCTATCGTTTGAGGATTCCATCGTGATACCCGCTCTCCGACATCCTGAGAAACGCATCGTATTTTTTATCCATCCTCTCACAAAAATAATGAAGATATTTCTTGACAATCTAAAAAAAACTCGTTATAATTGAGAAGAATAAAAATTCCCCTTTAAACCGATCCAGCGAGGTCAGTAAGGGGCTATGGGATTGATTAGATACACCTCCCTGGTTATCTCGCAGGGAGGTTTTTTTGTGCCATAAACGAAGGGACGCTTACGATGAAAATAAAAGCGGAATTGATGGATGAACAAGGAATCATCCGAACGCTTCAACGCTTAACTCACGAGATTCTGGAGAGAAACCGAGGAATTCAAGACCTGGTAATTGTGGGTATCCGAAATCGCGGGGATGTGCTGGCGGGTCGAATCAATAACACCATCCGTGATATCGAGGGTGAAACCGTATCCTTGGGTGTCCTGGATATTACCTTGTATCGTGACGATTTTCAAAGGGTCACCGAAAGTCCAGTGGTTCAGCAAACCGATATACCGTTTGACGTGACGGATAAGAAAGTCATTTTGGTGGATGATGTTCTCTACACGGGACGAACGATCCGAGCGGCTCTGGATGCCATCATGGATCAGGGAAGACCGGCCATGATACAGTTGGCCGTACTCGTGGATCGGGGTCACCGCGAATTGCCCATCAAGGCCGATTATGTGGGAAAGAATGTCCCGACGGCCCCTGGGGAAGAGATTCAGGTGAAACTGAAAGAAGTGGATGGGGAGGATAAAGTACTTTTGCTGGTTCCGTGATGAAAGAGAGAAACAAACGGAAATTTCATGAGAGACAAGAGGAGAGTTCCGTGATGCGCCCGGTTTCATGATTATCGAAAAGGAGTGGATATGCAACTTAAAAGCCGGCATTTGTTGGGTCTCGAAGGCGTGACGAAAAAAGAAATCGACCACATCCTGGACACGGCGGTATCCTTCAAGAAAGTACTGGAGCGACCGATTCCAAAGGTGCCCACGCTACGAGGAATGACTGTCGTCAACCTATTTTTTGAAGCATCTACCCGGACACGTTTCTCGTTCGAACTAGCGGAAAAACGATTATCGGCAGACTCGGTCAATTTCTCGGCATCGACCTCCAGCGTACTCAAGGGGGAGACCCTCAGGGATACAGTCAGGAACATCGAGGCCATGCGCATTGATTTTGTCGTCATGCGTCATTCGGCGGCCGGGGCACCGCATTTTGTGGCGGAGTGCGTGGATGCAGCCGTCATCAACGCCGGCGATGGCGCCCATGAGCATCCAACCCAGGCCCTGCTGGACATGATGACGTTGAGAGAGAAGGTAGGACGCCTCCAAGGATTGCACGTCGTCATCGTCGGGGATATATGCCATAGCCGTGTTGCCCGGTCGAATATCCACGGTCTTAAAACAATGGGAGCGACCGTGGGGCTATGCGGACCCGAGACACTCCTGCCCAGGGAGGTTGAAAAGATGGAAGTGACCGTGTATCCCCATATCGAGGATGCCCTGGCTGAAGCCGACGTGCTCAACATTCTTCGCATTCAACTTGAGAGGCAGAAGGGCGGGCTGTTTCCATCTCTCCGCGAATACCGGGCGCTTTTCGGAATCACGCGGGAGCGTCTCGATCGAGTCGGACGGTCCATTACGATCATGCACCCCGGACCGATGAATCGTGGTGTGGAAATCGACAGCGATGTGGCAGACGGAGAGTACTCGGTCATCTTGGATCAAGTGACCAATGGTGTTGCCGTTCGTATGGCCGTTCTCTATCTGTTGGCCGGTGGACGCACGAAGGTTGAAGGAGCAGATGATGAATAATGTTTCAGGAAAAATGCCCGTGAAGGCCGATAAGGTGTTACTCAAAGGGGGCAGGATTCTCGATCCTGCGATTCAAATGGATGATGTGACCGATATACTGGTTGTAGACGGAACCATTCAACACATCGGCAGTTCCGGTGATGCATCTTTCGACGGTCTTCAAATCGACTGTCAGAGGAAGCTTATTGTTCCGGGTCTCATGGATATGCACGTACACCTGAGGGAGCCTGGGAAGGAAGATGCAGAGACCATTGCTTCGGGATGTGCGGCCGCCATGGCTGGAGGTTTCACGGCGGTATGCTGTATGCCCAACACAAATCCTGTCATCGATGACCGTAGTCATGTCGAGTTTATCAAGGAACGCTCCGAAGGATTTCTCGTCGATGTACATCCCTTTGGCGCTGTCACGAAAGGACAACAGGGCGAAGAGCTGACGGAGATGGGGGATATGATCGAGGCAGGGGCCGTGGGTTTTTCTGATGATGGGTATCCGGTTCGAAACGCTGTTATTCTTCGGCGAGCCCTGGAATACGCCAAGATGTTCGGCCATCCTGTTATCGATCATTGTGAAGACCTGAGCCTTTCGGAAGGCGGCGTGATGAACGAGGGCTTCGTATCCACAGTACTGGGAATGCGCGGTATTCCGTCCATCAGCGAAGATGTTCATGTGGCCAGGGATATTCTCGTGGCCGAATATACAGGCGGACCCCTCCATATTGCCCATGTATCCACACAAGGATCCGTGCGTCTGATAAGAGAAGCCAAGACAAGAGGAGTGAAGATATCGGCTGAAACTTGTCCGCATTATCTGGTCATGATCGACGAAGCTGTTCGCAGTTTCGATACCAACACGAAGATGAAGCCTCCTCTGAGGACCGAAGAGGACCGCCAGGCACTGCTGGAAGGTTTGAAAGACGGGACCATCGATGTCATCGCTTCCGACCATGCGCCCCACACCATTGAGTATAAGCAGACGGAATACGATGCGGCCGCTTTCGGAATCCTGGGCTTGGAGACAGCGCTGGGCTTGCTGATGACCCATATCGTCGGAAAAGACGTCCTCAACATCGGACAATTGATTGAGAAAGTGGCCATACATCCTCGCCATATATTAAATCTGCCGGAGAATCGAATCGAACAAGGAAGACAGGCAAATTTATCCATCATCGATCCTGAATTATCGTGGACTGTGGATAAGAGGAAGAATGTATCGAAATCCAAGAATACACCTTTTGATGGTTGGGAGCTCAAAGGAAGGGGGGTGGGAGTGCTCAATAACGGACAAATCTATCTTTTGCCTTGACAATAATTCGTCAATTTATTATATTTTTAGGCTTTATATATTCATATAGGAGGAAGACGTTATTGTGAAAACCGTTATTCCGAAAATAGACAGTATCGAACGAAAGTGGTATCTTATCGATGCACAAGATGAAGTTTTAGGACGTTTGGCGAGTCAGGTCGCATTTTTACTCCGAGGCAAGCATAAACCCGAGTTTACGCCACATCTCGATCTTGGTGATCATGTTGTTGTCATCAATGCGGATAAGATCAAGGTCACGGGCCGGAAGCCATCTCAAAAAATCTATAAGCGCTATTCGGGTTATCCCGGTGGTCTACGAACAAAACCCATGGAAAAAATGATGCAGGAGCGGCCGGGGCGTGTCTTTTTTCATGCCGTTAAAGGCATGCTGCCCAAGAATCGACTCGGCCGGAAGATGATTAAAAAATTGCGGGTGTATGCCGGGTCGGAGCATCCACATCTGGCACAAAAGCCCGAAGCCTTACCCGATATGTTGAGGAAGATATGAAGGAAACCGATTATTACGCCACAGGGAGAAGAAAAGAGTCTGTAGCCCGGGTCTGGCTTGCTCCAGGTTCGGGACGCTTCGAAGTTAATAAGAGAGAGTTGATGGCCTATTTTCGTAGGCCTACACTGGAAATGATTGTCCGGCAACCCTTTGTCGTCACAAACACCTTAGACCGGTATGACGTAAAGGCTACAGTGAAGGGAGGAGGCCTTTCGGGTCAGGCCGGTGCCATGGTGCTGGGAATCTCAAGAGCGCTCGTAAAGTCCGATGAGGAACTCCGTAGACCTCTCCGTGAAGCAGGCTTCCTAACCCGAGATCCTCGAGAGAAAGAGAGAAAGAAATACGGGCAGCCGGGTGCACGAAAACGATTCCAATTTTCTAAACGGTAACCAGTTACAATAACCTTAGAACAAAACACACATTCCCTGATTTTCAAAAGGGTGCCGAGAAATCAAAACGGTTTCTCGGTTTTTTGAAAATAAGATGGGAATGGAGGTCTAACCCAGATATAGGAGTCCTGAAATGCCTGAAATTACACTACAACAATTACTGATGTCAGGAGCCCATTTTGGTCACTTGACGCGGCGCTGGAATCCGAAGATGAAACCGTACATCTTTATGGAACGCAGCGGTATTTATATCATCGATCTCAACAAGACTTTATCCAGTCTTCTCGTCGCGTGCGAGGAGATTGCAAAGTTAGTCCGTTCTGGAGAAAAAGTGCTTTTTCTCGGTACGAAAAAGCAGGCGAAAGACATCGTACGTGTAGAGGCCGAACGATGCGAGATGCCATACGTGGCGGAGCGATGGCTGGGTGGAATGCTCACCAATTTCAGTACGATCAAGAAGAGCATCAAGCATCTAAAGAATCTCGAGAAGATGGCCATGGATGGTACATACGATAATATTACCAAAAAAGAAATCCTTCAAGTCGAACGGAAGAAAGAGAAACTGGAAAAAAGCCTGGGTGGTATCAAAGAAATGAATCGTCTTCCGGGTGGTGTATTTGTGGTAGACACGAAGAAGGAAGCGATAGCTGTTGCCGAAGCGAACAAATTGAATATTCCGGTTTTCGGTATACTCGACACCAACTGTGACCCGGATCCTGTCGATTTCCCCATTCCTGCCAATGATGATGCATTCAAGTCCATCAGTCTAATCGTTCATACCGTATCCGATGCCGTCTTGGAAGGAAAGACGGGAGCCTCCATGGTGCCCGATGCCGAGTCCGAGCCGAAAACCACGGATAAATCGGAAGAAAAATCCGAACAAGAACCCGAAGAAAAACCTGCTGAGGCCGAATCCCAAGAAAAAGCCAAGACTGAATCGTAAGGAGTATTGTATGAGCGTATCTGCTTCTGAAGTGAAAAAACTCAGGGATATGACCGGTGCTGGTATGATGGATTGTAAAGCCGCACTCATAGAAACCAAGGGAAATATGGAAGAAGCCGTCGATTATCTAAGAAAGAAGGGAATCGCTTCGGCACAAAAAAGAGGTGGAAGGGAGGCCAAGGAAGGGGTCATCATGGCGTATATCCATCCGGGTAGCCGGTTGGGTGTACTCGTGGAAGTCAATTGCGAAACCGACTTTGTGGGTAAGACCGAAGATTTTAAGGAGATGGCCAAAAATATTGCCATGCAGATTGCTGCCACCAATCCCGTTGCCGTTGATCGAGAGAATATCCCGAAGGACGTCATAGAAAAGGAAATGGAAATATACAAAACCCAGGCGGATGACGGAAAGAAGCCAACCAATATTGTTGAAAGAATCGTCCAGGGTAAATTGGATAAGTATTATCAGGAAGTTGTTCTCATGGAGCAGAGCTATGTAAAAGATCCCAACAAGACGGTAAAAGAATACGTGATGGAAGTATCCGGTAAGTTGGGGGAGAATATGTCCATACGCCGGTTTGTACGGTATCAACTGGGCGAGGAAACGAGTTAGATCATTCAACAGAAGCAACACAGACCCGAGAACATCGTATGACACCAAAAGATCGAACAAGACGCGTCGTTTACAATCGCATTCTCTTGAAGCTCAGCGGAGAAGCGTTGAGAGCCGACCGTCACTTGGAGATTGATCCTGATATCGTGAAAAAGATTGCCGATGAAATTCAAGATATCCAAAAATTAAGTGTTCAGGTTGCTATTGTCGTAGGTGGTGGAAATATCTTCAGGGGATTGTCGGCCAGCGCTCGAGGCATGGATCGAGTAGCGGCGGATCACATGGGTATGCTGGCGACTGTCATCAACTCTCTGGCACTTCAGGATTTTCTCGAGAGGGACGGCGTACCCACACGGGTGCTGTCGGCGGTTCGTTTAGAAGCCATGGCCGAACCCTACATCCGGAGGCGGGCCATAGGACATTTATGTAAAGGACGTGTCGTTATATTCGCTGCAGGAACGGGTAATCCTTATTTTACAACGGATACGGCGGCGGCCCTGAGAGCGATTGAAATCCAGGCTGATGCCATTTTAAAGGGAACTAAAGTCGATGGTATTTACAGTTCGGATCCTGTGACGAACAAGGACGCGGTTAAATTCGAAAAAACGACCTACGCCGAGGTCATCGAGAAAGAACTCGGAGTGATGGATGCCACAGCTGTAACACTCTGCCGTGAGAATCATATTCCTATCATTGTGTTCAAACTTTTAGAGATAGGGAATTTAAGAAAGATTGTCTTGGGTGAACGTATCGGAACCATCGTGGAGGGCGATACCAATGATTAAAGAAGTGGTTCAGGACGCAAGACAGCGCATGGAAAAAACCGTGGCCAGTGCACAATCCGAACTGGGGAAGGTGCGCACCGGGAGGGCCAACTTATCGTTACTGGATACGGTTCGGGTGGACTATTACGGAAGTAAAGTTCCCCTGAAACAAGTGGCAAACCTGGGTGTTCCAGAGGCACGGCTCATCACGATTCAACCCTGGGATCGGAATATGCTGGCAGAAATCGAGAAGGCCATCATGAAGGCCGATCTGGGCATTAATCCAAACAACGACGGGCATATCATCCGTCTTCCGATTCCACCGCTGACGGAGGAAAGGCGCAAAGATTTGGTCCGGTTGATCCATCAACTGGGTGAGGAGGGAAAGGTGGCAGCTCGGAATATTCGTCGGGATGCTTTGGATCAACTGAAGAAAGCCCAGAGGGAACATAAGATTTCCGAGGATGAGGAGTACAATGGTGGAATCGATATTCAGGAATTGACCGACGATATCATCAAAAAAATCGATGAGATGATCCAGGCAAAAGAGACTGAAATTATGGAAGTGTAAATATTTTTCTTACGATAGCTTCTACGTACACTAGTTCCTTCAATCAATAAGGCCTTCTATGTAAAGAATGAGGGCCTTTTTCAATTTTTATATCATCGTAAAAATAACAGAATCTGATTCAGGCTTTCCACGAGTTGAGCGATTTTTTCTTCCGGTATGGTCAGCGCAGGATAAAATCGTAGAAGCCGTGCCGCTGGTTTGAATCCGACAAGAAATCCTCTTTCTACGAGTTGGTGATACAGGCTGTTCAATGAGAAATATTCGGAATCGGCCTGGAATTCCATGGCGATCATCAATCCTCTGCCTCGGACTTCCTTGACGATATCATGCCGTGCCTCCAGATTCTTCAGTTGACGTATGAAGTGCGTTCCCACTCTGTAGCTTCTCTCTATCAATCCGTCCTCTCGAAGAACGGCAATCGTTTCCTTGGCAATGGCGCTACCCAGAGGATCGTTTTGATGGGATTGCGCATAATGGAATCCACCGACCCTTAACCGGTGGGCGACATGCTGGGTCATCGCGACAGCACTCACCGGATACCCGTTGCCCAGTCCTTTTCCCAGGGCGATGATGTCCGGTTGAATCTCATAATGCTGGAATCCGTACCAAGCGCCTGTACGTCCCAATCCTGTTGTGACCTCATCGACCACAATCAGGCCTTGGTCTTGCTTGACCATACTGGCCAGGGTCTGGATGAGCTTCTTGGGAGGGCATTTAACCAAGCCAGAAGCATTCCCCGGTTCGAATACCAGGGCACCGATACTCTCGAATGGAATTTCCTTCAAACGGCTGCATCGGGGATCGCACTCGCTTCCATGGGGGCAGGATGCGCAACCATCCCAATCAAAACAGGTCCATTCTTCGGTATCTTTTCTTCCTGCCGTTCCATACGCGGATAGATATGAACCGGACAGAGTAAGGAGGAGGGGTTTTCCGGTTATATGCTTTGCGACCTGTACTCCAAACTCAACAGCCTCACTGCCCGAACTCAAGAAGATACACTTCCCGTCGTAAAACGCAACCGTTCTCAGTATCTCCACTGCAGCCTCTTCAACAATCCCATGCGAATAGCGATAACCCAGGTGCATGATCCTCTCGATTTGGGTCCGTATGGTTTCATTTATTCGCTCGTGATTATGTCCCAGCACGGTGCACCATACCCCAGCTTCAAAGTCGATATATTTTTTATGTTCTGCATCGTACAAGGTGCAGTCTCGTCCGCGAACGATGTCTGACTTGATGAGTTTATAACCCGAGCATCGCAGGACATGATCCATACTTCCTCCAGATTATCGAAAATCAAATAAATTATATTTAGAGCCTGATCGGATATGAGGATCAACTCTGCACATCCCATTTATGGACAGTCCGATGACGTAGCCCTTATTGAGTTAATGGTTTTCGTCGGATTTCTTCAATACATAAATAACCCAGGGCGCTATCCTTGTCTCGTTTATCCAGTCATACGGTTCATCCTGATGAGCCAATGGCTTATACGTTTGAATCAACCGCAGTCCTGCCTGTCGATAGGTATCTTTATAATCCTGGTCCGACCAGATAATATCTTCCACTGGTCTTTTATCAAAAACATCTTTCATGACGATTTTTACATTATCACCACTCTTCGCAGATTTATTCTCAAGAAAATCCTTGGTCGAAAACGATGCCCATTCATGTCTGTAGATCTCGGGTGATGAGACCAGGTTCACGATGCGGCCTTCGTGTTTTGACAGGTTCCCCAGTTGTCGGAATAAATGAACTTTCTTTTCCATGGTCGGTATGTTGTCAAACGTAAAGACGGTTAAGACAAGATCGTACGAGTTATCCCGGAGAGGATGAAAATCGCCATCCTTGATGAGACGGTAATCCCCTTGGGGATCTCGTTTTTGCGCCTTTTTTATCATATCCAGGGCAATATCGATACCCGTCGTTTTAAATCCAAGTCCTTGCAGGAACCGCGTCGAACGTCCGGTACCGCATCCGAAATCGATGGCTTCTCTCCCTTTCACATGTTCACGTATGATGTCGGGTAGATCCCTGTAGGCCAAATAGTACGTACCCGGAAATTCGAGTTTATCATACGCCTCAGCACGTTGAGCATCCTCGTAAACATTGTTAAATTTCATGTGTGCCTCTCCAATCGGTCGTTTCAAGTATTCTGATTGATTGCTCAAAATGTACCATCAAAATCAACGGTCGTCAACAACCAATTCGGATAAAAATGAATCCGGCCAATCGATAGGCGTACGGAGGATGAAATGGAGTCGTGAATCGACGGTAATTCCCTTGTTTTATCAATTATGGAGGAAAAAGCTATTGTCTTGCAAGAGCAGAGAGATGATGGGTGTCAAGAAAAAGGTTGGATTTTGACAAACATCTCTGTCGTCCTGGGTATTCGCTCTATTATTATAAAGAAGGCTTTGGAAACGGTAGGATTCGAGATGGGGCGAAGTCACGATGAATGAAAAATGGTCGATTTTGCTTGAATACACACGAAAAAGTCGGGTTGGTCACTTGATATAAATTTCGGGGAATCAAGATGGGCGTTCTTATTCTGACACCGGTGTATAACGAACACCATATTTTCGTTTCAATCGCTCTCCGAAATCCTTGGCTAGCTCTCGAGTCGTGAACGATCCAACCCAGACGAGGTAGAGCATGACGCCGTCTTTCCGTTTTGTCCTGAGGTCCACCTGGTAGCCTTCCTGTTCGAAAAATGCTTTACGCAGGAGAGCATTGGGCTGATGGGAGAAGGCGCCTACCTGGACGGCCCATCGTTGTCCCGGTACAGACGGTATTTCCGGACTGTCGGGTTCGGACTCGTCCCGGAGGGTTTGCACGTCCATCCTGGCCAGTTCTGTGATATCGGTGGTGGGGTAATCGTCGATGGTCTTGTTCAGGTAGGACTCAGCGGAATCGGCCTCTCCCATCGCCTGATGGCAGATGCCGATCCAGTACTGACATCGCTGATGAAGAGAGGATCGCGGATAGTCTTTCAGCACCTGATGAAACGTTCGTCGGGCTGTATGGTAGAGACCCTGGGCGTACTTGAGCTGGGCGAGCCGAAACATGGCATCGTCGCTGTACGTACTGTTCGGGTAGGTGGTCAACAGTTTTTCATAGTAGGTGATGGCGGAATCGGCATCTGTGGAGACCAAGCCGTGGAGAAAAAGGACACTCTCGGGCTCCAAATCATCCTCTATCCTTTCCAGCATTTGCCGGGCCTGGGTGATACGGCCTTCCCGAATTTCCCGCCCGATTTCGGAAACGGTTTGGCCGTACACAGTCATCCCGAAAAGAACAAACGACGAGAGCACAGATATTATAATACAACGCTTCATGACGACTAAGATGCCAGGTATGTATTCCACTGATGACATTCGGGACATCGCCAGAGGGGCTCTTGGGATGCGTGTCCGCAGCCCGAGCAGTGATATTGCCGCTCGTTAGTCACTTCTTTCTCCAGAGCCTGGAAGGTTTGTTCCAGTGCGGCGTCTGCATCGCCATTTTGCTTGAGAAGGCGAGCCAACAGATATCGGCCGCGTACAGAATCGGGATACGTTTCAATTACTTTCTGACAGGTGTCCATGGCTTCTTCCGTACGCCCCTGTTTCTGATACATCTCGGCAAGGTTCAAGTATACCGTGGCATCCTTGGGATTCTTTCCGATGACCTGACTGTAGATGTCTTCGATGTCACCGTATCGACCCAGATCGAAAAGAACCTCTTTTAGGCGGGTAAATGCCAAATGAGCCCAGTCCGGATTTTTCTGTGTGAATGTTTTCCAGACATGCAAGGCATCTTCATCCCGGTGTTCTCGACGGTATGAATCCCCCCAGTACAGGTAAGCCGGTATACATTTTTTATCCAGCTTCACGGCTTCGCGGAATCGAAGCCTGGCTTCTCTCTCGGATTTTTGATTCACCAGGTCGAGTCCAGCAAAGACTTTGTACAGGGCCAAAATGTCTTGCGTCTGTTTGTTCCGCCACCGGTCGAAACTCTGCCTGTAAGAGAAAGCCTTGCTCCATTCGCCTTTTTCTTCGTATAAACCGATGAGCAGTTGTTGATAGGCATCGTTTTTCCTATCTCGTTGGACAAGCCGTTCGGCCATCTCCGTGGCTTTATCCAACAGTCCGTTGGCCCTGTAATCCAGGACCAGACTATAGAGCACGGTTTCGATCTGTCTGTCTGCAATGTCTCCGCGGACCAGTAGATTTCGATGGATTTTCGCTGCACGGATGGGAAAGCCCTTATCTCGAAGAATGTTGCCCAGAGTGATATAAGCCATGATGTTATCCGTGTCTTCCTTTACGGTTCGTTTCAGGCGTTCCAGAGCAGCATCTGTTTTCCCCTCCAGAAGCATGTGGAGTGCGTCGACGTAGGGAGTCGTACCAGCCCTTTTTTTCTTTCGTTTAAACAAGATTACGCTCCTGTATCTTCAGTCAGCGTTTTATCTTCCTCTTCCAATTCAGTGGATTCTATGTCTTCGTCGATATTGACATTCCGCATCCGGTTGAGTTCTTCACGGACTCTGCGATTTTCCCTCTGAAGCTTCAGGATTTCCCCCTTCTTTTTCAAAAGACTCAGCGTGGAGACAAGTACCCATGTCAAAAGGCCGGCTACATAGGAGAAGTAGAGGAAAAAATAGAGAGGGAGAACATCGGATTGCCATTGCAAAATTCTGACAGACACTTTTTGCTCCTGATTTTGGAGCGCGAATCCAAGGATGATGATAATAAGGATGGCGACGAGTATCCATCTTAAGATCCACATGATAGACTCCCTTGAGAAATAAATGTAGGATTACGTAATATGTTGTGCTAAGATTTCTTTCTATTTATTGTGACATTCAGGATTCAACATAACCCCTGAGGGTAGCTCCGCGGCATTCGGTGATCGCGACGTTGACCGGATAACCGATATGTGACCCATTTTTTGGAAAGACGACTACATGATTCGTGGGCGTACGTCCCATCCATTCTTGGGGTGACTGCTTGCTGGCTGTCTCAGGCAGAATCTCCTCAGTGTGCCCGATCATCTCATGCTTTATTTCCAACGTAATACGCCGCTGAAGATGGATGATCTCGTCGAGCCGTTTCAGACGATCCTTTTCCGTAAGTCCATCAGCCAGAAGGGCCGCTTGGGTACCTTCACGGGGAGAGTACCGATACGTATATGCCTCATCGAAACGGATGCGATCCAGGAGTTCGTACGTATCCCTAAAATCCGACTCCGTTTCTCCGGGGAAACCTACCAGCACATCCGTGGTAAGGGCGACACCGGGGATGCGCTTCCTGGCCTTTTCTACCAGGCTCAGATAATGTTCTCGTGTATATTGCCTGTTCATCAACGCCAGAATACGGTTCGATCCCGATTGAACGGGAAGATGGATATGGGGACAAATTTTATACCCGGTAGCGATGACATCCAAGATATCATCATTTAAGTCCTTGGGATGAGACGTCATAAACCGCACGCGCCGTATTCCCGGAATCTGGGCGCTCATCCTCAGTAAATCCGAAAAACCGTGTCGGCCGTCGTTATACGAATTGACATTCTGCCCCAGCAGCGTCACTTCTATGATGCCCTCCTGGGCCATAGACTCTATTTCGTGGAGGATGTCTTCTGTCCGGCGACTCCGCTCCCGGCCCCGGGTATAAGGGACGATGCAGTAGGTGCAGAAGTTGTTGCACCCACGCATGATAGTGATCCAACCGGTAACCTGTGAGTCCCTACAGGGAAGGATATCGCTGTACATCTCGGATATGTCGAGTCGTGTGTACACATTACAGTCATGATGCCCATTACAGAGGAGGCGGGGAAGGTGCCGGTATTGATCGGGCCCCACGATAAAATCCACGAACGGTTTGTCTTCGATGAGCGTCCGACCCAATCGCTGGGCCATGCACCCGATGATGCCCAGCTTGCGGTGAGGTGCCCGATTTTTCCAGTCAGACAAGACACCGATCCTGCCCAGGGCGCGCTTTTCTGCATGATCGCGAACAGAGCATGTGTTGATCAGGATGATATCGGCTTCGTCCTGGGCGTGGGTGATCCTGTAACCTGCCCTCGACAACAAGCCTGCTATCACCTCTGAGTCAGACTTATTCATCTGGCATCCGTACGTCTCGATGAGGACCGATGACGCTTTTTTGGCATCTGGAACATTCATGTCGATTTAAATTTAGCAGATAATTGGTTGAAATGCAATATCTTTCTTTCGATTTATTTTTTCAATTTAATTCTTGACAAAGGGTTATTTTTCTTTGTATATTATATTGAATCCCTGAAAATCCCTTAAGTTCCCTTAATATCCTTTATAATCCCTTTTTTCAGGAGTATTCATTGCTGGCCTTTAGCGGAAAATTTCTCTACACAGTGGATGCCAAGGGAAGGGTGAACATCCCGGCACCTTTTCGCAGTCAGTTGAGCGAGGCGTCGGAGAATACGTTTCATATTGCGCAAGGGCCCAACGATTGTTTATTCGTCTATCCCCGTGAGATTTTCATGCATACGGCCGCTAAATTGGAATCGAAATACGGCTCACTGGCAACACCCGATGAAGAGAGACGGTACTTTCTGGAGATGATGGCCGATGCCCATCCGGCGCGATGCGACCAGCAGGGCAGGATCATTGTACCCCAGGATCACCTGGCCTACGCCAAGATAAAAAAGGAAGTTCTGATCATCGGCGTTCTCAACAAGATGGAATTGTGGAACCCGGAACTCTTCGAGACTTTTATCAAGGACAGTCGGCTCAGCAAGAAAGAGCGGGTGAAACGGTTTGGAGGTGCTGATAGGGAATAAGCGCGAGGCAAGCGAGGCATGTCAGAAGAGGTCGCAACGGATGTTGATTCATCGATGCGAATGTGAAAACGTACTAAAAATCCATTCTGGAAAGGAAATCATACCCGATTACAGGATAACCCGCCGATTGCTCGTAATGCACCAGGAAAAAATATTTCATTTTTCGCTTGACTTTTAAAAAAATATTTATTTAATTAGTGGTGAAAAATCCCAATTGAGCCCATATTATCCCAAATTATCCCAGGGATATGATGATGGAATCCAGTCAGGTAAATGTTGAATCAAAGATTTGTTTTGCCGGCAAAGCGAAGAAGACTGTCGATAATAAACGAAGAGTCAATATCCCTGCTTATTTTGTGAATCAAATTTCCAGTAAAACATTCCATATCACACGCGGGCAGGATCAAAACCTGTTCGTTTATCCCAAGGAAATTTTTTATCAAAAGGCAGCAAAATTGAATTTCCATTTTGGCTCCAGGGGGGAGGTGGAAAAAGAAAAGCGGTTGTACTTCCTGGAAACGATGGCCGATGCCAAAGAGGTGCAATGCGATCAGCAGGGCAGGATCATGATACCCCAGGAGTTCCTCGATTATGCCAATATAAAAGAAAGCGTCTTGATTATCGGTGCTTTTGATAAACTTGTTTTGTGCAATCCGGATGTTTTTGAACAGTTTATAAAGTCGAGCCAATTTACAGAACAGGATCGAGTGACCCAATTCGGTTGGGCCGACAGAGAAGGGTAGAAGTGGAGTGTTCATTCGATGTGTTTTCACACGCCCGTACTCGTCAACGAAGCGATGGGGCTGTTGATCACGAATCCATCGGGCACATACGTTGACGCAACGGCGGGTGGCGGTGGACACAGCGAGGCCATTCTTCGAAGACTCGATAATAAAGGAAGGCTTATCGGCATCGACAGGGATAGAGAAGCCATTGCCTTTTGCCGGGAAAAGTTGCAGTCTGACGAGTCGCGAGCCAGGTTTGTTCACGGAGATTTTAAAACCATGGATCGGGTGCTTTCCGAGTTAAGTATAAAAAGGATAGATGGTTTCTTTCTTGACCTGGGCGTGTCCTCTCATCAACTGGAGCGTCCTGAGAGAGGATTTAGCTATCTGACAGACGGGCCGCTGGACATGCGTATGGATAATGCTTCAACTCTTACGGCCAGAGATGTGATCAATGGGTACAAGGAGGCTGATTTAACGGATATTTTCATCCGATACGGGGAAGAACGCCATGCACGGCAGATTGCCCGTAAAATCGTTGAAAGGAGAAAAAAAGGCGCGATTGAGACCACAGAAGAACTCGTTGAGGTGGTTGCACGAACGGTACCCTATCGGTACCGGATCAAGACGCTTTCCCGAGTCTGGCAAGCCCTGCGGTTTGAAGTGAACAGTGAATTGGACCAGCTCCGAGTCGGGCTGGAGAAGGCGTATGCCTTTCTCAAAATCAAAGGCCGAATCGTCGTTATCTCCTACGAGTCGCTGATGGACCGTATGGTGAAACGGTTTTTTCGGGGACAACAGCCCGATTTTTTCCGTAGAGAGGAACCGATATCACGACCAGGCTACTCGTTTCATGTACTTACCCGTCGGATTATTCGCCCCACAGAAGAGGAAATCAAACGGAATCCCCGTTCCCGGAGTGCCCGTTTACGAGCGGCTGAAAAAGTGGATAAGTCGACAACAGATGAATAAAAACCGGTAATGATTGCAACGCATTGCATATGGCAAAGAAACGAAGAAAAAGTCGAACATATCGTAAGCAACGACCAAAGCTCTCATTTTACGGCGGGTTGATTCTGCTATTGGGACTCTCTTCTGTTTCGTTGATTGCGTTTTATCTGTGGGGTAAGGTTCAAATCGACTTTGTCCTGAGAGAGAATCAACGGCTCGACAGGAAAAAGAAATCGGTAGAACGCGTGGTCGACGACCTGCGTATTCAAGTGGATGCTTTGAAACGCTATCAGAGAATCGTAGAACTGGCCAAAGAGCAGGGCATGGAATTCCTGTCGGCTTCTCAGCTCGATGAATTAACGGTCAATTTAAACGATGTGAACGACGGGCCTCGTATTGAGGACTCGGACGTTCGTTATGCCGGGTTTGTGTGGTTGAATCATCGTCCGAAAAGAAAAAAAACAAATTGAGTTGTTGATGAAGGGAAGAAGGAACATCAGAACGCATTGGAACGACGAAAGATTGGTCGAGGGAAAAAGGCTCCGTTTGTTGGGCGTGCTTTTTTCATTCTTTATCCTGGTCGTACTGTACCGCGCATTCACGTTTCAAGTACTGGATAGAGAACCCTGGAATAAAATCGCGCCGGATCAACACCAGCGACGAGTTTGCCTGATGGCCGAAAGAGGAATCATCTACGATAGGAGGAAACAAATCCTGGCGATGGATATGGAGACGGTATCCCTGGCCATGGATCCATCCCAGGTAGAGAATGTACGAGGCACTGCATCGATTCTCTCGGAGGTTCTGGGAGAAAAGTCCGAGTCGTACCGCAAGGATTTAGTAGAAAAAAACGATAAACATTTCATCTGGATAAATAGAGACATCACGGAAAATCAGAAGCAATTGCTCATCGACTCCAAGCTTCCCGGTTTAGTATTCTTGCAAGGCCGGAAGCGGGTTCACCCCCATCAGGACTTGGCCAGACAGGTTTTGGGTATCACCAACGCCGAGCATCGGGGGGTTGGCGGAGTCGAGCAAGCCTGTGAGCATATACTTCAGGGCGAGGATGGCTGGGCGATCTACCAGAGGGATGGGCTTAACCGGAATTTTATGTCCATCGATTATCCCCTCCGAGAGCCTGTGGATGGCAGACATGTGGTGTTAACCATTGATCATCTGTACCAGACCATCGTAGAGGAAGAGCTCCGAAGGGGAGCCATTCGCCATGAGGCCAAGGCCGGTTCCGCCGTTCTGTTGGATCCGTTCACCGGAGAAATCTTGGCCATGGCATCTGTTCTTAGAGAAACGAGATCATCGGACAAACCCGGAATCAATGAATTCTTGCGAAATCATGCTGTACAAGTCGATTTTGAGCCGGGATCGACATTCAAGATCGTGACCGCCGCGGCCGCACTGGAAGAAGGGATTTACCAGCCGAATTCTCTTGTCCATTGCGAGAACGGAACGTATCGTTTGGCGGATCATACGATTCATGATCATCAAAAGGCGTATTCCTGGTTAACACTGAGTCGAATCGTGGAAGTATCGTCTAACATCGGCATGGCCAAGATCGGGAAAAAGCTCGGCAATAAAACGTTGTATAAATATATTCGGAATTTTGGATTTGGAAACCGAACGGGCATCGAACTGCCCGGAGAAGCTTCGGGCATTTTACGACCCGTCTACCACTGGACCGATTTTTCCACAGCCGTGATCTCATTCGGCCAGGAGATTTCGGCCACAACGCTTCAGATGGCTCTGATGACGTCCGTGGTAGCCAACGGCGGAGAGCTGATGCAACCCCATATTATCAAAGCTCACCTCGACAGGGAAGGAAGACATGTCAAGACCTACTCGCCCCAGGTCATCCGAAGAGTCATTTCTCAACGTACGGCGAACCAGTTGACAGCGATCCTGCATGGTGTCGTAGCGGAGGGCAACGGATTGGAAGCAGACGTGGAGGGCGTACGCGTGGCTGGGAAGACGGGTACGGCACAAAAATCGATTCCAGGGTATAAAGGCTACTATCCCGGTGCTTACGTGAGTTCTTTTGTCGGGTTTTGGCCGGCAGAGGCTCCCATGTTTGTTCTGGTCGTTGTCCTGGATGAGGCAAAGCAGTCGTACTGGGGTGCCACATCCGCCGCACCCGTTTTTTCCCGAATTGTTTCGAGAATGATCGGCCTGCCCCTGGCACCCCGAACGCCTCCCAGCCAAGAAAAACAAGACCAAGATGATAAGAAACGTTTTGTGTTTACCAATTTCGAAGAAGAAAGAAAATCCCGGCCTCAGATAAGCCGGAACAATCCCCAACCAACGCCATCACCCTATCACGTACCCGGTCTCGTGGGTCTCAGTCTGCGTGAGGCACTGCTTAGACTGGGTGCCATGGGTATCGAAGCACGGGTTCAGGGGAACGGTGTCGTCGTGGCCCAAGACCCTGAACCGAACACGAGAATAGAGAAGGGCACCGTGTGCCAATTAACATGCAAAGAATACCGTGTTGAGAGGACGCGCCGTTGATGAAACTCGAGGCCCTGATGCAGGACATCGTACCCATACCAGATGGAATTGAAGTACCTCCCTTAGTGACGGGGATTGCCATCGATTCACGACAAACGAAACCGGGGAATGTATTTGCCGCCATCCGGGGCTTTGAGGCTGACGGGCATGATTTCGTGGACGATGCAATCGTTCATGGCGCCGGTGTTGTGGTCGTGGAAAAAGAGGTGGGTGTTAAATCCGTGCCTGTTCTTCGGGTTAAAGATACTCGGAGGGCCGTCGCGCTGATGGCGCGCCGTTTTTACGGGGCCCCGGACCAGGAACTCCATCTCATCGGCGTCACGGGTACCAACGGAAAGAGTACGGTCACTTTTCTACTGGAGTCGATTCTGAATTTTGCAGGGACAAACGTCGGATTGCTAGGTACGATGCTCTACCGGTGGAAGGGGCATAACGAAACGGCTGCTCGAACAACTCCCGACAGCATCGATATGTATCGGTTGTTGAGGATGATGCGAGATGACGGTATCAATGCGGCGGTCATGGAGGTATCTTCTCACGCTCTGGCCCTGGATCGTGTGCTGGGCATGACCTTCGATATGGCCGTGTTCACGAATCTCTCCAGGGATCACTTGGATTTTCATCCATCGGTGGATGCGTACAGAGAGGCTAAAGCCAAGCTCTTCGGCATGATCGCATCGGGGGGATGCGGTGTGATCAACGGTGACGATCCGGCTGGCGAGTGGATGCAGAAGGCGGCTCGTGAGAGAACCGTCACCTACGGAGAAAAGAACGCGAATGTAAATTATCACATTGTCGATATTCATGCAGAAGGGGAGGGAACGTCGTTTACCATCCTTACGGATGACACTCAGATATCGTTTAAGACCTTCCTCCGGGGCAGGTTCAACGTGATGAATAGTGCAGCGGCAGTCATCACGGGTCTGGAGATGGGATTAGATCAACCGGCCATTCAAGATGGCCTGCAAGCCGTCCGGAATGTCAGAGGCCGGATGGAGACGTTTGACTCGAATCGGGGATATCGAATCGTCGTCGATTATGCCCACACGCCCGAAGCGTTGGAGAATGTCTTAGTCACAACGCGGGAATTTACGGAGAAGCGACTCATCGTCGTGTTCGGCTGCGGAGGCGACAGGGATAGAGGCAAACGTCCTCAGATGGGGCGGATTGCAGCTGAACTGGCAGATATCGTGTTCGTAACCTCCGACAATCCGCGACGGGAGGAACCTCAGTCCATTGTCGAAGATATATTGAAAGGTATCCGAACACGGAAGGATGTGATCGCACTCGTCGACCGGAAAGAGGCCATTCACCACGCTCTGGACGAGGCCGGTCCCGGTGATACGGTTTTAATCGCCGGGAAAGGGCATGAGACATATCAAGAGATCGGAGTGAAGCGGTATCCCTTCGATGATCGGGCTGTGGCCGAAGCATATCTCGAACTCGGGAAGGAGGCTTAGGTGGATCTCACCCTGGGTGAAATCGCCGATCTTCTGGACACCTCCCAGAAGCTGGATCGTTCGTTCGCTGTCAGTGGTGTCTCCACCGATTCCCGGTCGATGAGGGCCGGTATGCTCTTCTTTGCCCTTCGAGGGGAGCATTTTGACGGCCATGCATTTATCGATGATGCTATTCAGAAGAAGGCTTGCGGGGTGGTGGCAGATCGGGCGTGGCTGGCTGCCCAACACGCGGAATATGTCAGTCCCGTTTTTCCTGTACCCGATCCTTTGATGGCACTCCAGGAAGTGGCTACCTATTATCGTAAGAAAGTGGAGATCCCTGTTATCGCCGTGACAGGTACCAACGGAAAAACAACGACCAAGGAGATGATTGCCGCGGTTCTCGGCACAAAATACAGGATCGTGAAATCCCCAGGAAATTTAAACAATCATATCGGCGTGCCTCTCAGCATATGCTCGTGGAACAGCAAAGCAGAGGCCGCTGTGATGGAAATGGGTGCAAACCATTTTGGAGAGATAATGCGTCTGTGTGCCATTGCCCGGCCCACACACGGCGTTATCACGAACATCGGGAAAGGACATCTGGAATTCTTCGGCGATTTGGACGGTGTAGTCAGAGCCAAGGGGGAGCTCCTGGAGTTTTTGGCAGACTCCGGTACGGCTTTCTTAAACGGAGACGATCCGTATCTTTACCATCGCAAGAATGTGGCGAAAGAAACCATCATGTACGGATGCTCTTCCGGATGCGACGTCAGGGCCGAAGACCTGGGTTGCGACGAACACGGTTTCCCTCGAATGCGCTTTGAGGACAGGATCATCCGAATTTCAGTTCCGGGTGGCTTTAACGTATACAACGCACTGGCTGCCGTAGCCGTAGGCCGTGCTTTCGATATATCCTTGGATGATATGCATCGGGCTTTGGAGGATTATCGAACCATCGATCGGCGGATGGAGGTATTCACCCTGTCGGGTGTGACGGTTTTGAACGATGCCTACAATGCAAATCCTTCCTCTATCGAACAATCGTTGAAAACGCTGAAGTCCCTCGCCCATAGCGGGCGCAGGATCGTGGTCTTGGGAGACATGCTGGAGTTGGGAGACGTCAGCGAGAAAGAGCATTGCCAGGTTGGGGAGTGGGTATATCAGATGGGCATCGATATTTTTTATAGCGTCGGGCCTGAAATGAAAAAGGCTGCCGAGTGTGCCAAGCGATTGGGAATGAAATACGCCCACCATTTTACTTCGAAGGAAGCGTTGATCGACTCCTTGGTGAATACCGTACGGGAAGCGGATGTGGTTTTAATCAAGGGCAGCCGCGGCATGGTCATGGAAGCGGTTGTGGAAGGGTTGAGGAAAGGATTGAACAGAGAAGCAGGGAGGGAATGAATGCTCTATCATTTCCTGTATCCGTTGCGGATTGATTTCATCGGGTTTAACCTGCTGGGATATATTACCGTCCGAGCGGCGGCGGCTTCGGTGACGGCTCTCATCGTTACGTTTCTCGTCGGCCCCCGAATTATCCGATGGCTGAAACGAAAACAGCTCGGTGAGGAGATCCGAGAGGAAGTACCGGAAACCCATAGGAAAAAGGCCGGAACCCCCACGATGGGAGGCCTCATCATTCTCTGTGCTGTTCTGATTCCCGTGGTTCTTTTCGCGCGGTTGGATAATCACTATGTGCAGCTGATGATTGCAGCCACACTCTGGATGGGAGCGGTCGGTTTTTTGGATGATTTTTTAAAAGTCGTGAAGAAATATCCTAAGGGATTGATAGGTCGTTATAAATTGGTGGGACAAATCCTGTTTGGCCTGGTCGTCGGCCTGGTTGTAACGTTTGCTTCCGAGTATGAGGGTGTGCACTGGTACAGCAGTGTTCCTTTCTTCAAGAATCTCATGATCAACTTCGGCGTACTCTACATTCCGATGGTCATTTTTGTGATAACGGGAACGTCC
>Ga0180437_10001285_pt1 | contig 43335 bp, 44 predicted proteins | sample SS_ome_4_FD_132410 | JGI IMG/M metagenome (GOLD analysis project Ga0180437, IMG submission 132410) | Hypersaline lake sediment archaeal communities from the Salton Sea, California, USA - SS_3_D_1 metaG | ecosystem: Environmental > Aquatic > Non-marine Saline and Alkaline > Hypersaline >...
CTGTCTCGGCCAGGCAGTACCCAGGCGCCTCGAACATTTCCTGTTTGACAATTCAACTGTAGCACCCTTTAGTTGATATGCATTCTGGTACTGCCGCATGAACTCAAGCATCGGCTTTTTTTCTATAATGGTGTTGTTCAGCCTGAGAGCGTATGCGTAAATGACCTTAACCTTCGAATTGCCTGTCCCGATGTTGTTCATGTATTTCATTTTTCCCTCCGTTGGTTTTTTGTTGCGTTACAAACTGTATCGGTCACCTGAAAATAAACTTTAGCATTTTTTTTATTTTTTTGTCAACATTTTTTTTAAATATTTTTTTGCACCATTCCTGGCATAGTTGTGGTAGTATAGTTCCATGCCTTACAAAAACGACACAGGTTACCCGTCGTCCACCAAGATCCTTGAATATTGGATTGATAAAAAATGGTTCAAGCCAATCCATTCAGAGCGCGGATCTGCGGTGCACGGCCAATGTAGCGCAAACCTCTTAGGATTACCGGTCATGCCACAGGACCGCTGGCCTACATATTATGAATCATTTCTTAGGCTTAGGCCACATATTTTGGAGGTTTTTGTCGTTGAGGTCCGGTACGTTGATGAAGATCTCGGCTATTGTGGCCAGCCGGATCTGGTCGCCAAGATGGATGAAACCTATAATAACTGGATCATTCTTTGGGACTGGAAAACTTCGCAGGCCAGGCATAAGTATTGGGGCCCACAAACGGCTTCATATAAACACCTGGTCGAATCCAATACTGGACTACCGATTGATCGGTGCGCGACGGCTCGGCTGAGGGGTGAAAACAATAACCCACACCTGCCACCGCTGGTCGATATTTTTGAACCGGAGCAAACAGAATTTCATTGGCAGGTATTCTGTAACGCCCTGGTAAACCACAACTTTTTTGGAGGACAATATGGATATTGATCTGAACGTAACCAAAAAACGAGAGAGGCACGATCTGGTCGTCTCTAAAATGGCAGATGCTGTCGTAGATGATAGGGATTTCTCGATCAAGAATCTGGCCCTTTTTGGGAAAAACGTCATGCTTAAAGTCGAGGCCATGCAGGAAGAGGCTAATTCATTTCGGGCAACCTCGGCGAATAAAGACGACGCCACCGAGAGGGGAGCCCAAGCAAAGAAGCTGGCAACTATATTCGACAAAAAGCGGAAGGCCTATAAGGAGCCATACCTTCGCCATGGTAAAGAGATCGACTCCGTCTTAATGCCAATCGTTAAGGCGCTGAGAGAAGTCGAGAAAACCATGGGCATCAAGCTGTCAAAGGTACTGCATAGAGAGGCCGAGAAAAAACGCCTGGAAGAGGCCGCTCGCAGGGCTGCTGAGGAAGAGGCAGCCAAAGCCGCAGCCAAGCTCACAAAACAGAAGATCGCCCCGCCTGTGGCCTCTCAGCCAGCCGCAGCACCGGTCAAAAGGGTTCAGGCTGAGACTGGATCTGCCGGCCTGAAATATAAACCGGAGTTTAAATTAACCGGATCCCTGGCTGATGTTGATCCAAAGTACCTGCAGTTGAATGAAGAGGCCCTGGCCGCCGCATATAAGGCCGGAAGCCGAGGCAATGATATCAAGGGTATCGAGATTGTTAAGGTGCCCGTAACCAGTTTCGCAAATAAAAGGAGTTAATTATGTCAGACAAAAACTTGCCGGCAATACCGGTCGAAAAGGGTGAGATCGCACCGAGCGACATTGAAGGCCTATGGTGGCTGGCCAATAGATTCTCAAACTCTGGAATGGTTCCAAAGACTTATGTCAATTCTCCAGAAAAGGTCATCGTCGCCTGGGATATGGGTTTGTCCCTCGGGCTGAACCGCACCGCAGCCCTGCAGAACATAGCCGTGATCAACGGCATGCCATCAGTATGGGGTGACGCTGCTCTCGGCCTGGTCCAGAATTGCGAAGAGTTCATCGATTGTATTGAAACCTTCGACGGCGATATGTGGGATGGTGACAAAATCAATAAGAATTTCAAGGCCGTATGCACCATCAAGCTCAAGGACCGTGAAGATGTTGTCAGGGATTTCTCAATTGGTGATGCCATTAACGCAGATCTCTGGAATAAGGATATTTGGAAAAAATATCCAAAGCGCATGCTGCAGATGCGAGCTCGCTCATGGGCTATCCGTGACGCTCTCCCTGGTGCCCTGAAAGGTTTGAAGGTTGCCGAGGAAGCCATGGATTACGACGTTAATATGGTCCAGGGTGCCGACGGATCCTATACGTCAGAGCCAGAAGTCATGTCTAATGAAAAGGTTGAAGAGGCTCTCCAGTTTATCTTTGAAGAAGATGATATGGAACCTGAGTTTTTTCAATACCTTATAAAAACTATGGAGGCTAACGACGCCGATCCGAAAGCATTCCTTGAATATGTCGGTGACAATGCCAAGGAATTAATGGCGGCCTATAAAGCCGAGCCCGTGGTAGAGGCTGAGGTCGAGCCGGAAGAGGAAGCCCCTGAGCCCGACGTTGTGAAGGATGAAGCCGGCAATGTCGTCGCCGGCAGGACCGGATGGAAGGCTCCGGATTGGGCGGCCGGTAATGAAACTCTATTGAACCTCGGTATCAAGTTTAATTCTGGTCTGAAAAATGTCGTCGACTGGATCAATATAGTTTGCGAGCGCCAGGATCTCAGACCTGGAGACGTTGTCGTTTATATCGAAAAACATATTGAGAAGGCCGAAAAGACCTTTGGCGATTACGTCGAAGAGATCCGCAGGGTTTCAGACGAAGAGTTAGCCGATTCAGAGGGCGCTGAGATAGAGCGAGAATTCGAAAAGTCTGCCGAGGAAGAGGTCGCCAAAGAGGATCCCGTCGTCGAGCCCGAGCCAAAAATGACTCCGGCCGCAGAGATCCGGCTGTTCAACCATATGTCTGCAGCCGATCTCGAGGAATGGGTAACCAATAACCCTGAGATTGTTGACTCCTTATCAGAAGAGTCTCACGGTAAGCTGGTGGCCAAATGGGATCGCCTGATTAAAAAACCTTTCCCTGGTGGTCTGGAAGCAGATGAAGAGCCCCAAGAAACTGAGCCCGTCCGCACAGCCCAGGAGAAAGGTCCGGACCTTGATGATATCGAAAGCAAGATGAAAGATAAGATCCGGACCCGACTCCTGCACCTGCGAAAAACATACCCGAATACCTGCGAAGAAATTCGGGAGAAACATGGCTTCGGCCAAATGGTAGCCAGCGACAACGCCGCCAGGATATGGGTAGATGATGTGGTCGAGCTACTCGCCAAAAAGAAGTCCGCTGGAAAGGAGTTAGATTAATGGAGCGACGACCAGATGAATCCTTCGAGGATTATAAGGAGCGCCGGAAAAAGGCGAATGAGGATACCAAGGCCAGGCTAAAAGGCCGGCGGGTGTTTAACTCCACCTACTATGTGATGGAGAAGGATCCTGAAACCGGTGAGGAAAAACCCGTAAAGAAAACACAGACTCACCAGCGTGGGAAGACTCAGCTATCCGGATCAATGGCAGATAAAAACCGATATGATGCCTTGCTCCGTAAGGCAGAGAGGAAAGCGAAAAATGAAGAGAAAGCAACCGAACATTAAGTTTGACTTCGATGGATCCCTGGTGGATTGGGCCACCTATTTCAGGAAATGGGTGGAGTCAAAGAGGTTCACGATCGTCGATAATGGTAGCTTTTATTGGGAGCTACTTGACCAGCATGGTTCACCTGTGAGCCATGAAGCGGCTTCGCGGCTCGTATACAGATCAATGTCGCACATCGAAGAGTTTGAGCCCATGGACGGTGCCGAGCTATTTCTCGGATGGTATTATGCACAGACCGGAGTTCCAATACAGGTTGTCACCTGCAGGCCGCACCATGTTGCCGGCTATACACACCAGGTGTTCGCCAGGCTATTCCCGCACATACCGTTTACGATCTCGTTTGTAGACGACGCTGTGCATAAGCCTTTATATATGGAAGATTGCACGGTATTTTATGACGATCGCCGGAAAACAGCGGTTGAAATGGCAGGCAGGGGATTCACGGTATTCATGCCTGTGCGAGATTATAACTTTCCGATCCGTAATTGCGAGGTGCCAGTTGTCAGGCTTAACAAACTGGATCCCGAGGCATCATATCACCCCGATATGCTAATCGGCGGCAGGATTATCCTGGTAGATTCGATAGCTGATCTGACAGACAAGCGGATAGTAAATCTGCTTTTCCGATAGCCATGACGTCAAAAGTATGGGGGCCGTGGCTGGCCCCCCGCGCATTTATTTTGTAATGCCGTGCAGCTTTTCGTAGGTACGAGATGCACCCAGGCCGAGCATGGCAAGGATTAAACTGACAATAACGCCGGCATCGAGATCTGGTGCCAGGATCTTATCCCCGACCAAAGCGGATCCCCACTCGAGTAATGGAAAGGCCAGGAAATGGGCCCCGAGTGCCAGACCGCAGATCCAACCGATGAACGGTCGCCAGCCGGCGACAAAGATTGTGCGGTGGCCTGCCTCGATCTTATTGATCTCAACTTGCCATTTGTCTGGCTCCTGCAGCATCTTCATTCTCAGGAGCTCGGCAGCCGCCTTCTCTTCCGGAGTCTCCACAAACTTGTCGATCGCATCGGCAACCCCACCTACCAGGCCGCCGCCGGCACCACCAACTAAACTGCCAAGGATCTTGATCAGGCCCATTATTTCCCCCTCTCCATTATGCCGGCCAATTCGATTGCACGGTAACCTACCTGCTTAGCCCACCTACTATCGAGCATCTCAGCGGAGGCCTTGCGCCAATCAGAACCTTGCATGGCCGCTATGAATTTTTTGAATTTATTCAGGCCCTTATAGCCCATATTAAAAATCATATTAAAGATAACTTCCTGCCGGCGATCGTCAAGCCATTCAATCTGATGCTCGCTCAGGAAGGACTCGGTATCCCTTAGCTTTTCGGAAATATCATAGGATAAAATTTCATCCCAAATATGATCCGGAAGTTTGGATCCCTTATGGAATGCATGGCCATAGCCACCCGTCAACACACCTACCGTATCAACATAGATGTGGTCACGGTATCCCTCGTGACGCTTAATGTCCTGCTTAATCTTTTTGAGATTCATCACAACCCCCCGATTTTATAGGTTATTTATTATTCATCTGTATCAAGAGCGTCTTGACCTCGCCTACCTGATCTCCGACGCCATCAACTTTCCGCTCCAAAGAATCTTGCCTGGTGTGTATTCTGTCAAGCTCGCGCTGGATAGAATTCCCCTCTTTTTCATGGAGTTTTGCGCTATCCTCCTTTGTGATATAAACCTCCGGAAACTCAGCAACTTTTTCAAATTGCCAGGCACCTAAAAAGCTGAGGACTCCCATAAACCCCATGATTATTATTGTTATCCACCAGCTATGCTTTTCTAAGGGCTTTCGAATCTGATTAACCATTACGCCTCCGCTCCGATTTATTTGGTCCCTATCTGGCGTGACCCAAGGGTATCAACCTGGTAATGGATACCGGCTGTTTGAATTAATGCATCACCTGCGAAGGCGTCACCTACTGCCGCGATCCTTGTCAGGGTAAAAAAGAACTGATCACCTATTTGTACTGGCGTTCCATTCGGTCCAGCCGTGCTACCATCTATCGCTGCAAAGTCTGCTCGATAGTTTTCATACTGCGTATCGACGGCCGTATCTCCCGTGGTGATCACGGTTTTTGTGTCGGTCGTTTCGTCGTCACGCATGATTACATAATCCATTTGCCAGTTCACATTATCGGTCCCTGTGGGAGCCGCAATTATCTGGAAATGGACATGAGGAATAAAGTCCGAACCGTTTTTATAATCATGCTGGATCTCAAATCCGGCATGGACCTTTTCACCGACTGCGAATGCAAGCGTCTCAATCCCTGTATCGGTGCCGCCTTCATCTCTGAATGAATCAGTATCTGGCTGAGAGGATGAAGGTTGAGAGAATTGAGCCGCACCGAGGTTCAAATCCTTGTATACAGGCTCAACTAATTCGAGAGTTTTTTCGGTACCGCAATCGACTTTTAGATCTGATGGAGCGACGGCATCTGTAAGGATGATCATGTCGGTTCCGTCATATTGCAGGTAAGCGTCCTGGGACTCTCCGAGATAAACCTTTCCTGTATCGGTCAGAACGCCAAAGCCGTCTGTCAGGGTTTTGAATACCCACGTCCCATTATAGCCAAGCTGTACGGAAAAGTCTGGATCGGCATTGAAAACATCCGACGCACCACCGAGATTTTTTTCGAGGGTAATCGTCAGATTTCCAGAGGCAGCATCGTTGACCATATTGAAGTTGCTCGAGAATGAATCATAGAAGAACTGGAATTCCTGGCCAGCATACATGGCGGCGAAACCGTCTCCATCCGTATCACCAACGTCCCTCAGGGTTTTTAGGGCTGCGCCACCAGCATTATAAAGAGTGACCGGTCCGTCCGGATCTAAATCCCCCATGACTACGCTGCCACCACCACCGGCCTGGTTGCCATTAAGGGTAATGTGCTCTTCATTGATAAGAGCGGATATCTTTAACTCTCCGGCAACCGATCCGTCCATTATTCCTGACGCTGCGCCACCAGCCCTATGAACGGCAACATTCCCGCCGTTAGGATTGGCGTTAAGGGCGGCTGAAAGATCGTAATTCGTCGGATCAAGCACAGCAAACGTACAAGCCGTGCCATCTGTAAAAAGATATGCGATCGGATATTTCGTGTCTAAAGCTACCTCGGCACCAAGGTAAAACCCGTTGTCGTCCTTTGTCCCGAGAAGCATCGGGATATCTCCGGAGCCTGAGTCCTGCAGAAACCGGAAACACTCGTTCCCATCGATAGTCACATTGACAACCCCACCTGCGCCGGTATCTATAACCTCGACGCTCGAGTCAAGCTGCTCTATCTTGCTAAGATCTAATGCGGCAATCGCATCATCGACGATTTGCTGCAAAATCTCTTCGGTATTCCATCTACCTATCCATCCACCCATGGTGGTACCTCCTTATTGCATGGCCAGCCAAGCATTAATCACGGCAGGGCTATCGGCTGTTTCCTCGAAGATAAACTTAATCTTCCGGCATATTTTCGGATTGACGTCGAATAAGGCATTGCCATCCGAGTCTGGCCCACTCGCAGATGTGAAAGCTGTGGCGATTACGCCGGCTGCTTCCTGGTCCACAAAGACGGGATTTCTATCCATATTGCTCAGCTTATATGAAATATCAATCGCGGCGGCCACGCTAACGACGTTTATCTGTAGGGAGAAAACCCCTTCAAGATTGAACCGTTCAAGATCTATAACATACTCGACGGTCCCGAGCGCCGGCAGAGCCTGGTCACCAAGAATCTGTATTGCTGATGTAGGTGTACTCATTATAACCTCCTGAATTTATTTCTTATTTTCGTACATTTGCATAACCCTACGGACGATCTCATTTTTCTGTCCGGTCCATTTATCGATCTTGGCTTTTTTCTCGTCACCGTCCATAGTTTCGCTTAGCCAAGCCTTCCTGATTTTACGGTTGAGCTCCGTCAACTTCCTGCGATCCTTATGGAAACGCTTACGCATGGACAGCTTTTTACGATGCTTTTCTTTGATCGCCCTGGCTGCCTCATAATCACCGATCGCGTTCAGGTGCTTCACGTCTGCGTAAAGCTGGTCGGCTTGCCTCGTAATGTCGTATAACTTACTAATATACTTGGTGTAACGAGGATTGTCGGCCTGCCTCAAAAATCGACCTATCATCGGGTAATCATCCACCCGTTTTGTCGGACGCTCCGGATAGTCCATCAACCATCTGGCTGCTGGATCTGTAAAGAATAGGGCCAGATTAACATAAGTCGCAAAGTATCCTTTGACAAGGGACTCTGTTCTTTTTGGCGGCGTACCTATTAATTCACCGAGCATCTTGAAAGTCTCAGATGTCCACGGTTCAGCCCTAAGCCCTGGAGATAACTTGGAAATCCGCTGACCTTCAATCGGCCTGCCGGTGAACATACTTTTATTAAATACCTGTTCGACGATAGGGATAGCGGCCTGAGGCACCGGATTGAATGCGAATGTGTCCATCACCGCATGTCCGATAGTCCTTAGCACATATGTCCATGGTTCATTCCCCTTAGCGGCATCGGCTGTGGCTGTCCACAGAGTAGATCCAATAACACCCGTTTCAAAAGGCTTCGGGATCCGGATATGCCAATCTCCAAGCCAGAAATTATAGTATTGCCATTTCTCCCAATCCTCGAGCTCTTTATATCGATCATCGTCGGCATACGCAGCCCAGGCGGCCAGGGACATAGCGGCCAGGATAAGAGTCTTGCCGGCGAATACTTTGGGGTTTTCCCTGGCAGCGCGGCCCATTTTATAGAGGCCCTGGATCCTGGCATTCAGGAACGGCACCACCGAGGTGAAAAAGTTTAGGGTATCGGACGTTCCAGACATTTGAAAGTCCATGATATCTCGAGCAGCGAAAGAAGCCTCAAGCTGCGTTTTACCTTTCTTCCTAAGGTTGCTATACAGTTGTACCCTGGCGGCGTTCTCAGAGGCCTCACCGATCGCCTCCCATAGCCTCCATGGTGAGCTCACGACGTTCCATACCTTACCGCGCATCTGTTTCTGAGTAACCCCTTTCAGGTGCTTCGACACAGCCTTAGGATCATCGGCCCTTACATATGATCCTGCAAAGGCGTGGCCGGAGGCCAGATACTCGACATACTCTTTGTCGTTGAATAGGATCTTGCCAACACCACGGAGCGAATCAAGGAATGGAATAAAGTCATTCGAGATCATTCCGGTATGCAGGGTATCCCGCAGGAAGTTTGCCATCTTAAAAGCTGGCCCAAAGGTGGCTCCCATGGTCAACCACCGCTTCGGATATCTCAGAGCATTCACGAGCATATTGTCAGCGGTCACATTCCGCATCAAGCTCATGGCTGCGAAAAGCTCCGGATCATTCACTCGGTAGAACCTTGTTTTACCCTTATCCTTAAACCCGAGGACCGGCTCTCCCGTTTTCTGCTCGATAAAGGTGGCCTTGCCAACCCCCTTAAACCTAACGGTATCCTTCCATTGGACCTCTTCGACAAGGGGCTTCTCAACTTCATTACCGTCTTCGTCAAGGCCGTAGTACCCGCTCGGCAGGGCGAGTCTCTCCGCAGTCCGGAATGCATCACCACGAGATTTATTCTTAATACTCTCGACGACAAGGTGGTTCCAGTTTTTCATAATATTTTCAAAGGGATCGCCAATCTTTTTCTCGGACCCTTTGAGCCGTTTTATCTGCGCGGAAAGAAATTTGGATCCCTGCTTCGGGCTCTTTACAAACTCAATCGCAGTCTCTTCATCCTCGAATACACGATAAAACGGAATGTAAAATTCCTGCTGAAAAAGTTTTCTTGAGGCCGGATCTATAAGGCCGGCTTCTTGCGCGATATCGAGGATTGCATCATTAAACGCTTGGAATTCTTTGTTAAGTTCATCCCAGGATTTATTCCCTTTTGGATCGCCAACCCAGGCCATGATCTTATCACGATCTGATTTACCGAGAAGTTTCTCTCGGCCCTCTTTCTCCAGGGCCTCAGCCCTCTTGACAACCAGCCAGTAAAAAAATTTCTCACCATCTTTTTTAAGGCCCTTGACCCATGGGATAAAACCCTCACCCTTTGTGTCGACAGTCAGAACGTCGCCGGCCGCATTCCATTTCAACTTTCCATGCAGAAGCTGTCCGAGCATCGAGGTCGGTGCACCAGGAATACCCCTGTGCATCATGTACTCAACGCCTTCTCCGAAATGCTTCTTAACCGGAGCAAACTTGTCGACCACCAGCGTGGCTTTATTTTTCCAGAATGAATTCCATGCCTTAGCGGTTCTCTCCCTGAGTGGCTGGTCTGTACGGCCGATCTTGGCGTCTATAACCTCTTTGGCGTCCTGAGTAATCGGCTCCATGGTATCAAAGCCAGGAATGATCGGAACGTCGTCGACGGTATTCATATCAAACCAGGTTTCGTCGACAAATTCTTTAAAGCTATCGTATCCGGAATCCTTCATTATCGCGTCAAGGGTAGACAGGTCCGTATTGTCGTCATAGATAAAATCGTTTAATTCATCCATGGCAGTATCATACGCACCGTCCCTTTGCTCAGGATTTAAGATCTCCCTGTTTATCGTTTTGATAATAAGCCGCTCGGCCTTATCAGCTATTTCGCGCCGGTCCTCCCGTGTCGCATCCCAGGTCATGGGAGCGATATCTTCGAGCCTGGAGTCTACAAACTCGGAAAAGGTTTTATACCCGTCGACAGCATCATCTATGATGGAGTCAAGAAGGTCCGACTCTGTGGTACCATCGTCTATGAAATCCTGCAGATCATCTTGCGCGGCCTCCCAGGTATCAGTAGCCCTGTCTGTAAATCCAAACTTGTTATCGATTGCAGTCTTTACCGGATGGTAAAGCTCTTGCGCTATTGCTTCACGCTCGATAACCGTAGCATCCTCTGGCATGAAGTCAAACTCTGGCATAGGCGCAACCCCAATAGGTCCAGCGACCGGAATCATATTCTCGTGAGCTCGCTCACCTATAAAGGTACCCTTTTCGTCACCATCCAGGGATTCATAGAAATACTGAGGACGGTCATTTCGCATATCCCATAGCCGGCCGGTAATCCGGTACATTTTTCCGGTCTGTTTTGACTTGACCTTTTGGCCGGCTTCGAATTGCCACCCGTCGTAGGCGTCGACCTTCTCCCTCATTTCATTCGCGCCGTCTCGGATCTTTTCATTAAGATCTGCAGCAAAGTCACGGAGCGGCTTAGTTATCAAGTCTTCGACCACAGGCCGTTCCTCAGCCTGAGGTGCCTTGGCAGCCTTCTCGATCTTTTTGCCTAACGATCTCATGGACCGCATAAGGGGCTTGCTGACCGTTTCAATCCCATATTCAGGATGGTAATCGTCGGCTATATATTGTGCGAGATTATCCAGTTCACCGGACAGGAGATACTTGCTACCCTTCTTTGTTACGGAGATAGCTCCATCTTCGATCTGTGAATCGTAAAAGGTTTCTATTTCATCTGCCTGCGCCTTTGTTATTTCTATGGTATCGCCAAGCTCTATTGCATTGAACTCCACGACAGCTTCGTCTTTACGGGGGAGGTCGGCAACCCCGAGCTTACCATTTATTTCCTTAACCTCTTCATCGGTAAGGATCCGGTTTACTTTGATCTCACCGCTGATCAACCATTCTCCGGTCATATTCGGATTTGTCTTATACCGGTAATGGCCACCCTCTGGTACCTGGTCAGAGATCTGAGCCGTTCTCGGGATGATCTTACCCTGTTTTGTAACGGATGCTCGCTTATTCGCTTCTTTCTGCCAATTAACGTCGTTTGATACCTCGACCTCAGCCCATACCTGGTTATCCGGTCGGTAGTTTGGTTTCTTTAACCGGTTATCGGACTTGCCTCCGATATGGGTAGCGACAGGCATGTCTCCAGAATGCCATCCTGGTCTGAACGCCAGTTGACCTATCTTGGATTTAACCTTACCTCCGACCATTGGGCCCACGTCGGCGGCCAGCCATTTACCCATAGGCACAGTCTCATTCGCCTTTACAAAAAGCGGATATAGTTCACCGTCCTTTTGGGTGAATAGCTTGTAGGCCTTCACGGTCTTTTTCGGGATACGCTCCGGATCTGTGATAACATCGAAGTCTGGCTCGACGTCTATCTTTTTCCCCTCTTCGTAGCGGATCTCATTTTGGATCTCACCACCAGGTAGCAGGGAGGATTGGAATTTTCGAGCGTCCTCGATCATGCCGAGCAGGTTTCCGATATAGGAATTCGCCGCATCGACATTGTCGACGTATTTCACATCATCAGGGTAATGGAGATTTTTGATTGCGATCTTAGGCTGAGCCGGCTTTTTCTCCGGCATCGGTTTGCCTTTTTTCTGCTTCCCATACGGTGGTAGAGTTTTCTTATTCGGATCAAAATTCTCACGGATGAATTCTGCCTCGAGGAACTTCCTGATATTCAGCCTGATCAAATCGATAGACTTCTGCAGGCGGCCGATATAAACCTCACCGAGGGACTTGGATTTTTCCTTACCCTCGACAAAGGCTGTGATCGGAGTCAGGTCGGTCGGTGCCTTCGGATCCATGATCTTCCATGGCTTTCCGTCCTTATCGATCCCATATTCGCTAAACGCCATGAAACAGCCAGATTCTGACAAGGCGCATTGTTTGCAGCTATAGAAATATGTGCGCTCGCCTGAGTCGCATGGGCATCCGGTTTTACGGAGCTCTGCAGGAAGCTGATCATGCAGCTTTGTATCGGCAGCCAGGACAAGCTGTAGGGCACCCTTTTTATTCAGGGCCTCGATAGCCTTTATCTCGCTCGCGTCTGTCATTAACCAGGCATTCGCTATACCGTGCTTCTTCATATTCTCGGCCAGCTTTTTAGGACCGTAGAATTTGTAAAGATCGGCATCGATGGATCCCATTTTAATAAACGGAGCATTAGGCTGAGACTTCAACTTTTTAAGCATATCATGGTGCCGGCTGAAAATATGGATCGGCCGGTCAAGCAGCTTGGCCAATTCATTCATACCCTCAACCTGTTCGTCTGTGATCAGGTCGCCGGATCCGAGCATACGGACAAAAGGTAGCTCGGTCTTTTTCTTTTTCATGACCTCGGCAGCCACAATCTTGGCCCATCCCTTAGGATCTGTCAAAACATGAATGGTCGACCTAAGCGCTTTTTTGACGGCGCTCATTCTGATCATGGCAGCGGCCGCATAACATTCTTTACACGGAGTTGTTGGGTGGCAGGTGGCCAGTAAGAAGTCTGCCGACATACCAGCTTTCCCATTATTTCCAAGGGTTTGTGTCTTGGATTCAATATCGTACATCTTGCCGTTCCGCAGGCTGTGAAGATGATCAAGGAACCGTTTGCGCTCCTTACCCTTTAGGCCTTTTGAATCAGCAATCTCTTCGATGGTTTTGGTTTTATCGAGCAACGTAGCAACCTGGCCATCGTCAATCACCCTGTAAATTTCATCCAGTAAATCATAGGTTGTGATCGACCTGGTAAGTTCCCTCTTATTTTTTACATACTTTCCAGGTACTTCGACGGCTTTCATGGTAGGCCCAAACAGAACCTCAAAGGCCTCGAGCTCTTTGCTGAGCCGATTATTGACAACGCCGAACTCTTCCTGTTCAAAATCAACATCCCACCCGCGCTCTTTAACATCGAATAAAATCTGAGGGTTACCGGCTGCTCCAACTGGTAGGCCAGCCGCACCGATATTCTGCGCCAGGGGTGAATCCATGAGATCTGCCTCTGGCTTCGGAGCTCTGATTCTATCCAAAACTTCTCTTGCATACACATCAAATTCGCCCATGCCGGCAGTATACTCACCAGCGCGATACTGGTTATACTGGCGCACCATGGTGGCCATGAGCTTTTGAGCGGTAGCAAGATCGTCAAAATAGACACGATCAAATTTATTTGGCTGAGCGAGGATAGCGTCGCCCATTTTCTTAATAACTTCGCTGACCATGCCGACGATTTTCTCGAACAGGGTTTGGTCCTCTTTCATGACCTCGCCCAAAAACTTTTCATCGAACAGGGATGATCCGAGAAACTCTTGAACGTATTCGTCGAATACAGCGTCTTCAATATCTGCAGGATTTAGTTCATCTGCCGGAATACCCTTCTTTGCGGCCAACTGCCGAGTGTAAAACGGTAGTTTGCGATTACGGAATCTCGTGTAGTCGCCTTCATTTCTCATCCTCCACATCAGGGCCTTCAACACCTTGTATTTCTTTGGCATTGTTTTTTCTATCTCGTGACCCATCTCGTGGCCGGCGACCTGGAGGCCTGGAGTTTCGTTCCTGGTATTGATAAAAATAAATCCGTTCTCACGATCTATGTCCCGCATCCGGATTGTATTGCCATTCGTATTGTTCAGGAATGCGTTATCGGTTTCAAAAAACACAACATTCTCAAAGCCGAAAACAGTCTTCATGAAGCTGACGATAGCCTCTCCATTATTGACATTCTCTGGTTTGATCAGATCAAAATCGTCCTCGGTAAGCTGCATATCCTCTGGCCAGCGCTGAGACATTTTGATGTAATGCTCTTTGATATTGGCCAGGGTTTTCCTGACCGGCGGCTTTACAGTTTCCTCTACAGCTTGAGGCTTTTTAGGATCACCCTTTTGCAGCCATTCCTTAAATTCAGGCATGGACTTTTTGGTGACCCGCATCTGAGTAAAGTCGAATCCCTTTGGGTAATGAGCACGGTATGCCATTTGAGCCTGCTTCCTGGTCTTATAGCCAAGCATTACCTTTGGTTCATCAAAGGTCCCGTCCTCATTCGCCTGATCAATAATGTAAACATTCTCGGAGGTTACGTCGTCACCGACGAACACATCAACACCCTCGCCGTCTTTTGCCTTGCGGCCGGTTTTAAAAAAACCATATACGGCTTTCATACGGACACGCCAGGAAGGTTTCTTGCCTGGTGGCACGTTCTCTTTCCTGGTGGACCCTTTGGCGTTCTCGATCGATATCGGAAGGCCCTGGATTTCGACTTCCCCCTTTCTGTAGGTGCCGTCTTTTATTTCCTTGTATGATGGGTTTGGATCTGTTTCGGCGGCTGCTTCATGAAGCTGTTTCGCGGTGGTGACCTTCTTAGGTCCTTTGGCAGATACTGTGGTGGCATTGCGGAAAACCTTTTTCCCGAATGCATTTACAAACCCCTCCCTGGCTTTACCCTCTTCCATCATTTTCCGCTGCTCAGGGGTGGCCTTATTGTAAATCTCTCCGGACGTGGCTCCCATTATTGTGGTGCCATCCGGAAACTGAAAAAAATTCCTTTTCCCTGGTGGAGAGATTTTTTCTTTAGCTTTTGGTGCCGTAGGCTTTTTAGCTTTTTCTGTTTTGCCTTCTCTGGCAATGATCGTATTGGCGATCTCTTCGGCCTCGAGCCTGCTCTTACCCTCACCCAAAAGGGACTCTATGATCTCCTCCCTGGTTTCCTGTGGGGCTTCCTTTTTCTTTGCCTGTTTATCTATCTCTTTCTGGCGCTCCCTGGCCGCACGTTTGGCGCGGTCTGCAGGGACCTGCTCGACGTCCGCAGGAGTGGCATCGATAACTGCCTGCGCCTCTTCCTGTGGAGTCATTTCTGCAGATACAATAGGCTCTTCGATAGCCGGCGGCGGCTCGGTGATGACAGTCTCTTCGCCCATGGTCCGGTCGATCTCAGCTTGCCTGGCTTCAGCTTCGGTTTGCTGTTCGCCCTCCACGCCCCTTATATATCCTTGGCGTTCATCTGGCGTCCGGAGCGGACCTAACTCAATATCTTCAATCGGGATAATAGGCTCGGTTACTGGTAGCGGTGGTGGTTCAGTCGCCGGCAGCGGTGGAGGACCACCTGGCTCAGGGATAGCACCCTGTTCAGCGGCAGCCTCTTTAATGCCACGATCAAGTATTTCGGCAGCTTCATTCGGAGACGTAACCCTTTGAAGATCTCCAGTTTCATCCCTCTTACCGGTGAGCATGTCATAGGCTTTCCGGAATTTACCGACTCTCTTCTCGGTCTTAGCGCTCTCTGGTTTTGCGTCAGCGCCCCCAAGCAGTAGGCCGTATGGTGCGGCAGCGAGCCCCTCAGGAGTCGCCTTCTTAACACCTTCCCATGCCATATCAGCAAGCATTTTTGCCTGAGTCCTTACATCGGCCTCAAGGAATTTCTTGCGTTCATCCGGCATGGCCAAGGTGCCCGTGACCTCTTCTGGAGCGCCTTGCAGGGTTTCAGTTACACCTTCTGTGAATGCACCCAAAATCCTCGAAGCAATAAATCGCTTTATACCGGACCCAATACCTGGGGCCCTTAGCATCCATCCAAAAGACAGAGCCTCCATCGGTGCCTGAATACCGGCATTCGCTAAGGCGGCAGCCATGGCCTCTTTTGGAGAGGCCCCATTAGAAAGGTTTTCCTCGTAAGAGTTACCGGCTATATTGACAAACATCATGGCTCCGGACAGTAGCTTACCACCTTGAAGATGGGCCAGCGCCTGGGCCTGGATCTGCGGAGCGAGGCCTACCACATTCGATAGGTAGTTCTCGGCCTTATTCTTTTCCTCTCGGCGCAATGCATATCCGAGATCGCTTTTTAGATTGGGAGATTCTGTAATCTTTTCAAGGGCTTTATAGTTTATGTCAGCGAATGCATCAGCACCACGGACTGCCATGTCTTGAATTTGATCCCATACATTATCGGACTCGGTAGGTATAGCGGCAGGCTTATTTGGATCATATCCGGCAATATCCATAAAACCCTTGCCAAGCCAGAATGGTGATCTAACCATCTGCTTGACGGTTTCTATGGTCGGAGCCTCTACCTCAATCCCCTGTAATGATTCTGGAAGGAAGGCCTTTTGAGCTCTGCTCTTTAGATCTTTGCCACCGTAAATCTCAGAGGTAGGACGAACACCAGTTACAGCCTTAACGCCGGCACGGATAGGTAGCGGCATTTGGGATAGACCAGCATCGATAGCCCTTTCAAGCCTCGGCTTTGTCTGGATCCATGGCACCTCGATATCGTCCGATACGTCAGCGACGAACTGGTCATAGGCATCAGGACCGCTTGGCGATTCTGGTGTAGGGATTGCTCCGGTAGGAGATTGTGGAGCTACAGGATCATCGTCTCGCAGATTGTCTGCGACAAATTTATCATAGAAATCAGACATTTATAAACCTTCTTAGATTAGCTTAGGCCTGGGAATCTTTCTCTAAGCCCCTGCGCTATTTCAGCGTCAGAAATCTTTGGGTTTGCCCTTTTCAGGGATCTTGCGTACTCGAGCATTTCCGCTGGACTTGGCTGCGCGGCGTCTGGTCCAGGGATTGCTGCGCCGGCTGGAGCGACTGCGCCACCGGCCATAACCTGCCGGCCACCGACTGAGCCTGTCGGTAATGCCATGGCCTGTTTTTCTTTGGCAACACCGATCGCTTCATCGAGCCCTTTCATATATTCTCGGTAATACTCTGCGGCCCTTTCCATAAGGGCGGCTGGATCCAAAGCCTCGCCCTGATCCTCGGCGTCGTCTCTGGCCTCTTTAACCATATCATCCCAAATTTTTGCCTTATCTGGTTCGCTGGCGGCTTTCTTAATTCTCTCCAGCTTACCAACATCTCCGGTCCTCATGGCTTCGGCAACGGATTCTTGTGAGAATTTTTTAGTCAACTTCTCCCACCGGTCAAAGCGGTCGTCGGCGGCCTTGATCAATGCCTCGTGTCTTTCCTTTACCCGCTTTTGAAACACCTGCAATTCACCCTGTGTGGCATAAGCCTTTGGTTTTCCTGGTGCAACGGACTCCCAAATTTCATCAAGACTGTTTGCAATACCCTCTTTTGCAACCACAAGCGGATCTGCCAGCGGATTATTCATATTCACACCACCACCGGCCGGCTGTGCTGGAGCACCTGCAAGTCCATCACGCTGCAGTCTCGGTGTTCGATCGTCTACCTGAAAGGCTCCATGCTGATATTCACCACCCTGCATGCCTGCCATTTGTCGAGTAGGATCGTCTGTGAATGTAGGGGTTTGGCCAGCCTGCCGTGCAAGCTCAAGATACTCTTTTATGGACTTCGGCTTTTCGAATGCATCTGGACCAGGCACAACCCCACCCGTGCCGGCCATGGTCGGATCGGTAGCGACTGGAGTGTGGGCGAGTGCCAGTTCATTTGGGACCATTGATTTGGCCTGATTAAGATTAAAGACGGCTTCTGGCTCTGTCTCGTCCCAAATAGCTCTGTTTTGTGGAATATTTTGAGGCATGTAACCCTCCGGATTTTATACTAATCTTAGGCCGTAACCTACCCTCATGTACTTTGGAGTCGGCGTTTCTTGACCAACTCTTTGGGCCAGCGGCTGTGCCTTATAATTTGCGACGTCGAGAGCATAATCATCTCGAGCGGCCTGGGTATCTTGCATCCAATTCTGTACTAAGGCATTGACTTCATTCATGTAATTTGTCTTAGCCTCGTCAGTCATGGCAGAATATTTCGCATTGTAAATAGCCATATCTTCTCTGCGCTTCTGGCCGGCTGCCTGCATTGCTGTCCTGGCAGATGTATCATAAATCTGGCCAAGCGCCTGGCCATAACCCTTAACCGTTTCCCTGGCCAGTTGTCTCCGCATTGCTGGATTGTCTGCAGATCTATTTGCCAGCATCTGCTCAGCGGTAGCCTGGCGCAGTTGAGCGGCCTGGTTTCCTACAAGCTCCTGTCGTTTGCCGCGCTCGTAGCCGGCATCCTCTTCTGGAGGGGCATACTCAGGCGCTACATAGGATGGAACATCAGGATATGGAGTGGTTTGGAATACAGGTTTTTCCAAGGGCTTATCGAGGATAACGCCGGCACCACCACCACCACCAACGCTATAACCACGACTCTTGCTAACGGTGCGAGGGCCTGTCATTTGACCCCATGGCCTACCGTAAGAATCTTGCCTATTCTGCGTATTCGAAGGTGTTATTACCACCTGTGTCTTGGCGCTCCCTTGATTGCCGGCAGTAGGATTGCTCTGCATAAAAGCGAGTCCTGCAGCATCGGCTCTATACCGGTCTGACATTGCCTGTAGGGATCTATTCACCTGTTCCTCGGTGCCACCACCACCATGTCTTGTAACCATTCCGGAACCACCACCACCTGTAGGTGTGGGTATCGCCCCTTCAGCCGAATACCTTGGCTCTATTCTCATGAAACACCTCGCTTATATTAAAAATAATCTATTTTATACACCATGTCAATATCATTGATACTGTGTAAAATCAAAGCCTTCTCCGGCTTCCTCAGCCCTTTTGATATCTGTCATGATGGACCTTATCCCGACTTCTGTAAAATATCCCCACCCACAATCGGTGTTATTGCAATCAATCAGGGTATTCTTTCCCTCAACCATGTACCTCGGATTTTTATTCAATTCAAATACAGCTACTCCATAGCCACATTCTGGACAAGATCCATTTGGTAGCACATGGATAGAACTCTTCGCCGGCTGCACATCTGAGAGTCTTACGCTCTTAACGGCAGCTTCCACGGCAGGCAGTCCATGCTCTTCGATATCTTCAAAGAAATCGTTTAATATCAATAACATAGATTCCCTGCAGGATTTGTGTGAACTCTTTAATCTGGCTGTGCACCTCATATTTTGTATACCCCCTGGTGAAGTTGCGTGGTGAACGAAAGCGCTATCTGCGTATACGCTGGAAACGCCACCTTCGCATCATCTATAATTTGCTGGACCATTGCCTCAAAAGCAGCCTTTCTGGAATCGGCAAATGGTCTATTCAACTGATTATTATGAATAAATCCTGTATGATCATAAAAAAGGTCTGCGTAAAACTCTTCATAAAACACGGGATTTCCACCACCAATATCCTCTACCTTATGATCGAATGCCACGAGGTGAATCAGCGAGTCAGGATTTTCTGGAGCATCCAAAGCAGGATTATAATAGTCTGAGGCGAGAGTCAAGTTGTTTCCGGATATCAAGGAGATAAATCTATCCGGAGCCTCAGCGCCGGCCCCAAAGGTATCCCCCTGGACGTCGATATACCAGTTTATATTGTGGCTCAACCTCGGCACGATACCAGTATCAACACAGGCCCCGCCGACCTCTATATTGGCTTCGAAGAAAACCTCGATCGTCTCATACATAAATACCTGTTCGTAGTTGTATTCTGTGGACGTGAAGCCATAAGCCCACTCACCTGATCCAAGGGCAGACGGTGATGTAAGTAATGGAAAACTCTTTGTAATTGTCGTGAAGCAGTCACCTTGTTGGATTGGTGGCGGCGTCGTATTACAGAATGAACATATTACCTCGCAGGATCCAGCGCTATCGTAAAACTGCGTAAAACCGCATCTCCAATAGATCACATCGGTATAATCGTCACCTATCCCATCAAGCCCCGTGTCACAAGGTGGTAGCACATCTTGACTAAAAGAGCAACTCCGGCCGATGGTAACATCCTTGGACCCTATTGACGGCACCAGGCCGCGCCAGTACGCGAGAGATGCATCCAGCACAGGCAGGGTTAATGTGCCGCCGATACCATCTGGAATATCTGTCGGTATTTCCTCTCGCCACATATCCCATACAAAAGATCGCTCATATATACCGGCACCGGTATTCACGCTGATCTTAATATCGAAATACTGGCTCGGGCACCTTTCATCTTGGAATGAAGCGATATCTATATTTGCCTCAGACAGACCTGGCACAGGGTTAATGGCCCCGCCAGGATTATCGGCCTCCATATATGCCCGAATCCTTAACAGCCCATTCCATCCTATATTTCCAGGGATCAAAACCTCGATGATATCTTTCCCTGATCCTGGGTACCGGAACTGCGTACCGCTTGGAGCGAATGGAAGTTCAACAAGTACAACGGGGTGTGTCGGCTGTAAGTCGATAAGCGTCCACGTTCCAGGGCAAACCTCACCCACCGCAGACCATTGAGGATCCGTTGAGAGCGTCACGACCACAGGATCGATATCGAAGACAAATATAAAAGGCAGCCCACCACCAATAACACCGTCGCCGGTAGGCGTCGGCCATGGCACACCTGGTGGAGGCACCCAACCTGGAGGGATATCTGAGAAGCCTGGAGGTGGTTCGAGCTCATATTCCATCTGCTCGTAACCCTTTGACTTGTAAGGCTTTTTGTGCTCAGACTGCTTTAGAAGATCGGAGCTTAGGGAGTTGCTTGCATCGGTAGGGATCTCTGGCGTAAATTCTGCCTGCTCTGGTATACGGGTAGTAACGGCAGACCATTTCTCTTTGGCCGACGGCCGGCGAGCCTGTTCCGGATATACCGTCGCCGGAACGTACATCCGTTTTTCCCAATCCTTTTGAATTGCCATTTATCTCTTCCCGAGCGCACCGAGATCCACAGAATAATCATATAACCAGGTATCCGTATCAATCTCATTATTTCTAAACACCAGGGTAAGGTGTGTTTCCTGGGTAGCGTTCACGACCAATCTATGACGCCTCACATCGTCGCCTGTTTCCTCGGCGCTCATGTCGAGCTCGTCCTCGTGGTCAGGATATGTGCGAGAATCTTCAAGGATATCAAAGGTTAATACGGCACCCTCGATTGCCAGCATACGGATCCAGACCTCTCGCAGATCCAGAAGCGCTGCAGCGGCATTCATTTCAAGGTAGGCAACCGCATCGATCGCGTCACCATTATCATTCAGGCCGTAGTTAAAACGACTGGCCCATGACTTGCTGTAATTCATTTGAATTACTGGCAAAGATCCGCTTCCGGCGTCAACTTCTCCAACCGTTGTCGGAGCGTTGGCATCGTCTTCAAAGGTATCAAACAGCCAGTCGCCGGTCGTTAGATCATAAACAGGGAAGACATTCGGCAATTCGGCACCCTCTCCGGAGCATATGCCGAATCGCACAACCTCACAGGAGCTATCATATGCAGCCCAGGCGAGGCCCTCCTTGCCTTTTGTGAGGCACTCAGGAAATCGTGGATCAAAGTAATTCTGAATGTCCTGAGATATCCTGGTAACAATACGACCATCGGTTTGATAGATACCGTATCGGCTTATCCAGTATGCTCGCGTCTGAGCGGTTTCATCCGTCCTGATCACAGATCCCTGTGGACCATCGATAACCGTGACGGCGTCTTCATTCAGGGCCCCGACCCTGGTGGATAACACAAGTCGACCGAATGTAGATGGGCTGTAACCCTCGAAAATCGTTGTGCATCCACCGTCCATGCCTCTCTCTTGCTGGTGGACCAGGAGCTCATTATGAAATTTTTTCATGGATATGATCTTATTCGGCCGGCCATCACCCGCTCTCAGGATTGCAAAATCTGTACCAGACAAAACATTTGGCCCGATAGTCGAAGAGACATACAGGTAATGCGGGAACCGATTAAAGGAATACGCAGCCCTATCTTTGAACGCTGCATTAGATATTCCTATGGCACCATAATCCTCAGAAACATTAGTCATTACAGGGGCATAGGTTACTGACAGATTAGCCTGTTCAGATAGAGGACCTCCGGTGAACTGTATCTCATACCAGTATAGCGCAAAATTTGAATCATTAAACCTGTGCTTTTCAACCAGGGTTTCAGATCCATATAGCGTTACCTGGCCCTTCTCAGAGAATCCTGAGCTCCCGTCATTAAAGGATATTGAGCTAAAGCTAACCCCTTTCCACCCGCGCACGGCAGTAATCGTGGCAGTATTCGAAACATTATCATTCGGCTGCTCACCAGGATCAAACTCAAAAAACTGGACCTTATCGGCTGTACCGATGTAAATCCTATCTGAGGACGTGAGCTCATTCAATACCACAGACCCTGCAGCGTATAAAAAGGTTTTATCGTCTGAGGCGTCATATACTTGAACCTCGGCCGGAATACGCGAGATACCGTCCCACAGATTGTGCTCCAGGGACACAAACTCCTGGTTTCCATAGGTGATACTGGAAATCGTAATTGTGCTCCATGCTGAGCCATTCGGAACGATCCTGTACCAATATCCGGTGATACCAGCGAATGTCGCAGGCACCTCTGCGGTCGATTTGGTAAAGGTGACAGATCCACTCCCTGCGAGCCCGTCAGACCCGTTGAGGGTGGTATCGGACACGATCGTTGCCGTACCCCAACCGCTCTGATATCCCCTCCAGTAAAGAACTCTTGTCGGAGATGCGTTAGTATTTCCCTGTGTTATCACAAAGTTAAGTATATCTGCAGGTGTTTGGCAGCACACCATTAAACCAACATCTGTAGAGGCCAGGCCTCCAAACTGATAATCAAGACTGTCATTACCGACTACAAACTCCCAAATATCGGAACCACCTGATAATACATCAAAATTTGTATTATAAGTTTGCGAGTCGTAATGCGCCCCTTTTATCTTTTGACGGTTTCCAGCCCAAAGCTGGTGCTGAGATATTGCATCCGAAAAAATCATAATGCCGTCGATATCTGCATAGCTCGCCGGCTGCAGGATGATATCTCCGGAGTCATAGAACAGAGGGCCAAATACACCAGCGGTGAAAACAGGCGGCTCGTTTGTGGCCTTCAATAGAATGCCGTCCGAAAGCTGGACAAAGGTGTGGCGCTCGAAGTCGGCCGTGTCAGGATCTTCTTCCCATGACTTTGTGAACTGCCAGTTTGAGATCGGGAAGCGATCAATAGAAGCGAATCCGGTGAACAGCGGTATATCTGGATGACAGGCAGGAGGGCTGTCGTCCGCGCCCAATCTCGGCGCATACAAATATGCGACATTTGTGGGTACCGGTGGTGTGTTTAGATAATCAAAGGAATAGTTTTTGATCATCAACCCCATGATGGTTCCAGGTCCATAGATCCCATTAAGAACATCCTGAATATGCTGTAACCCTGCGGCATTAAAGGTAAAAGTATACTCTGCACCGACGACTCCGGATGGAGTAAAGATATTATCGGAGATCAGGGTATTCGAGGTGAAATCATAGAAGATATCTGGTATCTCAAAGAATGGTGGCACCTGTGCGGTAACGTCGACCAGGCAGATATCCATGTAATCAAAATTTGGAGGCCCACCAAATAGGGCGGGAGCGTCGAAGGCAGTCTCGATCCTCAGGGTGGCATCCGTGATCGTCGTCCCGACAAATCCGGATATATCGAACATCATTATTGCCCTGGCATTTTGAGCGGTGAACCCATAATCCACCGAAACCATAGGAGCATCCGGAAGGGTAGAATCACCGAGAAACATCCTTGACGGACCACCATCTCTTGCCTCTGTCCAGCTATCAGCGAAAGCTGTCCAAACGACGTCAGAGAAATGCGCTGGACCCCCATTGCCAAGGATCCAGGTCCCGCACATAGACTCTTCATAAATATCAAAGGCCTCTGAATGTAAGGCCTCCATACCACCACGTTTTCTTATGCCAGGGTAGTAATTTCGGAAGTTATTACAGACGCTTAGCTCACCTATGGTAAGTTGAGCGGCAGGCCTACGGGTGACAGTCCGACCATGGAAAGGCGAATAGCCACCTACCTGAAATCGATCTTTTCTGAATTTATCCATTTAGAACACCCAGGAACTTCCACGCGATCCACCGTAATGCGGGAATTGAACCTGAGTAGTTCTGCGGGTATAGCCCGATTGCTTTTTACTCTTTGCCTCGGTAACCCACGAATCATATTCAGCTTCCTTGATCTTCCCGAGCTCTTCATCGGACCACGGTTTATTTGTGAGTTGCATCAAACTGCCAGCGATACCGGTACCGATCGCTCTCTTGTATTGCCTCCAAAAGAAATCAGGTAACTCGGTGGCCGTATGGGCCGGCATAAGTATCAGCCTGGCCTCGATACCATCCGGAGCGGAATCTAATTCTGGAGTAGGGTGCAAAAATAAAATATTATCGAGCTCGTCAAAATAGAAGTTTGTGGGCTCGTTTCCGGTGTAATATTGCCATCCCCCAGCATTCTTATCCGGCACGTTCTCAACCCATGCTCGAAGCGGTGGAAGGTCCCGATATGTATCAGGATCCTCTCCATCAGACTTGAATTTAACGCTCTCGATTATAACGATATCTGCGGCATTCGGATCAGGATCTGCAGGGAATAGCCCGTCAAGCGGATAATAGTTGATATCAGCAACAACATCAAACCAAACATCATACCACCATAAGGCAGTACGCTTACAGAAATCCCTGAGGGTGTCTCGTATTTCATCCTCAAGCAACGTCTGGTATTTGGTATTATCTATCCCCTTGACATATTTGGCAACTTCATCCTGCCAACCGGTCAGGAAATCTATATTGGCCATAATTAACCCTTCGCCTGAATGAACAGCTTGCCGTGTTTTGCAAGCTCGTCAATCATGGCAATGGCCTGTTCGCGGAGCTCTGGAAGATCATCCATTGGTATCAGGTTGACCTTGTATTTCTCCAGCATATAGGCCTCTAAGGTATTGGTTTTGCGAAACTTATGGAGCTCTTTGATCTCGTCTTCCTTGATCATCTCCTGGGTTTTCATGGCATCCGACACGACCGTCTGCTCTTTGGCAGGCTCTACAACCGATAGGATATCATTCTCCTCCAGGTAGCCATCTTCATCAACACCGATCTCGCCGGCAATGTCTTCCTGGGTAACCGCAACCTCTGGATTTTCCTCACCATCCTCGAGGAACTCACTCTCGCCGTCGTCCTTAATTAGGCCGGTTTGGGCGACCTTTTTCTCGAGATCCGGAGCGGCTTCATCTTCGGCGGCCTGCTCTTCTATCTGCTCTTCCTCGTCAACCCGCATAACAACCTTGCCACCACGAGCGGCAACACCCTTCTCAAGATCCTTGTCCAGCCACCTCTGATATTGTGCTGGAGACATGGGCGTCATGTCGTCGCGCTGAGCGAGCCCGACCGTCCAGATGTGCACCCTTTCATCACCATTCGGCAATGTCTGTAGAAGATATTTTGCCCTTACAACTTTTTTCTGTTTCATGATAACCCCCCATTTTAATTAGGTATTCGCTATTCGCAAACCAGAAAATAAAAAGGGGAGGCGGCTATGCCACCACCCCTTGATAGAGTTATAATTATTTTACCAGATTACGGGATTATGAAGGGTACCAGGTTGTCCTCGAACCCATCAATATCACCGTCCATGGTATGGAAGCCGAGCATGAAAAGCTGCAGCACCATTTCGTCCAGAAGAGCACCATCCGTTTCGGCCAGGCTTTCGAATGTCAGGTCGATCGATGTATTACCAATCGCCATGTAATACGACGGAAGACCGGAGTTAACGGGGGAGCATGCGGCTGGACCTGTAAAGCCGGAATAATACATCTTGCCAAAAAGCAGATCTGCCTGGTCAACGAAAAAGTCCGGATCCGCTGTTGCGTCTCCGGAGACGTTTTTGACGATCAGATCATCGACATTGTCACCGAGGGACAGGACATTCCCTGGCTCGGTGCCGGCGTAGGCGTCGTCGACAATAAAGCCGGCGCACATGATCATGAAGCCGCGCTTTACGTTAAAGATCTCATAAATATCGCCGGATTCGATAGAGGCCGGAACCACATCGAGGCCTGTAGCCGGATTGACCAGCTTGGTTTCGCCGGAAAGGACTTTGGCCATATCGAGGGTAACGCGCTCAACGTGGAAGCCAAAGGCGTCGTAGGCATGGTTATAACCGCTGCCTTTGAATGCATAGGTAGACATATCTTAATACCTCCAGGGTTTAAAATTTTAGTTTGGGCACGGAGCCCGTCAAGACTTAGTCCATCAGGGCTCCGGCCACGGGGGGGATATTTAATCCCTCGGGATTAGCTCGGATTAGCCCTTCCGGACGTACATATCGACCAGCGATTCTGGTTTCAGAACCTCGTAGCCGTAGACGTTCAGACCACGGACCAGGGTACCAAAGGTACTTTCGGCTCGCAGGCTTTCCATTTTGGTCATTTGGGCGGCGAATGAAATCGCGCTCTTATGACCGGCCATTGGATGGTAAGCTCGGAAGGCACCATCGGTAACGCTGGTCAGCAAGTTGCTGGCGTAGATGGTGAACCGATCGATCATACCGATCCGGCCATTTCGCAGGATGCTGGTGCCGTCGCCGGCAAGGGAAGCATCCTTGAGATCGGACTTGAGGATCATACCGCACATCCACGGAGGCAGTACCATCCAACGGGAGTCCTCAGGGATATTCTGTTCGTCGAGGACAGTACCGACGTCCACGATGAAGTCCAGAATATTGGCCTTGGTGATCGCTACCGGAGCACCGGTTACGCCAAGGTCGAAAGAGGCAGAGTCAGCGCCGGCCGTCGCGCCTTGGTTGGCGGGATCTGCATCGGCATAGACGTCGCCAAGAAACTCACGGTCGACGACGATCTTCATTTGCTGACCGGCATCTCTGGACCAGGAATCCATCAGGGCGATATCGGTTTGGTGCTTGTCGATATCGTCGCAGATCATATTGAAATACTTGGCCTTGTCGATCAGGAGCTCTTTATTCGGAGCTTCCGGCCGTTGGATCTGCAGGCTCTGGCCTTTGTTATAGTCACGGATGATGATATCCGGAACCGTGCGGATAATGACTTTGTCGCCTTTATCCTTGATCTCGCCTTCATAGTCCGTATTGGAGATGGCGGCGATTACGGTTGCGGCATAAAACTTAACGAGCAATTTGCCCGACCAAATCTCCGGAATAAAAGTACCGGAGTATTGCGGGGTACCAGGGGCGGCTGGAATCATTTTATTTCCTCCAAGATTTTAAATATTTATGCGGTCTGACTGGAGGATTAGAAGGCCGGTCAAGCCTTATGTTACTAACCCTGCAGCGATTGCCGCTTGAAAACGATTGCTTACCTTATCGAACTCGGCCTCGGTAATTTTCTGAGTCGTAAACCGCTTCTTAGCGGTATTGAACTCTTCACGGGTGGCATACTTGGTTTTATCCATTGCAGCATTCCCCGTTTCCTCACCGACTGCGCCTGTGGCATCCGGAACCAAAAGGTTCGCTTTGGGATCCTGTGCAGGCTCTGCCGCGCTATTCTGTGCTGGTGGGGCCCCGCTCTCGGCCAGGTATCGGTTAAAAACCGCTATGACTCTTTGCGAATTGAGCGCCTTGGCACTCTGAGTCAATATCTGGATTCGAGGATAGCCGGTCATTGGATCCGGCTGGTCACACCATGCCAAAAACTTCGGATCATGGTTGATGGTCTGCCAGTTTGGTAATGCGGCGGCGAGCTCGTCAAAGTATTTGTCCTTTGCGGATTTAACGGTCAACTGCTCAACCGTCTCAAATCTTTGCATAAACTCATTATCAGGTGCCGCTCCTCCTGCCGGCTGACCAATACTCTCGAGCTTCGCATAAAGCTGAGAGATCAGATCTGCCTGGCTGTTAAATCCCTGCGCCAGGCGAATAACTTCGTCACCGTATCCGTCCATGGTATCGAGGTCAATCTTCGAGGTTGCGCTGGAAACAAGATCGTTTGCCGGTGCAGCCGGAGCAGGCGCGGCCGGAGCCTTCGTCTGCTGGTCGAGAATGGCCTCGAGACGCTCGATGACCTTCTGTGAGTTGTTGAGTTGTCCCTGCATTGCGATCTGCGACTCGCGCATATCGGAAATCTCTCGATTGTACTTACCCTGCAGGACCTTGTACTTTTGCTCCCAATCTCCCCCCGTGGCCGGAATGTCTGGAGTCGGTATGGCTTCGGCTCCAATTTCTGGATCGGCCGTTACGCTCAAATCGATCTCTGAATCCGGCACATTGTCGGCTGGATCCGGATGCGTCGGCTTTAATGGTTCAGCCGGTGGATCGGCCGGCGTCGCAACCTCGGGTTCGGGCTCGGTGCCGGCGGCTTTTGCGATTAGAGCGTTTGCTGCCTCTTCCTGTTTGGAAACGGCAGAGGGAATTTCGGGCTCATGACTTGCTTTCTTTTTGGGCATTTTGTCCTCCTTTTGAGCCGCATATGCGGTATTCAAAGTCTTTGACCGGAGCCATATGGTATTCCGATCAAGGTTGAGGGAGATAGCCCAACCAAATTTACAATAAATTCAACAACTTGAACTTAAAGAGATCCGCTGTACGGATTTTGGTTGACCCCCCTTGCAACTACCTTATACATTACATACGCCGTGTCAAGCGATATTTCCTTTTATTACGACCGCTTATGAGTCGTAGGTAACTCTTCTGCTTCCTCAAAGCGAGGATTTTGGGCCGACATTAAGAAATAACCCCATCCACGGTATGGATCGAGTAGCAATTCTGGCACGGCGAAAGCTCCGTAAGCATTATCCTGCTCTTTGCTAATATAGAGATCCATTTGAATAAAACTCATACCTGCGAGCGATATCATTAACGTAGATCTGGCCCATGAACAGGACTATCTCCCCGTTTTTATAGAGGTATGTACCATTTCTGGTATCATCCTCGGCGTTGGCCTTGGACTCTATGACAACCCCATTCACAGCGAGGATCTCTTGCCACTCCTGGCCAGCATGTTCAGCCGTAAGGCCATTGGCCTGGAATTTGGACATGGTTTCCTCGATATCAACTCCGGTGCATTTCCTGAGGGCCATGCGTAGCATCTGGCCTTGCATGGCCACCAGGACTGACCGAGACTTGTCAAGGTACCGGTCAAGCTGCAGGCTCATGAAGTTGTCGACGTCCCTCGATTTGAGGTCCTCTAACCGGTCGCCCATTAGCCGGCCTCCCCGTCATTAGGAATTATAGTTTCCTTTTGGGAACTATTGTTTCCCTCTGGCTTCGGGATATGGCGGCAGACCAGGCCAGGTTTTTGCTGATCACCAATAAAGGATATCGTGGGAATCAAAACACAACCATGCTTTTTAAGGATCCCTTGGACTTCCTCCAGGCACCTGCGAGCTTTGAGCTCATTCAACATTTCCGGACTAATTTCTGGCTGATTTTCAGACATTGTAACCCCCCTAATTTATTGGTTTTTATGAAAAATAAACGACAACCTATGCTGCGTCAACCATATCCTCAAATTCTTCAAAATATGCTATGGCTGATATTTGACCCTGAGCCGTAAAAACACCACCACCATTTTTCGTTAAAACGATATTGGTCACGGCTCCAGTTAAAGGCGAATTAGCGTTTGGATCAAAAAATTTATTCACCTTTGTATTTTTTGCGACGGCCTGATTTGTGGCTATCGACTGTATTGTGCCACCATCATTCCATTCGGCATCCCATGTATCGCCACCTGCGAGCGCAGAGTCCACTCTCATTTGAACCCCTATCAACCGAGAACCTGCCGGAACAGCTACTCCGATCGACAAAGATGCAAAAGCCGCAATTCCGGTGAGGGCGATACTTTGCTTCCTAATTATCTTTCCATCATAAGCGGAGTTTTGAGATCCAATCTCCATAACCTCCGCTGTCACCGTATTCACATCAAGCGAAGATGTTACCGGAGTCGTCCCGCTCGTCAATATAACTAACCCATTCTCGGATAAGATATCTCCCTTGAACCAGGCGTCTGTGCCATCAGTACCATTCCAAAAAACAGGAACAGAGCCAGCTTCGGAATGGATCTCTCCGATCATAACAGCATCGGTCCCGTCGGTTCCAGGCTCGAACATTACAGATCCGTCCTCTGCGCGAATCTGACCCTTGAACCATCCGTCGGTTACGTCGGTGCCAACATCGAGAACGATTGTGCCGTCATGGGCTGCCAAGTTTATCTTGGACCATCCGGTACCGAGAGATCCGGCACCTGGACTTGCAACAATATCTGACCCGTCTATCGTTTGCCACAAAGAACGAAGGTATGACGTACCCTGGCTTGAGCCGGATACGAGGATTTCTGAGCCATTCTGAGCACGGACATCACCCGTGAACCATGCGTCGGTCCCGTCAGTACCATTACCGAGAACTGCGGTTTCGTCGCCAGCCAGAATTCCCCCCTGGATATCCCCTATGAAATATCCACCACCGACTATCTGAATAATACCGGCAGTAATTTCGCTCAGGGTTTGATCGGCTCCAGATAATACGATAGGGGATCCGTCCTCGGCCATAACGTCTGCCGTTATGAACGCATCCGTTCCATCCGTCCCATGATCCAATACAACCGTGCCATCTGCAGATTGAACATCACCCCTTAGATCAGCGATTGCAAGGGCGTCCGCGCCGTCGGTACCATGCTGAAATACCACGGTATCGTTTTCGGCCAGGATATCACCCTTTATGTCATATTCGATATATCCATTAACTGCGGCATCTGCCAGGATATTCAAATCCTCTGCGGACGCTACAACCAGGACGCCGAGATCCCCTATGCCCTCACCGAGAAACAGGCGTATGATATGGGTATCTTTGAAAAAAGCATCTTCTCTCCAAGACATAACTTACTCCTTTTCGCCACCAACCCCCCGACTTAATTAATCAAAGGGCCGCCGGCACTCGCCATTGGCCCCATGTTAGCGGATTAAGGCACGTCGCAAGGCGCGATCGTATTATCCTGATTAAGAACGTAGGTCGCAACTACCGGATAGCTATTTCCGGATGGGCCCTGGACCCATACATCGATCTGAGTTGTGCCGGCAGGGATAGGGATATCAAGGACCGCTTGTGTCGGATCGGTCACAAAAACCGGAGGACCGTCACCGTTAAGAAGGACAGCGTACTGAAAATCGCCCAATGACTGCTCCAGCGCCGTCGCTCTGATGGACGTGATAAGATCGAATGCCGATACCCTGAGTGTACAAATACCAGGCTGCAAAATACCGATCAGCCCGTTGACACAAAGGAATTCAAATTCGTAAATACCACCGGACAAGCGTTCATCGGTGATAATCGGGACTTCGAGGCTCGGGCCCCCACCACCGGACACAACCGCATCGATCTCGGCCGCTGTGCTAACCAGATTTGTACCGAGATCGGTCAGCGTATCTGTTACCTCTTCACCAAGCTGGCCATTATCGTCACCGAGAAACAGCCGGCTAACCCTGGTGATACCTAATTTGACGTCTTCTCTAAAACCCATTATTACCTCCCAACCCCCTAAGATTATTAATTAATCAACTAATGACTGTCCCGCAGCCTTTTGTCGCAGGACTTCCAAATCATCTATATTTGTGTAGGTCTGTGGTGAGTTGTCGAGCAAAGTTTTGATATGCTTAAAGGCGAATGCGATACCACGTTTAAATTCATTCCCGTCGTCCACAAGCCCCTCTTTTAACACATCATATGCTCGATCGACGAACTTGCTAAAGCCGACGATCCCCGTCTCACCCATGCGAGCACCGTATCCAACCTCACGGCCCTCTACCTCATTGAAGCCTGGTACCATTACAACCCCCCCCGATTTTATTTAGATTCTACCGGCCTCGTCAAGCTGGCCCATATACTTTTTCTTGGCGCTCTTGCTAACGTATCCGGCACCTTTCTTTTGGTCGCCAGTATCTCCGGCCTGGCTCTTCATCTTTTTATTCCGACGCCTAACTCTGGATTTCACGTCGCCGCCCATATCCGGCATCTCTGTGGACTTTTGCCCATCTTTCGCATAATTTCCGGTACTTGTGTCCATCTGGACCTCCTTATAATCTCGCCATCCGTTCAAGAGGCGGCATTAATTTATTTTCTCCACCGTCCCGTAGAGGCATTGCACCACCACCTCCACCCATAGGCATCCCCATCTGAGCCTGCATCATATTTTGCTGCAGCATCATCTCGAGATCCTTATCTTCTGGAATGATTTCTTCCTGCATTTTCAGGGCCTTAACATTCTCTCGGAGCACCTTGGCCCTTCCACCGTAACCGATGATAGCCATGTCGACGTCATTATTAGTTAGAGCGAGGAATTCAGCCCGACGTGCCTGCAGTTGCTCAGCCTGGATCAGATATTCGCTGGCCCTGGCCATGACCTCAATATCACCCCGCGCATCGATATCATCGAATAGCAAGATATGTGTCCACATCGATTTGACAATCGGCTTGATCACATTCTGGTCAATAGCGACAATGGCATCCTTCATGATCTTGGAGGCCGCAGACATTAACATGGACAACCCGTGCGCGGTCTGACCGGCACCTGAGGCCGCCCCGCCAACACCGGATTCATACGCCGGCACACCTAATTGTTCGCCGGCCTGGTTAAAGAAATACTGGTAAACCTTCATCAGCATATCCGTCAGCGCATTCGGCTGATAGAAATGTATCGCCTTGTTATTCTTACCCATAGGATCCGATTTGGTTTTCCAGATCTTCCAGGGATAGAGCTCTTCGAGGTTGTCGCCTGGATCCATTCGGTCCTTATGTATCTCAACTTGTGGGCCTGAGGCAATCGCCAGGTTATTAACCATGGCCCGAGCGGTAGCATTGCACACCCGCTGGCAATCTTCCATGTGCTCAGGTGGCGCAACACCCCATATGGAGTCATTCGACTGGTCAAAGGAAGCCCCATAATAAGGCTTCTCGCCAAGGGGATTATCATTCAGCCTGGCCATGATCACATGCCGGCCGACCATCATGCAGACACAGGCCACAGGCTCTGCCGGATTATCGATCTCTTTGGGATCCATCCCCCAATCAATAAGCAGGTGGCCAGGGATTTCCCCATGATATTCGAGGGTTTCGATAACTGCCTGGGGATCCTCTTGCTCATTTGGCCTGAATTCAATATTGGCTCTTTCCTGGTCTGTCCAAAGCCAATCCTGCAGCATGCCACCACGGTACTCTGTGAGGACCTCGTCAATGGCGTCCGAATCAAAGCCTGGAACACCCTTCATTTTGACAAGGTCATTCTCTCTAAGCCTCTGCCTTTCCAGGGAATATCCATCATTGATATTTTTGGCACCGGCTGCGAAGTACATATCGAATGGGCTCACACATTTCCATGAACGGTAGTAAACCCAATCGACCTTAGGGGTACGCTTTCCGTCTGGACCATCCTCCCATTTAAGGGCTTTCTTTCGACGGATAAAGGGGCCTTTCAAAAAAGCGGTCGGATACGTTGCAAAGTCCTTGATAAACTTGGCAATCTCTCCGTAGAAGTCACCCTCGTTAAAGCCGTCCTCGATGATATCTGTGATACGCTCGGCTTCCTGGGCGGCCAGGGCTCGGTCTTCACGCTGCAGATCATTCCGCAGATCCATCATGCGCTGATCAATCATATCCGGAGTGATCTCTGCCGCTGGCACGGTCTGCAGGATCATAGCCACCTCAGACTGTACTCGCTTTGTGAGACGGATCTCCTGCTCAACCGGTAGGTCTGGAACTGGTGAAGGGGAAATACCCCATGGCTTCTCACCCGCTGGCAGCATAACGTCTTTGATCCAGGCCTCGATAGTCCTGCATTTGACGTTAGTTAGCATCATGAAGATCTGAGAGCCACCAAACTTGCGGATATGCGCCAGGTCATCCGGATCATACTTACCCTTCCGTTGCCGGATGCATTTTAAAAGGCGCTCTTCGACGAACCATTTGGTATTTTTTGCGGATTCCCAATGCTGCTTGATATGAGAGGCCAGGCCGATTATCTCTGGCCGATTCTGCATTTCCTCGGCCTTTTTCCTATCGGACTCCATCTTGTCAAGCTGGTCATTGTTTAAAACCCGCAAGAGGCCATTCCGTTCAGGAATAGCCCCATAGGTGGATTGCTGTACCGCTGGTGCAGGCATATATGCTCCCTCGACTTAGAGGGCTATCGTCATAACCCTCCGATTTCTTTAAATAAAAATAGAGGTGGATTATCCTGGGTGACTATCGCTCCAGACTTGCCACACCCACAAGGATCCCATGCACGGCCGCCGAATATCTCGATGGCGTCCAATGCTAATTGAGACGGTGACAGGTTATCACCGCAAATTCGACATTTTATTTCATGATCGTCTCCTGCCTCGTATTGAGCCCAACCTTTTTTAATCATTCAGAATATACTCCATGTCAAGGTTTATGTCCATCCCTTAGGGCTTGCCATTTGTTTCTGTCTCTCTACATGCTCCGGCGAGGCTTTCGGTGGCGGCTGCGGGACCGCGCCGGCAATGTCTCCCTTCAAAGCGAGCTCTTTAAATGCTGAGGCACCATGGCTGGCCCAATCATGCAGGATCTTCTCTTTGAAGCAGCCGAGCTTATCATTCCATTCTTTACGCAGGGAATCCAGGCAATCTATCCCCCGCTCACAGCCGGCTTCATCAAAATAACAGATCGGCAGGAATAGCCTGACGGATTCAATCTGCATCGTCTCTGATACACGAGGGCCAATATCGAATTCAACGCCAGCTTCCTTACATAGCTGCCAGACGCTCTTATCCAGCGCCCAAACGTGCTGAGCCAAGTCATGAGGGCCTTGCCATAGCCTTATCCGAGATTTGTGCTCCTTAGCCCATTCTATCGCATAATCACGGTAATGGGGGAAGCCCTCACCAGAGTTTTCGTAATAATGTAGCAGGTGGACCTCACGGCCGACGTTCTGAGCGAACCAGATCGCTGTTTCATCATGATACCCAATATCCCAATATGTGTCTATCGGCAGGTGCTCGACGACAGGGACCCTACCTATTCGGCCCTGCTTCCTGGCGGCTCGCATCTGTTTCTGGTAGTAGGCACCCTCCATAGATTTATAAAAGGCCTCTTCCGGAGTCGACGGGTGCTCTTGAAACATAAACTCACCCTGAGTCGACTCTGTCTCGACATACCATGCCTTTTGCTCTTCTGTCAGGTGGATCCTGTGCTTAACCTCGAGCTCTTCGAAATAATCCTTCAACCTATCAGGGGTAGCTGTCCCGCTCGGCTCGAGTCGATTGAGATCATTCTCTGGCCACCCGAAAAAGAAAAACTTGTACTGCTTCTTACCGAGATTAGACCTCATATCCTTTAAGGCTCTGGCGGTCTTGACCATCTCGTAATATTTACCCTCGCGCCCCTCTGCCGTGGATTCGATCGTCACGATATTGCCGGCATGGATAGCATTTAGGGTACCGGTGATAACCTCCTGGGCTTTCAAGGGATACTTGGCGCAGATCTTCCCGAGCTCAGAGATATGGATCAACTGGTAGGTACCAGACCGGCCAGACGTCGTCACCCTGATGGAGGATCCGTTTTTAAAGGACAGGTGTTTGCTCGAGATCTTGCTGCCACCCATCTGATTTTTTAATTGTTCCGGAAGGTTATCGTAGGCGAACTTCACCTTCTTTTGGAAAAAGTCCTCGGCATCATCCTTGTTATGGGCGATAATAGCCGCATGCGTATTAGAGTTGAACATGCAGATATCCAAATATAACAGACACATAAAGGTGGTGATACCGTGCTGGCGAGATTTAAGGATGATATTGCAGTACCACATCCCAAGGTATAGTAGCTTTTGGGCGTAGTTCATTTGAAATGGGATCTGGTTACCATCGGCATCTACTATCTGATACAGATTATCTATTCGCCACCGCTGAGATGCAAATTTTTTATGAAGCTCGATGTATGCATCTATCTCGGTCGGTGGCATGCCTGCCAGTTTAAGCTGCCGTTTTAACTCGGTATAATACTCAGGACTCCTGATCTCCGGCAATTTGCTTGTTTCTACAATCATTCTCTATCCTTAGGGTATCCTCACAACTGCATTTCCAGGCGTGAATGACCTCAAAGTAGATCCCATCCCCCTGAATTATATAGACTTTCGGCTCCATATCATTGAAGCAATATGGGCATGTCGGCGGCATATCGACTGGTGGTAGCTTTATTTCCATGACGCATCCATTGCCTCTATCAGTACAAAATCCGGATTCAACTTCATCCGTTTATCGAGCTCAGCCCCACCTCTATACGCATTACGAAGGCTCGGCCTCTGTGTCATAAACAAAGAGCCGTCCGCTCGAGTCCCGAGATAGCGGCCAGATTCACGGCTCATAACATAGTAATACTTTTCGCTATCCGAACTCATACCCCCCCCAATTTCTGCTATAAGCTATCGTAATAATTAACAATCTCGACAGCGGCTTGTCTGCACCATTTCCTAAGAAACCTTGTTGTGGCCAGGCGCTCTGCCTCCGTATATGAGTCTCCGATGAACAGGTTACACCCTGGCCCGACAATCATAAGTCTTATCAGATATTTATCTGAATTAGGGTAACAGCCGATAAACACCGTCGGACAACAAATTCCATCCGGCAGATACATTGCCATCAACTTTTTGACTCTGTCCCTGGCCTTCACGTCCGGAACGAGTCCGCTTTTTACCTTCATTGCATAAGCCATCCTTTTATGTACTTCATGTCGTAAAGCGCTGAGATCGGGATCATATATGCATTCGCATCCTTAATCTCACCGTACTGACGCTTCGTACCCTTAGATAGCTTCTGTGCGCGACTCCAAAATTCCTCTGATCCAATCCATCCTACAGCCCAGGCGTCATGTACTGTGCTGCGATCTTTAGGCATAAACACCTTCTGAAAGACGTATGCCTGGCACCGCTGCTTATGAGGCCTATCATCCCAACACGAGCTCACCAGGCAATCCCAATGCATCTGAGGATACTGGTGAACGGTAGCCGTCTTTATCTCAGTCCGTACTTTACCGAGCATAAAGTCGTAATCGCCGGTATCGTGAAACACCGAATCCGGCAGTTTGTAAGTTGACTTGAACATCAACTCACCCCTTGGGCCCATTAAATGGCGCTGCATTGCCTTCTCTGTCTCTGCATAACCAAACTGATTTGTACGCCTATCACCGCTGACTCCGGCCATCTTGTCCATGGCCATTGCTACGGCCTGCTCTTCGATCTCTTCGTTCCAGACTAACCTCTTGAATCTTTTGGGTGATGCTACTCTTTCCCAGGTCATTTTGATCTCCTTCAAATGTTAGCGGATTAAGCTCTTCGATCTCACAGATTAAGCCATGAGGCTGAGATTGTCTATGCCTATATCCGCTGGTTTCAAGTTATTCAGGCGGCTCATGTACGCCTGACTGCAGTTCACCCTCTAAATGTTAAAACCATAATACCACAGTTTTGTATGGAATGGTGCAAAGTTTTGTATAAAAACAACACATTTCTTGTACCAAATCGATCAAAAAACAACATATAAATTGTGGGGTGACCCTGAGATTTGAACTCTTTCACGATATTCACAGTATCGCTGGCTTGCGCCACAGCCACGAGGCCACCATAAATGCTGGTCGCGGAGGCAGGATTTGAACCTGCGATCTGATGGTTCCAAACCACCCGTCCTAAGCCAGACTGGACCACTCCACGATGGTACGGGATGCTGGACTTGAACCAGCAAATTACGGTTTCTAAGACCGTTGCCTATTCCAATTCGGCTAATCCCGCACATGGCAGCGGGTAGGTGATTCGAAAACCTGGACGCTATTAACGCCACCGGTTAGCAACCGGCTGGATTACCACTCTCCTCAACCCGCTGTAATTACTATAAATGTTGGCAGAGGGTGGATGAATCGAACACCTACGTTTAACCGCACCACGGGGTTCAAGCCCGATTTGTCCCTTGACGGCACCCTCCTTGGAAGAGGGTAATGGATTTGAACCATTAACAATCGGCGTCAAAGGCCGATGCTCTGCCAGTTGAGCTAACCCTCTAATATTACTGGTGTTCCTGGTGAGAATTGAACTCACGATCTCGAGATTGAAAGTCTCGTGGCCTTTACCATTTTGGCCCACAGGAACATTACTGGCTGGCGCGGTAGGACTTGAACCTACGATATCCGGCTTAACAGGCCGGTGCATTGCCAACTTTGCTACACGCCAAATTGTGGAGCCCGATGTAGGAATCAAACCCACCTTCCATGGGTACAAACCATGTTAGATCTCAGACCAATCGGGCCTGGCAGACGTTACGGGATTTGAACCCGCGCCCTCCGGCGTGACAGGCCGGCGCTCTGACCAGACTGAGCTAAACGTCTATGGTTGGCAGGGAGGGATTTGAACCCCCGAACTCCGGAGAGGGCTGATTTACAGTCAGCCTGCTTTAGCCTCTTGCATACCTACCAACAAATGGTGCGAGCAGGTGGCCGGTTTCGCTGGCTATCATAAGGATTTGCAGATCCTTCAAGCCTCCACGGTTTCCCCGCTCTTGACACTCGATTGATCTTATCACCTTCTGGATGGACTGCAACCCGATCCAGGGTGACTCGATCGCCCTGTGCCCTCTAAGGTTGCCGAATGGCATCCTAAAATGTGGTGGCCGATCCTGGGCTTGAACCAGGGACCGCTCGATTATCGGTCGAGTGCTCTCCCAACTGAGCTAATCGGCCTGGCAGACGCTGCAGGAATTGAACCCGCCCACAAGGGTTTGGAGCCCTCGTCGCCACCTTGGAACATGAGCGCCTATGGTAGCGGAGATGGGATTTGAACCCATGACCTTCGGCTTATGAGGCCGACGCGCTTACCTGGCTGCGCCACTCCGCATCATTCATCCTCAAAAGGCCAGGCCGTTCCGGATATCTGCGTAGGGATTATGGCCTGCTTCCTTCCTGCGTACTCTTCCTCCTCTTCCATTTTGGCCGGTCGCCATGGCTGATTTGAGAATATCGCCTTGCATTTAAAGCACCTATACCATTGTCCGTCAAGATGATCCCATGGATAAGGGTGCTTGCATTTAGGGATCTTGCCCCCTTTTATCTCCCTAAGCATCAACCTTGTATGGCCACGGGATTTCCGCATGGTCATACCATATGCTTATTTTCAGCTTCTCTTCTGGATCTCGCGCCGGCCGATCATCTTCCTCACACAATCCCTTGTGCAGAACATAATAGGCCAGGGTTAAAGGGTTAGTATGGAAGTCCTGTTTCGCCAGGCTGTGGTCGACCATATGCTCCGACGCCAGGCTAAGCATCTGTTTTGTAACGAAAAAAACGCATTTGCCCGTCTCTTTCTTGATAAACAGGATCCGATCACCATCGTCTAAGTATCTGTAATCCTTAGGAACGAAGCCCATTAGCTGTCCTCCCAAACGACCGATATATTGTACCGTTTACCGCACCGTGGGCACCGTGTATGCAGGATATTATCCGTCGCATTAACAGACACAATATCCACCCGAACCTTGCAACATGGGCCCTGGAACACCCTCAGGATCTGAGTATCATTCCTGTGCTGGTCTTCAGCCGTGCGCTGATGATTACATTTGCCACGCATTAAACAGTCAAAGGCCGTCATCTCTGCCTCAATACCTCTGACGTCCAAAGGGCGATCACCTAAATATTTTATCGGCTTACCCTGTTCACATTTCTCCATATGAACCCCCTCTCAAATGAAACTGGTAGCCCGAGAGCTCAGCGACCACAGCCGGCCAAAGCTGTGGACCACCTTACCCTCGGGTGTTACCAGACCTGCTGCAGTTCAGGTTTTATCCTTTAACGACCAGTATCGGCCGAAAATTATCAATAATTCTAATCAGTTTAGACGAACCGCTCAATACATATCCTATGTCCTTATATGCATAGGCCGATTCATCGAGCAGCTTCTCGACTGGCTGAGAAACCATTATACCATCCATTGACTTTGAATGGTCTGCCATGTCGATTGTTTTTTTGGCCCTGGTGCGCGACATGGTACGGCCGCATCCGTGAGGCGCTGACTCGAGACACTCTTTATTGCCAAGCCCCTCTGTGATCCAAACACCATCCCGCATATTCGCTGGTATGATGCCTATATCCCCCTTTGAAGCCGGCGTAGCGCCTTTACGATGGATAACCCCATCATCGGTAACCGTCGCATGGTTATGGTTCTCATTCACCATATCCATCATTAGCCTGCGGACCTGGCCAGACTGGAGCCCTAAGGCCTTGAGGGCTTTCTTCATCATGAGCTCTCGGTTGCGAAGGGCAAAGCTGAGAGCCCAATTCATATCTGCCAGGTATTGCTGGCCGAGCTCAGACTCAAGAGGTATCGGCCCACCGGACATACGCATATAGAAGTCACCGATATTATATCCAGACTTCCGTGATCCTGAATGAATGGTAACGCCAACCTCTTCTGTGCGCTGGCTGATACCGTACTCGAGGAAATGATTGCCACCACCGAGAGTACCGACCTGCCAGGCTGCCTTCATATTGACCGCATCGGCTAAGGCTTTGTATTTACTGGCATTCCTAAACCGCTCGAATCCATTGGATTTAGTCTTTCTTGAGTCGAAACCCACCGGAATCATTGATAATACTCTCTTCTTGATATCCGTCCTGGTGGTCCCGAGCTCGCCATAGGTTATGCCAGTATTCACATGGCACATACCGCATCCAATGTCATAACCCACAGCCCCTGGCCAAATATAACCGTCCAATAATGCTACAGATCCTATCGGTAGATCATAGCCGGCATGCACGTCTCGCATGATAGCCAGGCGCTTAACAATGTACCGATCTGCAGCATATCTGCCTGGATCCTGCCGTGGATACATAAGGGCATTCACGATCTGATCCTTCGCAGGGTCCTCTATATCTTCCCATGGCAGCGTTAATTCCAGGCGGCCACCTGCAAAGTCGATAGCATCTTCCGTGGTAATCAGTTCAATAGCCACGCCTCCCCCTCTCGTTAAATGATTGGGTAGCCAGGTCTGGATCCCTGACCGCCCCAGGCTGCCCCCGTCCCTGTGCGACACGGGGTACAACCTTGTCCAGATGTTATGAGCCGTCCAATACAGGCTCGAAGCCTATGACGACCGCGACGCTGGCACCGGAAACTTCCTGGCCATAGATCCCGCGCAGGACGTCCATCAGGACGATCGGATTAGCGCAGATCCCGTCATGATGCTTTGTAAAGATGAACTTCGGGATATCGGCCAGGCTGCACACCATGACATGGGTAATGACCGCATTCCCGATTTGCTGTTCGTCGTCGTCATTCATCGGCAGGACCTTGCCCAATAGCCCAGGCTTTGCCCATCTGTCACCAATACGGACGGTAAAATTGAGCCCCTTCTTGAACTCGAGCCGTTTAAAATCTAATGATTTCGGCAGGATAGCATCACCCAAAGGTGCCTGCGCTGCCTCACGATCGTCTACAAACTGGTCCTGAGCATTCTCTACACTCATGATAACCCCCTGTTATATAATGTTTTTAATGTCTTGCACGACCTGTTCGACCAGGACCGGAATGACCACATTGGCCATATCCTCGAGCTCTGATTCATCTATCAGAATGTCACCAGTATGAGAGACAAACCCATTTGATACCTCGATCTTCAAGACAAAGGTGCCTGGCAGACTATTGCCGGCCAGGGTAGCTCGTGCAAAAATTCCTTCCCTCTTCATTTCGACCACCATAATGACACAGGAATATTCATTCCCTCTTAATTTCGACCACTATAATAACACAGATCTGCTTAGAATGGGGCACCCACCCGCTCGATACACCACCACAAATAAAGCAGCCCGAACCCTATGGCTGCGAGGGCAATAAAAACCTCAGCATCTTTTTCCGGATCATTTTTCTTCAAGGCGTCTCACCCTCGCGTCCAGGTTAAGCAGGATCTTTATTATCCCGCTGAGCACACCGCATGCGAATAATGCGGCAAAGCTGGCCACAGCTAAAAGGCCAAGCACAAGTATATTCTCAATGATCTCGGTGTTGGCTGGATCCATAAACCAGGTGACCAGGCTATTCACCACGCATCTCCCTGGCTATCTCATATCCTTCCCATTCATCGACGCCGGCAGCCATGAGGCACAATAGGAACTTCACGTCCTTTTTGAGAGCGGCGTACTCTTCCTTTGTTATCGTCACCATCTCGCTATCGTCGATCAGATCTGCAGGATGATCCTTTGGTTCATCTATCTTTAAGCACCCGCCTGGCCCGATCTCGCCATGAACGTATGCAGACCCATTAAAAACCAGGTCGCTACCGCATATAGAGCATTTCATCCTAACCCCCTCTAATTATAGGATATACACCATTCGCTGGCGATCTCGTCCATAACCCAACATAGATCATCGTCGCTTATATCGGGATCCTCAAAGTAGACAGCCTCTTGCACGGCCTGTGATTCAGCCTGGCCACGGCCCTGCTCTTCATAGGCCTCATGGATATCATCGAATTCGTATTCCCAATCTGAGTCGAGATAGTCGCCCTTTAGATCGTCGATAGTCTCCATGACCTCTGATTCTCTGTCTTTAACCCTCTGCAATACTTCGCTTTTATTCATTTTAACCTACCTCGTGGGGTAGCTTCCCCCTGTTTTGTCCATCGATTGATACCAGGATCTGAGTCAGATTATTAATGATGGTATCCCCAATCGGCTCTTTCTTAAAGCCCATGATCGTCTCGAGCCGGTCAAGCGCTGCACCTTTGGCGTGAAACTTTAGGGTGCGCCTGGTAATGCCTCCGGCCACAGACGTCTCTCGGATCTCAGATATTGCCCTGGCAACCTCATCCGGCAGATCACGGATAGCTTTAAGATTGTTATTCTCGTCATACAGATCTTTCGGATTGAGGAACGCGATACAAGCCTCTTCTGATAGAATACGATCAAGGTCAATCTCCAGGTTAGCTTCGGCAACCTCCTGAGCCTTTTCCTCGAGCTCGCTAAGCCGCTGTATTACAACGGGATCTTTAAGCCAACGTGACCCCTGAGCCCAGGCAGACGTCTTCTTACAGCTTGGAAACACCTGCATATAAGCCTTGCCTGCAGAGCTCGGATCCTTAAAATAGAACTCTGCAAACTTTCGACGACGCTCTATGGCAACAGAAGATTTACTCATAATATTAGACGCTTACCAGTTAAGAAACAAACTGACCGAAAAGCCCAGGAACGAAAACCAAACCACATATGTACTGTAGCCAATCTCGTGGCCCAGGTCAAGATCGCTCCCCACAGAGAATCCAGCCCACCTTGAGAATAAATTACTGA
>Ga0180437_10001286_pt1 | contig 43316 bp, 42 predicted proteins | sample SS_ome_4_FD_132410 | JGI IMG/M metagenome (GOLD analysis project Ga0180437, IMG submission 132410) | Hypersaline lake sediment archaeal communities from the Salton Sea, California, USA - SS_3_D_1 metaG | ecosystem: Environmental > Aquatic > Non-marine Saline and Alkaline > Hypersaline >...
AAGCCCATCAGGTGCTGGAGGACGTTGACGTGCTTACCGCGCGTGCCCATCACACCGAGGCCTTCCATGAGCATGGCCCCATACTCGGTCGTCAATTCACCCCAGTCTCGTTTGCCCGCATCTGCAACGAGGCGGCCCATCTCGGTGTAATGCTTCGGACTGTGGGCCATCAGTGTCAGTTTGTGCGCGGTGTGGAACTTGACCAGGCCGCCGGGTGTGGGTTCCTGGTCGAGCATCTCCGTCCAGCGATAGTAGGCAAAGATGCGCTCGATAAAGTTCTCGCGGAGAGGCATGTCGTTTAACCGACCCTCCTCCTCTAGGGGCAGCAGGGGGAAGCGATTCATGATCTCACGCGGGAACATCCCCGTGCCATTTCTCTGCGCCATGCCGTGTTCGTTGTAGACCTTGACCCGGAACAGGCCCGACGAGGGGGAGTCCTTTTTGAATACAAAGCCGTGAAGCCCGGCGGAGGCCAGCTCCTCGACGCGCTTCCGCGCCCAGGCGACCATGGCCTCGGTGTGGTCGCTGCCCGACTTGGGCGCGATCAGGCGAGGGCTCTCCGGATCGCCGACCAGGCGCATGCTCTCCCGGGGCGTGGGCAGGCCCATCTCAACCTCGGGACAGACAGACACCCACTCCACGTAGAGGCCAAGCGTATTGACCAGGAATCGGTCTAGTTTGTGTCCCCCATCGTAACGCACGCGTTCACCGAGCAGGCAGGTACTGATGCCCAGGCGGATGACGGGTTCTTTGTTCGTTCTGTCCACGTTTGACATGTTCAACCCTCCATTAGGGCGGGGAAACTTCGGAACCGGTAGTCGGCCGGTGTGCCCCACGACTCCCTGCGGTTATAGCGGCGCTGCGTGGCGCGAAAGTGAACCTGGATGTGCATGCCATCCAGCTCAGGATGGGCCTCAAAGAGTTTTCGATCGCCGAAGCGGAAGGCCTTCAGAACCAGCGGCAACTCTTGCCGAAAGATGGCGTCGCGAAAGGCTGCGGTGCCAAAGACGAGCCCGCCGCTCACGTGGCAGTACACGTGGAGCGACGGTTCCTCCTTGTCCTCCTGCCACTCGGCCAGCACCTCGTCCCGCATCAGCCGGGTGTACCAGCCGGATATCTGCTTCCGGTCATAGTCCGGCCCGATGGTGAGGAACAGGTCGCCGGTCGCATCAGAATGGGTCAAGGTATATCGGCGCGGTGTGATGGGTCCTTCGGGCAGGACATCCGGAGCGAACCGGACGTGTAATTTCTCAGGTCTTAGCCGCCCCATAAGATCTTCCTTCTTATCCCCATTCGAGCACCGTGAATCGGCGAACGATACGACGCTTCGTTTTTGCTCAGCGGGTTCGTGACCTGCGTCTTGGCGGTTCGGGCCATCAGATTCCTGCGCGCGGCTCAGGCGCTTGATCAGGAACCGGCACGGACTGGCTCTTGGGTCATTCCTTCGTCGCTTCGGACGGGCAGAGGGAGGGTGGGATTGGCGATCAGCCGCCGCCAAACAAAGAATATCACCCACACCATAATCAGCGCGCCAGACAGACCCAGCGCCGAGGTGCCCAAACGCTCAATCAAGTAGCCTCCCATGGCTGGGGCGAGCACCCGCGTCAGGCTTTCCAGCGAGGCGGACAGGCCTAGCGCACCACCGATTTCCTCCGGATAGACGGATTTGGTGATGGCACTGCTGATGACCGTGTTGAGCACCCCACCCGCCAGGGCCAGCGGCGCGAGTATGACCAGCAGCAGCGGCACGTTGGACACAAAGGCCCAGGCAAGCAACGTAGGCGCCATCAGGATGGCGCCGCCAAAGAGGAGGCGCTCATCGCTGAAGCGAGCGGTCAGCCGGCCGATGGCAAAACCCTGCACCAGCACGACCAGCATGCCCACGTAGGTGAGTATGTAGCTCGTCACCTGGTCTGTCAGCCCGAGGCGATACTGCGTATATAGGGCAAAGTTGGCCGTAAAGAGGGTAAAGGCCAGGCTGTGGAAAAAGCGAGCCTGCAACAGAGGGCCAAATCTTGGCCGCTGAAGGCCCTGCCACATGGCGCGGCCGGTAAAGGCTGTGTGTGGGCTGCGGGCCATCGCGGCCCGCTTTTCGGGCGTGAGGGACTCGGGCAGCCAGAGGATGACGCCCAGCAGGTTCAGCGCTGACAACAGCACGGCGACAAAGGCGGGCACCGCGTAGCGCGACAAGCCGAGGGCCGCAAAGGCCGAAGTGGCAACACCCCAATTGCTCAGGATGCCGCCCATCGCTGGGCCGATGATGAACCCGAGTCCAAAGGCGGCCCCGATCATGCCCAGGCCTCTGGCCCGGCTCTTCTCGTCGGTCACGTCGGTGATGTAGGCCCGGGCCAGAGCGATGTTGCCCCCGGCCAGGCCGTCCAGAACGCGGCTGACGAACAACATCACCAAGGCAGCACTGCCGATTGCCAGTCTGCCCGAAGTGAGGCGGACCAGTAGAGCAGCCAAGGGTTCGACAAGGCCCAGCAAGGCAAAGCTGACGAGCGTACCGAGGATCGAAAAGATCAACATGAGCCGCCGGCCTAATCTGTCGGATAGACGACCTATACATGGGGCAGCAATCAGTTGTGCCAGCGCGTTTGAAGCGATCAACAAGCCAACCAGGAGGGGGGTTGCCCCCAGGGTATCGGCGTAGAAAGGCAGCAGCGGCAAGAACAGGCTGTAGCCCAGCATGTCGATAAAGACAAAAGTAAAGATCAGAACAAGAGGATTCCTTTTCATGTGTATCAATCTCCGGCGACGTGACCGACAGCGCCGCTGACAGGGATGAGCTTCGATCCGTTTATACGATCTCTATGCTTCCTTCATCGCCCAGGCAGCCACGAACCCAGGCTGGCCCTTCACGCCCGTGACGCCTGGTTGCCAGGCGCTCGCTCTCCCTTGAGGCGACGCGCAAGCCACAGACCCGCGCCGATCAGCCCGGCGAGCACAAAGACGAGCAGGTACTCGATCAGCGGAATGCGCACGATCTCGTTCAACTGTACCCAGCCGCGCTGGCTGTAGACGGCCAGCGCCGACCCGGCGTAGATGGCCAGAACGAGTCCCTTCGTCCAACGTGACCAGCCCAGTCCGTGCATCTGGGTGATGACAAAGATACCCCCAAAGCCAAAGGCAAACATTGGCCAGATGCCGTTGCCCTGCAGCACGGCCACGAGCGTGCCGTGGAAGAGTACCGTCACCTCTTGAACCAGCGTCCACCAGCGGTTGACGTGCACGCGGGTGAAGAACAGGCTGCCCTGCAGCATCAGCAGAAACATGTAAAAGAAACCGATCAAATGGCCGCCGGTCGGCTCCATGGGGTGATACCAAAAGGTATACACGCCAGCCCAGGCAAAGACGTAGCCGTGATACTTGCGGGCAAAGCGCACGATCCGCTGCGAAATGGGGACCTTTTTGCCAAAGAAGAGGCCTCGGCGGGGGTTCTCCATGAGCAGCACCAGGACCAGCAGCAGTATCACCGAGCCCTGAGAGCTCCAGATCGACACGTCCTGGGCCAGCCCGTCGTACCACAGGTGGGTCTGGACAAAGTGCAGCAGGATAAAGAAAGCATTGCCTGCCAGCGCGATGACGTTGACCCGGTGCAGGCCGGCTGTATAGCGCTTGACGCGCGTCTGGGCATAGTAGATCAGCGCCCAGGCAGCGATCTGGTGCACAGCATAGCCTGCCCAGGCGGTCGCCCGCGTCCAGAAGGTGGGTTGGGGCAGTTTCCAGTAGTACCACGATGCGCCCTGGTCGGGCAAGTGATAGATGCCCTCCAGCCGCTGGCCGGCCCACCAGATGAGCGCGGTGAATGCCAGGCTGAAGAGAATGCCGCCCCACAGGGCTAGCTGACCCGATCTCTGCATCCCTGCCCGAGGGGAGCGCATTGCCTTCTCGCTCGTCGCCATCGTCCCGTTCCTTTCTTATATACCTAGATCGCTGCGCAGTCGCATGTAGCGCAACAGGTGCTCTCGCGTGATCACACCCAAGAGGTGACCGTTGTCCATCACCGGTACCTGGTTCACATCGGCCTCATCCATTCTCTGGAGCAGGCTCAGCAGGTCTTCGTCGGGACGTGCCCGAAAGAGCGCGTCCACCGGCGTCATGACCTGGCTGGCGGTGAACCCGTCCCGTCGATCGCTGGGCACGGCCTTGATATTGTGCAGCGTGATCAGACCCTGCAAGTCTCCACTGTCGGCGATAAAGAAACAGCGGCGACCGGCGCTCAGGACGTGATCCTCTACCAACCGATCCAGCGGGAGATCGCTGGGCACGGTCAGACATTCTCGCGACATCACGTCGGCGGCCGTGACACCAGCCAGCGTATCCCTCAGGACGACCTGCTGATAGCTGGATTCAGCCGCATTGTTGAGGAACCAGCCGATGAAGGCGATCCACAAGCCATTCAGAAAACCGCCGAGGAACATCTGTCCGACACCGGCGAGAATAAAGAGAAAGGCCACGCCCCGGCCGGCCCAGGATGCCCAGCGGGTCGCGCTACGAAAGTTGGCACCCAGCCCCCACAGCAGAGACCGCAGCACGCGGCCACCGTCGAGCGGGAAACCGGGGATCAGGTTGAACAGAGCCAGTCCCAGGTTGATGCGGGCCAGGTAAGCGGCCGGCGCAGCCAGCACGGCGTCGCCAGGGACGGCAACCTTCAGCAGGCCAAACAGGCCGGCCAGGGCAAGGCTGGTCAGCGGGCCTGCGATGGCGATGCGAAACTCGGCGCCAGCCGTGGGCGGCTCGCGGCTGATCTGGGCCACGCCGCCAAAGATGAACAGGGTGATGCTGCGCACCGGCACTTTTTCACGCAGGGCCAGGACCGAGTGGCCTAGCTCGTGGAGCAGCACCGAAGCGAAAAAGAGAATCGCCGTCACCGCACCGACGATCCAGTACGTCGCGGCAGCCCAGCCAGGATACTCCTGGGGAAAGTAGCCGCCGGCCAGTGACCAGGTCACCAGGGCAGCGATCAGGAACCAACTGGAATGTAACCTAATTGCAATGCCAAGAATTTCTCCCAAAGTTATCGAGCCACGCATGATTTTTCTCCTTCTGTACGGAATGATTTGATCCTTAGAGGGCGAATCGTCGGGTATTCTTACCCCTACGTGGGTCTATTATACCATATTGTATAGCTTTTGTCAAGGTTTTGTCAATTATTTCGCGCGATAGGATTCAGCGAGGTAGATGTTGGAGGACTCGCACCTCTTGGCCCACAGTTGATCGGGAAAAAGTGGGCGCGCTTGCTTTGGGCGTAGAATGAAACTACCCCGTCGAATTTTATCTGAAATGGGCAGTTTTTGCAAGTGCCTCTGTGGGTGCGCTTGAGGCCGGGCGTGGTCCAAGCTCGCCGGGACGTCGCCACGCATCGAGGGTCAACTGAACAGGGGGATTGCACTGAGCGAGGCGGATCAGCCCCTCGCTCAGTGCGGTCATTGCAATTAGCAGGACTCAAGTCCAGACCTTTGACTTCTGTCAGTCCGTGCCGCAGCTAGCGGTTGTGCAGCACTTCATACCCCTCTGCTTGCCAGGCCCTCATGCCGCCGTCCACTTCTAGCACGTCCGTGTAACCCAGCGATACTAGCGTTTTGGCCGCCGTCGTGCTCATGCTGCCGCTGCGGCAGTAGAGGACGATGGGGGCATCCTTGTCCGGCAGCTTGTCCAGGTTGTCCGCCACCTGGTCGAAGGGAATGAACAGGTCTGTCTGCGGGATCTCGCCTTCGTAGGGGATGTGCACGTTCACCAGGGTAAAGTCCTTGGTGGGCAACATGTCCGCCAATTGCTGTACGGTGATGTCGGCGTAGCCATCGGCGTTCTTGGGGAAAGCTGGCTTGGCCGAGGCGTCAACCGCCGGCGCGAGTGCTTCAATCCTGGCAGTTGTCGGCGCTGCGGTGGGAGATGCCTGGGTGCAGGCAGCTACCAGCAAAGCGAGCACCGCCAGGACGGTTGCTGATAACCAAGTCTGTCTGTTCATTGTTGTTTCAAACCTCTTTCTATCTCATTACACTTGACGGTGGGCCGGCTCCTCAGTTCGCTCACGAGGTCACACCAGGTGTTGATGACGAGTTTATTTCCAATTGGAGCACGCCCCGCAATCCATAAGGCAACGTGTTACCGTTTTCGCGTTTTGCCCGCAGCTCCGCAGCTTGGCGCAGAAACGCACCGCAGCCCTGGTCACCCGACCGGCTCTCTCTTATACAGCCAACCGCTCCCGGCGCAGCAACTGGGCATTGATAGCCACAGCGACGGTGCTCAGGGACATCAGCAGCGCGCCAACTGCCGGTGAGAGCACGAACCCAAGAGGCGCCAATACACCAGCAGCCAGCGGTAGTGCAAAGACGTTGTATCCCGCCGCCCAGATCAAGTTCTGGATCATCTTGCGATACGTCGCCCGGCTCAGCTCAAAGATCTTGACTACGTCGAGGGGGTTGCTCTGCACCAGGATGATGCCCGCCGACTCGACCGCGACGTCGGTGCCGCTGCCGATGGCAATGCCCACGTCGGCACGGGTGAGGGCCGGGGCGTCGTTCACGCCGTCGCCAACCATTGCCACTTGTTTGCCCTGACCTTGAAGCTGAGCCACCTTCTGGTCCTTCTGCTCGGGCAGCACCTCGGCAAAGTAGGTATCTATGCCCAGTTCATCGGCCACCGATTTGGCCACTGCCTGGCTGTCACCGGTCAGCATGGCCACCTCAACGCCCAACTCGCGCAGTCGCGCCACTGCCTGCCGGCTCTCGGGCCGGATGACGTCGGCCAGGGCAAAGGCCGCGGCCACTTGCCCATCTTGCACCAGGTAGACGGCGGATTGTCCCTTCTGCCCCGCTTCAACCGTAAAGCGAGCCAGCGCGTCCGGCAGGGTGAGTTCCAGCATGTCCAGCAGCCGCGGGCCACCGACGTAGACCGGGCGACCGTCGTATGTGGCGCGAATACCACGCCCCTTGATCGCCTCAAAGTCAGTGACCTCAAGGGTCGCCAGCCCCCGCTCTTGGGCCAGGCGGCGGATACCGCGTGCGATCAGGTGTTCGGAGTCGCCTTCCACGGCTGTGACCAGTGCCAGGGCGCGGTCCTCGTCCCAGCCGTCGCCCGTGGCCATGCCCACCACACCAAACTGGCCCTCAGTCAGCGTGCCGGTCTTGTCAAAGATGACGGTGTCGATCTCTCTGGCGGCCTCTAGCGCCAGCCGGTCGCGCACCAGGATGCCGTTGCGAGCGCCCATCGAGGTACTGATGGCTACCACCAGCGGGATAGCCAGTCCCAGCGCGTGCGGACAGGCGATGACCAGCACGGTCACCACGCGCTCCAGTATGGTCAACTCAACGCCCACGGCGATGAGCCAAGTAACAGCGGTGACCGCCGCGACGCCCAGCGCGATGTAAAAGAGCCAGCCCGCGGCTTTGTCGGCCAGGAGTTGCGTGCTGGATTTGCTCATCTGGGCCTGTTCGACCAGGCGCATGATGCCGGCCAGGGCAGTGTCGTCGCCGGTGGCCGTCACCCGCACCCGCAGGCTGCCGTCGTCGTTGATCGCCCCGCCGATGACTTGGTCGCCGGGCGCTTTCGACACCGGCTTCGACTCGCCGGTGATCATCGCCTCATTAACATCCGACCGGCCTTCCTCGATCTGGCCATCGGCAGGGACACTGGCACCCGGGCGGACCAATACCAGGTCGCCGGTCTCGAGTTGACTGACCGGCACTTCCTCGGTCTCGCCATGCGCCAGGATTCGCTCGGCAGTGTCGGGCATCAGTTTGGCCAGCTCGTTGAGCGCGCCGGAGGCCTGGCGTACGCTGCGCATCTCCAGCCAGTGACCGAGCAGCATGACGACGATGAGCGTCGCCATCTCCCAGAAAAAGCCGCTGCCTGGGTTGACGAACAGTGCAAAGAGGCTGTAGACAAAGGCCACCGAGATGGCCAGCGAGATGAGCGTCATCATGCCGGGCTTGCGGTTCCGCACCTCCGGCACGGCCATCTGGAGGAATGGCACGCCACCGTACAAAAAGATGGCAATGGCAAAGGCCGGGCCGACCCATTGGCCACCCGGAAACTGGGGCATGCTGAAGCCCAACCATTCTTGCAGCATGGGGCTGAAGAGCAGCACCGGCACCGTGAGCAGCAGACTCACCCAGAAGCGGTTGCGGAACATCTGCTCGTGGCCGGTGTGGTCAACGTGTGTGCCATGGCCGGTTCCGTGGTCGGCAGTGTGTGCACCGTGATGCATGTCGTGATCTTTGTGCTCGTGGCCCATGTGAGGTTCCATGTGCGGTTGATGTGCACCATGGTCGGAGTGCTGCCCATGGGCGTGAGTCGTGTCAGGGTTTGTGCTTTCCATGCGTTTGGCCTCCTCCCTAGTCGTGGCTGTGGCCCTCGACCAGGGCAATAAAGTCGCCGTGCCAACTGTGGTACCAGACGTCGCCGGTGCTCCCGTGAACGCTCAACATACCTTCAATATCGCCATCGTTCAGAAAGTGCAGGGTGTAGTAGCCGTAGAAGGCATCTGCGTCGCCGGCCGTGCGACCAGGCCGGTTGGCATCGAGCCAGCGTTGAGCCACGTCCTGCGCTTCCTCGGGCGACAGGGTCATCTCGCCGGTCGCGTAGCCGCCCATCATGCCCATCCTGCCGCCGCGGTGCATGCCGTATTTGGCGTTCCACATCATGTTTGGCCCCGGTTCCGGCCCGACAGCGCCGCTGCGCCTGTCCACCAGCAGTTCCATGGCACCGATGCCGGTTCCCTCCTCGGCGACGATGGCATAGGTGTTGCGCTCGAATTCCATGATCTCCGTCACGTGCAGGTCGGTGTAGCCCAGGCGATCCACGTAGCGCTCAATGGCTTCCTGCGCTTCTTCCAACGAGGTGGTGCGACTGTCTCCAGGTGTGATGGTTATTTCGTCACAGGGCATGTCTTGCCATCCGCGACCCATCATGCCTGGGCCGGGCATGCCAGACCCCTGCCAGCCTTCACTACAGGGCGCGGTGTCCCATGTGGTGCCCATCATGCCACGTTCTGTCAGATCGTGTCCCCAGCGGCCTTGCGCCCAGGTAACGCCCAGCCACACGCCGCTGGCGAGCAGAACAACTGCCAGCGTAATTGTACCTAACGTAATCGCAAACGTCTTCATCGCAAAAGTCTCCCTCAATCTCTATCTAGTCTATGGTTTCTGAGATGTCTCGTTTCATCAATTCGTACTGTTCGCGGGTGATCTCTCCCCGGGCGTAGCGCCGGCTCAGGATCTGCCGCGCGCTCAAGTCCTGCTCACCCGATGCCATCGGTCGGGCGGTGCGCGGGAATAGCGTGCCGACCAGCCAGATGGCCAGGGCGATCAATCCGCCCCACAAAAGAATCATGATCAGGAACCCTCCCAGCCCAAAGCCCATACCCATCATCGTTACATCTCCATGCCTCAACCGCTGTTAGCGCAACAGCGATTCTTTTATCCGTTCGAACTCGTCGTGGTCAATCTCGCCGCTGGCGTAGCGCCGCTTGAGAATTTCCAACGGCGTGTCATCCCGCTCTGTTGGCGGTGCGTTCTGCCTGCCCAGGCCGGCGACCAGCAGCACCCCGCCGCCAATGACCGCTGCCCAGAAGAGAAGCATCAAGATTCCCCCGCCGTAGGGATGCATCCCCAAGCGGGAACCGTAGCCCATCATCATGCCCGGCCCGTAATAGTTGCGGCCGAGCAACCATCCGCCGCCGAGCAGCAGTCCACCGATCAGCATCGCCGCTACGGCCAAAGTCACGCCGATCAGTAACTTTCTTGCCTTCATCATTTACTCTTTCTTGGTGCGGCCAACGGGCTGCACCTCTGATTTCGACTTTCTGTCCACAGTATAGCAGATCTGTTTAAAGAAACATTGAAGCGAATTTAAAGATTGTGTAAAGAAAACGAGCGATACCCCCTTTTGAGGCATCGCTCGTGATGTGAAGCTCGGAGTCGTTCAGGCGATGGGCAGCGTGAAACTGAAGGTGCTCCCTTTGCCGGGGCCGTCGCTGGCAGCCTGGATCTGGCTGCCGTGGGCCTCGACCAGGTGCTTGGCGATAGTCAGTCCGATGCCACTGCCGCCGCCGGCCCGCGAGCGCGACTTGTCCACGCGGTAGAAGCGCGTAAAGATGTGGGGTAGGTGCTCAGCAGGGATGCCGATGCCCGTGTCTTCCACCACCACGCGCACAGCCCCTCGCTCGGGGCGGGCGCGCAGACAGACCCGTCCCCCGGCAGGTGTGTACTGCAAGGCGTTGCCCACCAGGTTGAGTAGCACCTGGACGACGCGATCCTCGTCCACAAGGACCGGCGGCAGATCGGGGGGAATATCAACCTCCAGGGCCACGCTCTTTTCTTCGAATTGGCGGCCCAGGCGCGTCGTCACGGTCTCCACAGCGCGACTCACCGGTGCAGGCCGAACGTTCAGCTCAACTGCCCCAGCTTCCACCCGGCTCAGTTCTTGCAGATCGTAAACCAGCCGCTGCAGGCGGTCGGCCTCGCGGAAGACCTGTTGAAAGGTCGTCGCCTCGGCGGGTAGCACACCGTCGATCAGGCCCTCCATGTAGCCCTTGATGCTCGACAGCGGGGTGCGCAGTTCGTGGGCCACGTTGCCGATCAATTCGCGGCGCATGGCTTCTGTCTGTTCCAAGGTGGCCGCCATCTGGTTGAAGCTGAGAGCCAGTTGGGACAATTCGTCCACTTCGTCCTGGCTCATGCTGGCCGGCATCGCCACGCGCTCGTCGTAATGTCCATCGGCGATGCGCTGGCTGGCGACCATCATCTCTTGCACGGGAGAAACGACGCGTCTAGTGACAAAGAGACTGACGATAATCGCCGCCAGGAAGGCGGCAACGGTGGCCAGAGCCATCGCTTCCGTCACGGCGGCGCGAAAGTTGTCGAACAGGTCGGCGGCCAGCGCCTCATCGCTGCCCATCATGGCCGCCATCGCCGCCAGGTGTCGCTCGAAGGCGCTGGGCATGACAAATTCAGCCGCCGAGAGCAGGACGGTCATGCCGACCAGGATGATAACCAGATACGACAGAAACAGCTTCCATCCCAGGTGGCGACGAATACGGCTCACGATGCTCATAATTCTGCGTCCTCGAAACGATAGCCCACCCCTCGCACGGTGACGATGAAGCGATCGTCGCCCAGCTTCTGCCGGATGTGGCCGATGTGGACGTCTACCACCCGCTCTTCGCCGTAGAAATCATAGCCCCACACTCTCTCCAGGAGTTGTTCGCGGCTGAGCACCAACCCGCGATGTTCGGCCAGCGTTTTGAGCAGGTCGAACTCGGTAGTCGTTAGCTCCACCGGCTCGTCGTCCACCCACACCTGGCGGCGACCGGGGTCAATGCGGACATGGCGGAAGGCCAGCGTGGCTGTTTCAGACAGGTCGCCCGTGCTCCGGAGGCGGCGCAGGGTGGCCTTGACCCGTGCCACCAACTCGCGAGGACTGAAAGGCTTGGTCAGGTAGTCGTCAGCGCCGAGGGACAGGCCCACGATCTTGTCTGTCTCCTCGGACCTGGCGGTGAGCAGGATGACATAGGCGTCCGATTCGCGGCGCAGGCGAGTGAGCAACTCCAGGCCGTCCATGCCGGGCAGCATGATGTCCAGCACGAGCAGGTCGGGCTTGACAGCGCGCGCGGCCTTGAGGCCCGAGGGGCCGTCCTGGGCGGTGAAAACCTGATAGCCCTCGTTGTGCAGGTAGGCAGTCACCACTTCCAGGATGGGTGGCTCGTCTTCAATTACCAGGATCTTGACCATTGACACGGGACCATCCTTTGAGAGTGGCCGATCGTTCCTCTATTTTACCACGACTCATGTAAAAGCACGAAACGAAACAATTGACGCTCACAGGATTCTATGTTAAGATTGGGCCGACTTTTTCTCGAAATATGGTAGGAGTAAGCCGATGAGCGAGATCCAACCGATCCGCGTGGTGCTGGCGGACGACCATGCGGTGGTGCGCAAGGGGATCAAAGAGTTTCTGGAAGAAGAGGGCGACATCGTCGTCGTGGCCGAGGCAGCCGACGGCAGGCAGGCAGTGGACCTGGTCGCCGAGCACCGGCCTGACGTGGCAGTGCTGGACATTCAGATGCCCGAGATGACCGGCGTCGAGGCCACCCGTCGCATCAAGGCCCGCTGGCCGGACGTCAAGGTGATGGTGCTGACCGCCTACGACGACGACCCGTACATTTTTGCCCTGCTCCAGGCAGGGGCCAGCGGTTACATTCTCAAGACGGCCAGTTCTGAGGTGTTGATCCAGGCCGTGCGAGCCGTTCACCGCGGCGAATCGGCCCTCAGCCCAGAGGTGACCGGCAAAGTGGTGACCCAACTGACGGCCGGACGGCCGTTGGGTGTGCAACCGTACGAGGAGGCCCTGACTGACCGGGAGTTGGAAGTCTTGCAACTGGCCGCCAGAGGACTGACCAACCGGGCCATCGGGCACGAGTTGGGCATCAGCGACCGGACGGTGCAGGGCCACCTGGCCAATATCTATGCCAAGCTGTGCGTCAGCAGCCGCACTGAGGCGGTGACTCGAGCGCTGCAACGCGGTTGGATCGCTCTGCATCCACCGGCTGGACAGTGAGGAGGTGCACGTGTCCCTGAGCGGGCTGCGAGCGCAACTGATCCTGTGGACGATCCTCCCCCTGACGTTGGTCCTCATCGGCGTGGCCTTTACCGGCGTCTATAGCCACGAGCAGAGTATGCAGGCGCTGGTGGAAGAGCGAGACCGCGCCCTGGCAAAAGTCAGTGCCACTCAGGTGCGTGACCTGCTGCGCGAACGGGCAAGGGCGTTGCAGGCGCTGGTGGATCAGGAGGCGTTTTACCACCAGGAGTCCAGCGTGCAGATGGGCATTCTGGCCAAAGTGGGAGATGTGAACGGCCTGTTTGCCGGCCCGGTGGCCGTGATCGACCCAACAGGGAACCTCCTGGTGACCGGTACAGAGTCGCCTGTGTGGAACGCAGAAAAGAAACACCTCACTGCACTGTCCAGGTCTGTGATGACAAGCCGGGGTGCAGCCACGACGCCAGTTTTTGACACCGCCTGGGGAAGCGACGTTATGTTGCTGGGCGTACCCGTCCACGATCACGCGGCAGCCCTGTATGGCGTGCTCGTCGGCCCGCTGTCGCTGCCGAGCCTGGAACTCGACGCGCTGCTGGGCCAGGTGCAGGTCGGCGAGCGTGGGGCAGCCTACCTGGTTGATTCTTCCGGCCGGATCTTGGTCCGTTATCCATCCGAACAGGCCAGAACCAGCTTTGCAGGGCACACCGGCCTGGTCGCGGCCCTGCAAGACGACGGGCCGGGCGTGACGCTGTGTCATGCCCCCGACGGCGAGCGGATGACGCTGGCCTATGCGCCGGTGGAATTCATCGGTTTGGGTTGGCGTGTGATCATCGAACAGCCGTGGCGCGAGGTGGTTGGCCCGGTGCTGCGCTATTCCCAGTTCATGCCCCTGGTAGCGGCGCTGGCGGCGATCGTCTCACTGTTAACTCTCTACTACGGCGTCAGGTCCATCGTCCAGCCTCTTCGAGCTTTGGGCCGGCAGGCGGAGCAGATTGCCTGGGGCGACTTTTCCGCGACCGGCACCTCCGTCGGCGGCGTGGGAGAGATCGAGGACCTGCGCCGTACGCTGGATCATATGGCCCAGCGCATCCAGAGCTATCAGACCGGGATGCACGGCTATATCGCCGCCATGACCCAGGGCCAGGAGGAAGAGCGCCTCCGTTTGGCCCGCGAGCTCCACGACGACACGGTCCAGTCGCTTATTGCGCTGGGCCAGCGGGTCGAGATGGCCCAGAAGGCGCTGCTGGCCAGCCCCGACCGCGCTGCCGAACGGCTGTCCACGGTGCGCGACATGCTCGCCGAGACGCTGGAAGGGGTCCGCCGCTTCAGCCGTGACCTGCGTCCCATCTATCTAGAAGACCTGGGTTTCATACTGGCGCTGGAAATGCTGACCCGCGAGGCCGACCAGCGAGAGACGTTGTCCGTTCACTTTGCCTCTGCTGGTTCGACGCGCCGTCTGCCGCCCGACATGGAGCTGGCCACCTACCGCATTGTGCAGGAGGCACTCAATAACGTGATCCAGCACGCCCAGGCAACGCACGCCCGGGTGACGGTCAGTTTTGAAGCGGAACATCTGACCCTTTCGGTGCGCGATGATGGGCAGGGCTTCAAAGCACCCGACCTGCCCGATGCCCTGGCTCGCCAGGGACACTTTGGCCTCATGGGTATTCAGGAACGGGCGCTCCTCTACGGCGGGCAACTGGCCATTCGCTCGGCGCTGGGCGAAGGCACAGAGATCACCGTCTGCTTGCCCTATCCTTCTCAGAATTGACCCCGCCAAATGGCGGGGCTGGCTATAGGCCGTTTGGCGCTGTTGCCTCCTCGGGAACCCTGATATAATGAGTGGCGTATCCCAATGCAAGGAGGCAACCATGAGCACACAGAAGCGCAACAACCAAACCGTGCCCCGCGCAGCCAAGCGCGCCCGTTTCGCCGCCCAGGAGAAAAAGCCGGGTGGCGCGTCACCGGTCGTCTTGATCGCTGGCCTGGTAGTAGCCCTGGTCCTCATCGGCGGCACGGTTTTTGCGTTGACGCGCCCTTCCCCCGCAAGCACCGAATCGCCAGCCGATGTGCCCCTCCAGGAGTTGAACAGCTCCACAACCAGCTGGGACGTTCAGCTGGCGACCACCGCCACCTCTGGCCACGATCCTTATCCCCTGGCCGTGGCAGAGGATGGCATTGTGAGATTCCCCCTGTCCACCTTTGACGACTATCAAGCCCATCACTATACCTATATGCACGAGGGCGGTGCTGTCGAGTTCTTTGTCCTCAAGAGCAAAGATGGGGTGGTGCGGGCCGCTTTCAACGCCTGCGATGTCTGTTTCCAGTCCAAGAAGGGCTATACCCAGGATGGCGACGAGGTGATCTGCAACAACTGCGGGCGGCGCTTCCCGGCCGACCAGATCAACGTGGTTAACGGTGGCTGCAACCCCTCACCGCTGCAACGAACCGTTGAGGGCGATACGCTCGTCATCCAGGTCGAGGACATTCTCAGCGGCGTGAAATACTTTTAGGGAGGCCTGTCGTGCGACTGGTTGACGTTGCGATTAACAACCTGCGTCGACGCAAGGGCCGCATGGTCCTCCTGGTACTGGGCCTGGTCATTGGCGTGGCCACCGTCGTCGTCCTCGTGGCCATCACCTATACCATGCAAGCCGATGTGTCTACCAAACTCGACGAGTACGGGGCCAACATTCTCATCGTGCCCAAGGCGAATGACCTCTCTCTGTCCTACGGCGGCGTCACGGTCGCCTCGGCAGCCTACGACGTGGGGGAACTGACCCTTGCCGACCTGGAGCGCATCCAGACGATCGAGAATGCCCGGAACATCAGCGTCATCGCGCCCAAGCTCCTGGGGGCGATGACCTTGAATGGTCATTCTGTGCTGGTGGCCGGCGTGCGCTTTGCCGACGAATTGCGGCTCAAACAGTGGTGGCGCGTGGACGGGGAAGAACCGGCCGCGCCAAATGACGCTCTGGTGGGTTTGCGTTTGGCCAGAGCCCTCGATCTTGACCCTGACGAGACGCTAGACATCAACGGCCAGATGTTCCGCGTGGCGGGCATTCTGGCAGAGAACGGTTCTCAGGACGACGATATTCTGTTCGTTGATCTACAGGCTGCTCAACACTTGATGAACAAGCGCCAGGGCATCAGCCTGGTGGAGGTGGCCGCACTGTGCATCGAGTGTCCCGTCGAGGACATGGTCGAGCAGATCGCCGGCGTGCTGCCCCAGGCGCGCGTGACAGCCCTGCGCCAGGCCGTGACGCTGCGCATGGAGACCGCAAGACAGCTGGGCCGTTTTGCGCTGGCGGTGTCCGTCGTGGTCGTCGCCATCGGCGCACTGGTGGTGCTGACGACGATGCTTGGCGCGGTGGCCGAACGGAGGCAGGAGATTGGACTCTTTAGAGCGCTGGGCTTTCGCCAACGGCACGTCGTGCGCGTCATCCTCAGCGAGGCCGCCATGGTGAGCCTGGCAGGGGGCGTCTTGGGTTGGTTGCTGGGCATGGGGGCTGCGGTAGTGCTGGCGCCTCGCCTGGCCAGCGTGACGGCGCCGGTATCCTGGAATCCCTGGCTGGCGTTGGGGGCGATAGCCGGGGCGCTGTCCGTCGGCCTGGCGGCGAGCCTTTATCCTGCGATCAGCGCTGCACGGCTGGATCCCAGCACGGCGTTGAGATCGTTGTAGGGAGAAAGAAGGGCGAGATGATCGAGCTTGAAAACGTGAGTAAAACCTACAACGGAAGCAGCGTGCCGGTCCACGCGTTAAAGGGGTTAGAATTACTCGTTGCGGAGGGAGAGTTTGTGGCGGTGATGGGGCCATCCGGGTCGGGCAAGAGCACGCTGCTCACCGTGCTTGGGGCGATGAACCCGCCCAACCAGGGTCTCGTGACGATTGATGGCATAGACGTCTACGGCCTCAAGCCCGAACAGCAGGCGGACTTTCGCCACGAATACGTGGGCTTTGTCTTCCAGCAACTTCAACTCTTGCCCTACCTCACGGCGCTGGAAAACGTTCTCCTGGCCCTGGCCATCGCCAGCCTGCCCAAGTCTGAGAAGGTCGCTCGCGCTCGCGGGTGTCTGGCACAGGTAGGGCTGCAGGGCAAGGAAGATCGGCTGCCCAGCCAGCTATCGGGTGGCGAGCAAGGACGGGTGGCGGTGGCGCGCGCGATCGTCAACCAGCCTCCACTGCTCCTGGCCGACGAGCCAACCGGCAGCCTGGACCAGGCGACCGGCACGCAGGTTCTGGCGTTGCTGCGCGATCTGAACGAGGCAGGCCAGACGGTTGTCATGGTCACCCACGACGGGCAGGCGGCCAGTTACGCGGGCCGGGTGATCAACCTCCTCGACGGGCGAATCGTCGGCCGGTGACTTTTGCTACTCCACGGGTAGCGTCTGAGCGTGGGCCAACAGGTCCACGATGTCCTGAACTGTCCAGCCGGCATTCACGCCGGCTGGCATCGACTCCCCAGGCTGGCCAAAGGAAACCTTGTGGAAGAACTCCCACGGGTTGTCGTTGGCCACGGTGCCCATGTGCTCGGGCCGGGCCTCATCTTTGAAGTTGACCTTCCGCCCATCGCCGCCATGACAGCGCACGCAGGCGTCGCTGTATAGCGTCTTGCCTCGGTCGGCATCGCCAGCAACCGTTTTGTCGGCACGAATGTAAGCTTGTGTGTCCGCTACTCCCTCTCGCAGGAAGGTCGCCAGCGTCCACCTGCCAGTTCTTCGCTTCGTCACGTTTTCACTCCTTGGATGGTATGATGAGCGCTCACCTGGCGCTAAAGGCCCGCCTGGACGTCTTCCATGGACCACCAGCCCTTTTCGAGCAGCAGGTCGACCAGCGTCGATTCCAAACAGGGCAAAGTGGCATCGGCAGCCAGGCGACGAGGCAAAGGGGCAACGGCTCGCAGCAGGCTGACGAGTTGACGGTGTATTCCATGGCACTCTCCCTTGCCTGTTTGGGACCATGTGCCCGTCCAGTATACCCGATCTGGCCACCTGCCTGCCAGCGCCGTTTGGCGGGGTGACCATAGGCTGTTTGGCGGGGGTGCAAACGCGCCAGATGGCGCTGTACGGTGCCCCTGGATAGACGTATAATGTGGGCAAAGTACTTGTCCAAAATCAACTTTGGGATCTAGTGGCCGTCTTACACTGTACTGGGCGCCCTGGTCCTGTCCGACCAGGACAGGGTACAGCACAGTGCGCCTAATCTGCGTCTCAAAGTGCCAAGTTTTTGATGGACAAGTACAAAGCAGGTGTAGACACAGGAGTGAACAGATGCTAGCTGCAGCACTGATTACATTTCGAGAGGGCCTGGAAGCGGCTCTCATCGTCGGCGTCGTCCTGGCGGTTCTGCGCCGGGTGGGCCGCCCAGAATGGCGCACAGCCGTGTGGTGGGGTGTGGCGACGGCGGTGGCGTTGAGCCTGGTCGCGGGATTGGCGCTCTATGCCGTGGGCGCCAAGATGGAGGGCCGGGCCGAAGAGGTCTTTGAGGGCGCGGCCATGCTCCTGGCTGCCGCTTTCTTGACGTGGATGATCTTTTGGATGCAGACCCAGGGCAGGCAGATCAGGGAGCGATTGGAGGACGACACAAGACAGGCACTGGGCACGGGCCGGCGCGGAAGCCTGTTCGGATTGGCGTTTTTTGCGGTTGGGCGAGAGGGAGTCGAAACGGTGCTCTTCTTGAGTGCGGTTGCTTTCGCCGACTCGGGAGCCGTAGCGCTGGCCGGGGGGCTGGTGGGCCTCGCCGTGGCGGTGGCCGTCGGCTGGCTGCTCTTTGCCGCCAGCACACGCCTGGATGTGCGTCGCTTTTTTCAGGTGACCGGTTTGCTGCTGGTGGTCGTCGCGGCGGGCCTGGTGGCGCACGGCGTGCACGAGTTGCAGGAGGCCAGGCTGCTGCCGGTGGTCGTGGAGCACGTGTGGGACATCAACCCCGTCCTGGACGAAGGATCTGGCGCAGGATCGCTCCTCAAAGCGCTGTTTGGTTACAACGGCAACCCGTCTCTGATTGAGGTCGTCAGCTATGTGGCTTTTTACGGTATCGTCGGCGCTCTACTCTGGCGGCAAAGACCTTCGGCGGCCAAAGCCGCCTGAAGTCTCGTAAGACTATCCTCTGGGACCGGCGTGTCTCCGGCCCAGCCAGAAGCGCTGCCAATCGCCGCCGCTGGTTTGCAGCGCGATGAGCGTGTAGAGGCTGGCGGTGAAAAAGCCCAGGACCATCATGAAAAAGACCCACACGACCGAGCGGGCGAGCGAGTTTTCGCGGTAGACGATCCAGCCGGAAAAGAGGGCAAAGCCGACGTACAGGTCGACCAGCGAGACAATTCCCCAGGGCATCGACAGGAGTTGGCTGCCCTCGCCCGAGAAATCGCCGACCGTAAAGCCGTAGATGAGGACGCCGGTCATGGCCAGGAGGCCTAACAGAGCGACCAGTTTTGCGACCGTCATGATGTATACTCCTTGAGCGAAGCGAGTCTGCCACTCAGCGCAGCAGTTCGAGGATCAGAATGATGACATCATTGTATTCCAAAAGCTGACCGGGGTCAAGTGGGGTTGAGACGGTGAGAGGTGCGTTGCACCTGGTAGCCATGGAGGGCTTTTTGCTTGCGCAAAGGCAAGAACTCCTATATACTTGCGCAGCACAAAAACCCTCACCCTATCGAGGGTTTTTTGCCTCGGGCTTATAAAAACTACAAGACAACGGGAGGGTGCTGTGAGCGAAGTGGGTCTCAAGAAAACCGAGTTGGATACCCCGGTACTGTGGGTGGATGTAGATCAATTGGAGTGCAACATCACCAGCCTGGCCGAGTACTTTCGCGCGGCTGGTGTCCACTGGCGTCCGCACATCAAGGGCATCAAAGTCCCTGCGATCGCGCACAAGGCCATCGCCGCCGGCGCCATTGGCGTGACCTGTGCCAAGGTGGGTGAGGCCGAAGTGATGGCGGCGGCTGGCGTCCGGGACATACTCATTGCCAACCAGATCGTCGGTCCTAAAAAGATCGTGCGTCTGGTCAACCTGCAGAGACATGCCGACGTCAAAGTTGTCGTTGACAATCAAGTAAACGTGGCCCAACTGGGCCAGGCCGCTCAGGCCAAGGGTGTTGAGCTGGGCGTTCTCGCCGAGCTCGACGTGGGGATGCATCGCGCGGGCGTCGCGCCCGGCCAGGCGGCCCTCAAGCTGTCACGCCTCATACACCACACCCCCGGGCTGAGCTATCGAGGGCTTATGGCATGGGAAGGGCATACCCGGGGCATCACAGACCCCGACGCGAGACAACAGAGCATCGAGGAGGCCGTTCACCTGCTGACCGAGAGTGCACAGCTTTGTCGTGAGAACGGCCTGCCGGTGAGCATTGTCAGCGCCGGCGGAAGCGGGACATACCATGTCACCGCTTTTCAACCTGGTGTGACCGAGATTCAGGCAGGAGGCGCGATTTTCTCCGATGTTGCCTGTCAGATGTGGGAGGTAGACACCCAACCGTCGCTGTTTGTAAGGTCGATGGTCACCAGCCGCCCGGCAGCGGATCGGATCATCTTTGATGCGGGCTTCAAGTCGCTGCCGATTTGGTTCAGGGTCCCTAGCCCCGTGGGCCTGCCTCCCGTCAAAAAGATGTCGATGTCGGCGGAACATGGTGTGTTCACCCTGGAATCACCCGACTCGACGATAGACATAGGGGACGCTTTTGATTTTATTGTGGGCTATGGCGATTCGACGGTCTTTCTGCACGATAATCTGTACGGCGTTCGGGATGGCATCGTAGAGATCGTGTGGAATATCCAGGGCCGGGGGAAAATCCGATAGATTTTGTCAAGACCTGACAGGTTTTCTCAAGTTTCGTCACTTGAGGCCCAGTTTGTCACTCGGCCACTGTTTTGAACGATAAATTTTAGGCAGAAAACCTGTCAGGTCTGATCATACCGGGAATTGCTGTCTATAGCTCGAGACGGACAATCGCCCTGACCCTGGAAATGCACGGGGGCGGGGCGATTTCTCTTCCGCAAGCTGCCCCCTCGGCATTTTTCCTCTCTGTTCATCGCAACTTGACGCCGATGGCCTCCTGTAGTAGAATAAGCCACAAGCCCATTATACTAATTTGCTTGTGGCTTATTCCGCACGAGGGTCACGCATGTTCGTTGATCGACAGGCCGAGCTGTCCTTCCTGAATTCCATCCTGGAACGCAAACGCCCAACGGTCGCCCAATTCATCCTGCTGTACGGCCGCCGGCGCGTGGGCAAGACCGTGCTACTGCGCCACTGGGCCGAGCGTTCGGGCGTGCCCCACACCTACTGGGCCGCCGAGAAGGAGCCTGCTGCCCTGCAGCGGCGCAAGCTCTACGCGCGCATCCTGGGCGTAGCGCCGGCCCAAGCGCCGACCTTTGACTCGTGGGCCGATTGCTGGCAGGCCATTGCCGCTTTTCTGGCCGACCGCCGGCATATTCTCATCCTGGACGAGTTCACCTACGCCGTCGATTCGGACCCGGCCATGCTCTCCTCTCTCCAGCACGCCTGGGACCAGCGGTTCAAGCTATCCCAGGCCGTTCTCGTCTTGTGCGGCTCGCACATCCACACGATGGAGACGCTCCAGACCCGGCAGTCGCCGCTCTTTGGCCGCCTGACCGGCCAGTGGCATCTCCAGCCCCTGCCCTTTGCCACGCTGCGCGAGTTCCTGCCGGACTGGCCGGCCGAGGAACGGGTAGCAGCCTACGCCGTCGCCGGCGGTGTGCCTGCTTACCTGGAGTGGCTCGATCCCGACCGTTCGCTCAGCGACAATATCCGCGACGTGATTTTGGCCCCGGGCAGTATGTTCGTCGCCGAGCCATCCTTCTTGCTGTATGACGAGGTCCGTGAGCCCGGCACCCACCTGGCCATCCTCAAAGCGATCGGGGCCGGCAACCATACCCTGTCGGACATCTCGAATGCTGCGTTGGTCAGTAAAGCGCACCTGTCGGCCTACCTGGCTCGCCTGCGGGAGCTGCGCCTGGTCGAGCGCCGCCTGCCGGTCACGGTACCTCCGAACCGACGTCGGCGTTCCCGGAGCGGACGCTACCACCTCCGCGACCCCTACTTTCGTTTCTACTTTCGTTTTCTTGCCCCGCACCAGGACGACCTGACCTACCGGCCGGAGCAGGTGCTGCCCCGCATTCGCGAGGGATTGCGCGCTTTCGTGGGGATGACCGCCTTTGAGGAGTTGAGCCGCCAGTGGGTCGCCGACCAGGGACGGGCCGGGGAACTGCCCTTCGAGGTCCGGGAAGTAGGCAGTCATTGGAGCCGCCGGGTGCAGGTGGACGTGGTGGCTGTCAATTGGACCGACCACGCTATCTTGCTGGGCGAAGTCAAGTGGGGTGCCGGCGCGGTGGGCCGGAGCGTGGTCCGCGACCTGATCGAAACGAAAGCCCCCAGGGTGCTGAAAGATCTGCCCGGTGAAGGGGCAGGATGGCAGGTGTGCTATGCCTTTTTTGCCCGTGCCGGGTTTACCGCCGCCGCTCGCATTGAGGCTGAAGCGGCAGGCGCACAGTTGGTGAGCCTGGAGAGGCTGGATGCGGATTTGAGACGCGCTCCGGCAAGCCCGTAGAAGGTTGGGGGGAGGTCACAGGGGCAAGGATCACGGACCACACCCCCCTTTGTCCTGACCGCCCGCCTTGTACTTCCCAAGCCAACCAGGGGCAAGCGGGCTGGCTGAAAAGCAAGAAGAGAGCCAACAGAGGGCTGCTGGCTCCGTGATCCGCTTCAGATTGGCAACCAAGGGCTGATAAGTCCCCAACTTGTGAGTGTGGCTATCGATATCTATTGCGTCGCTGCCTCGACGATCTGGATTTCTTCCTCTGTCAAATCGTATAGCTCGTACACCAGGGCATCAATCTGTCGATCTGTGGTCTCGATTTGCCGCTGGTAGAGGGTTTTGTCGGCGGGGATGGATGCAGCGGCGAGCTTGTGGTGCAGCGCTAGCATTTGCTTCACTAGGTCGACCATTTTGTCGTGGCGGGCGGCATCCGCTGGCTCGTCAAAATGTATCGTGCGGATGGGAAGTTGCTCGATATATTGTCTATTGGCCGAGAAGAAATCGCCACGAAATGGCACGCTGTTATTTCTGAAGTAGAAATCCAACAGCTTGCTGTTCAGAAGGCCAAGCAGATAGTAGTAGCCAACCGAACTTTCGGCCGGAAGAAGCACCCCTCCTACATCAACATTATCCAGACAGAACTCAGCATCTGCATCATAAGCTGCACACAATCGGCGCACTAGACGCGGTACCGCCAATTTGGCAAATACCTGTAGGCCAATATTCTGCGTCCTGATATAACGATACCAGTGAGGACCTTTGGCCGAACCCCGATCCCTGTTGTTCAGAAGATCTCTCGTCTGCTGGAAGTACTCATAAGCCAGCGGGAAATCTCGTCTCATTTTGTTTGGTGCGATCAGTATACACGTATACTCTACAAATTCATACGGGTAGATCACCCTTGATCCGTCATCTGTGATGACATAGGGCTTTACCTGAGACCCACTGGCAATCTTGCGAAGAATGCTACGCTCCATCAGAATCTCTCTGGAAAGTGCACGTGAATAGCATTTAGCCACTGAGGCATCTTCTGTAAGCAACTTCACTGAATATACTGCATCCATACCAGGGATAATCCCCTGAAAAACCCTCTCTGCTACATCCCCCAGTTTGACCGGCATCTCCCTTAACCGCTCAAACAGCGGCGCTCCTGGCCCTACGATAAAGTGCCATTCCCTCTCTGTCACCTTGTCTGCTCGAACCACGCCCTCGACAGCCTCGCCGTTAGCCCGCCAACGCTCCAGGTCGTGCGCTTTGATGTGGCGGAATTGCTTTTTGCCCCTTTTGTCCAGGAAGAGGAGACAAGTATAGGTGGTCGCTCCGGCAAAGACCTGCTGGTCGCCAAAGTGGACGATTTCAGCCAAGTGCTTGCCCCTCGAAATCAACTCGCGCAAAGGTTGCCCGTATTTAGCCTGAAAGAACTTGTGCGGCAGAATGTAGCCCATTCGCCCTTGCCCGTTGAGCAGTTGCAGGGCGCACTCCACAAAGACGACGTAAATGTCATAGTTGCCCTTGCCGGCCGCTGCATAGCGGTGCTTGTAGAATTCCACCTCGGCCGGTGCCCACTCTTTCATCGTCTGTATGCGAATGTATGGCGGGTTGCCGATCGCCACATCAAATCCACCTGCCGCCATCGCCTCCGGGAATTCGGCATGCCAGTCAAAAGGGTTGACGCGGCGCATCTCTTCCTCGTCGGGCAGCAATTGAGCCTCGAAATAGTCCGGCCCGATGAGCGAGTTGCCGCACTTGATGTTGTTCGCCAGGTCGGGCAGGGCGCGCTCGCGCCACAGGGCCAGTTGTTGCCCCAACGTCTCTTGGCTTTCCCCCTCCAACACCTTGAGCAGCAAGCTCAATTTGGTCACTTCTACCGCCTGCCGGTCAATGTCGACGCCGAAGATGTTATTGAGCAGGATACGCTTCTTTTCTGCGGTCGTCAGCCGCCAACCGCCATTTTGCCCCTGGTAAATAACAGGCTGCTTGCCACGTGCGTGCTTTTCCGGATCATGTGTTGCGTACCATTGACGGTGATAGTCCAGCAAATATTGATACGCCCCCAGCAGGAAGGAGCCGGAGCCACAGGCGAGGTCGAGCACGCGCAGTTTGGCGATCTGCCGGGGCGGCTTGCCCTCGATGAGCTTTCCGACAGTCTGTTTGACGATGTAGTCTACTATGTAGGTGGGGGTGTAATACACGCCGCCGGCCTTCTTGACCTCCGGCTTTTCCTCGACCACGGCACGATGGGCAGGCGTCAGGCGGATGACCTTGCCCAGGAACTGCTCATACACCTGACCCAGGATCTCGGTGGGGAGCACCGAGAACTCGTAGGGTGACTGGGGATAGTACAACCCGGCCAGGATGGGCCTGAGCACCCTGTCGTCAACGGCCAGCGTTTTGGTCAGGGTATCAGCCTGAAAGTCAAAGAGACCCGCGTCGTACTTTTCGTCGGCCTGGCGGTAGAGGTCGCCCAGCCGTGCGTAAATGTGAGGGCCGTTGATCAGGGCCAGGAGATGGCCGTACTCCTCGATGCCCCGGTCCTCGCACATGCGCAAGAAGATGACCCGGTCGATGGTGCGCTGCACGGCAAAGTTCAGTTCGTGCACCGACAGGGCCGGGTTACGCAAGGCGACGTTGCGGGCCAGTGCATCGCGCCAGCCTTCGATCTCTTTGAGGAACTCGGCGTCCACTTCACTGGTGCCACGCTTGCGCTTGGTATCCTGCACGTAGCGGTCAAAAGACCCTTTGAGCACCGACTCCCTGGCAAACACGTCATAGATGTCGTCAAACCGGTCGAGATACTGGTCGAAGGTGAGATACATGACCCGGCCCACGCTGGCCTTGTCGTTGGGCTTGGGGCGCTGGCGGCAGTCATAAACGGCGAACTCTTCAAAGTCGGTGAGGATGCTCAGGGGCAGTTTGGCAGACCAGGCGTAGCGGCGCAGTTGGTAGGCCGGGCTGACGTCGCTTTTGAGCGATACCGAGGGCTTTTTGGCTTCCAGGAAAAACTTGCGGACACCACCGATGCGGAAGCAATAGTCGGGCGCATGGATCGCCCCACCGGCCCTGAGGGCGTCCTCGTGAACCACGGCCTTGTACTGCTCGGCGTAACCGCGCACGTTGCGAACGTCCCAATCTAGGGCCTCAAAGAAGGGGTCAATGAACTCGACGCGGGCGCGGGCTTCTTTGTAGTCGGGGCGCTTGTAAACACCCGCGTTGCGGGCGAAGCGCTCCACCAAACGTTCGACCTCGATCTTGGCCTCGGCGTAGGGTGATGCCAACTGGTTCTCTCCTCCGGTAAGCGAGCCACTTTCCTTTGACGTCCCCGCCCAACTAGGAAATAGCCGACCACTACCAGGATCACTCACAGGCTAAGGGTCGGCTACAAGTCCTCCACAAGTTGTCCCTCCTCAATGTAACTACGGTTGAACAAGGGCCGCGACGGTGCTACGCTTTGGTTTATGCTACTATTGTACCACAAATTGGGGCGAGATTCAATACCCAGGGGCAGCAGCCTCCGGGGACCTGGCCCAAAAGGAGAGCTGTTTCTATGTCTGCGAACGCGCAGCAGACTGAAAAAGGAGAACAAAAGCCGAAAGGAACAGGGCATCACCCTTGGAGAGCTGACCGAGTCAGGAGAAGAGAGACTAGAGGCCAGATAGTTGAGGAGGAGTACGGCCTTCAGGCTGAGGACGAGATGTGACCAAGATCTCTCGACGCCGGTATTTTGTACCACTTGATAATCCCATTTTTCTATGCTATAATTCAAACCAGTATGCAACAATACATACCAATACCACATTCCGGCAGGGATAAGCTGAGGAGAGAAAAGATGGCTCGACAAGTGGTTATTAAAGCCTCAGAAGGCCATCGTGCTTTTGGCAAGCTTCTTAAACGAGTCTATCGCTCGGACGAGCATCTAATTGTGGAGCGCGATGGCTTTCCTGTAGCCGTGCTGATGTCCTATCAGGAGTATGAAAAGATCAGCCGTAAGCGTGCTCTTGAGGCCTTTGAGCGTTTCGGTCGAGGCCTTGGCCGCGAAATTGAAAAACAGGGTCTGACCGAAGAGCAGCTTTTCGAAGAGCTCAAACAGACCCGTCAAAAAGTCTTCGAAGAACACTATGCCGGCCGCGCCAAGTAGGAAAACACGGGTGATGGTGGATGCCAACGTTCTGATCGCTGGCAGTGGTTGGCCCCGCTGGCCCCATGAGGTTTTGCTGGCAGGCCTGCGCGGGGAGTTCCAATTAGTTCTTTCCCCCTACGTGATTAGACAAGCCCACCGAAACTTAGGTAAGCGCTTTCCAGAGCATCTTGAGCGCTTTGAGGAGTTTCTTTCGCAAGCAGACTTTGAGCTGGTCCCTGACCCAAGCCTCGAGGAGGTAGCCCAACATGGGGGCTTAGTCCGGGACGAGAGCGATATTCCAATCGCCCTGTCCGCGATCAACGCCCAGGTTGATTATTTGGTCAGTGAAGACAAGGACTTTACCGCCCGCAACGAAACCACAGCTAAACTCCATGAGCAATTAAAAGTGCTTCTTTCCGGTACTTTTCTTCGCCAGGTGCTGGGCTGGACGAGCAAAGAACTGGAGGGAATTAGACACAGAAAGTGGTCAGACCTGGAAGAGAAGTGAACGACCACAAACTTCAGACTAGGAACGACCCGCAAGTGACCCAAGAGTCAGGCCTAACCATCATCAACCCCAGATGAGCTAATGCTCATCATTAGTAAGAAGCAACACTGAGCCCCAAGACTGCGCGCCATCGAAGACGCAATGAAACCCGGTGTTGACACCTACACTTGTGTAGGTGTATAATTCAGATGGAGGTGACGATGGGTACTTTTTATCGTGCACAGCTCTTGTTGGAACCTGAGCAACACCGGGCCCTGACAGAGATCGCCGGACGCGAGGGACGGAGCGTATCCGATCTGGTGCGGGAGATCGTGCGGCAGCACCTGGTCGAGAGAGACCGGGACGCCCGGAAGCAGAGAGAAATGCAGGCGATTGAAGCGCTGGCGCAGATCCGCAAACGCCTCCAGGAGGAACATGGGGTATACCAGGGCGACCCGCTGGCCGAGGTGAGGGCGGAGCGGGAAGAAGAGATGGCACGCATATGGCGAGGTGAGGCATGAGTGCGGCCGTTGATGCCAACCTCGTCGCAGCCATGGTCTTGCCCTTGCCCTACTCCGACCAGGCGACGCAGCGGATCAGGGCATGGAAGCGCGCTGGAGTTGGTTTGCTCGCGCCACTGCTCTTGGAATACGAAGTGGCCGCTATTCTGCGCAAGGCGGTCGTTGCTCGTTGGCTGACCACCGACCTCGCCGTCGAAGCGATGGGCCAGATTCTGGCCCTGAATGTCCAGTGCTTTCCCCCCACACCGGATCTGCACGAACAAGCCCTTCGCTGGGCCCATCGGCTTGGAGCTTCCAAGACCTACGATGCGCACTACTTAGCGCTGGCGGAGCAAGAAGGGGTCGAGCTGTGGACGGCCGACAGGCGGCTGGCCAACGGTGCACGGCAGACTGGTGTCCCGTGGGTGCACTGGATTGGCCAAGTTGAGACGTCAGAGTAGGCGTCAGGGTTCGGCCGCTGCCTTCCGCGCCGCCTCGATCAGCGCCTCTCGGCGACGGCGGTAGGCCACGATGGGGCCGTCACCCTGGATCAGCCTCTCGCCGATCCTGAGCGCAGAGGGCTTGGGTTCCTGGGTGACCACCACGCGGCGATCCTGGTGGGCGATCCGGCGGTTAAAGGGCATCGCCAGCCAGGCAACCAGGTCGCGCAGCAGCGGCAGGCGCATGAACTTTTGGTAGAAGCGCAGATAGAGGATCGTGTGCCCCTCGTCGACCGGCACAAAGGCGGCCACGATCCGCGCCTGCTCGCCGAGGCGGTTCTGCCACAGGTTGGGAAAGATGAACTCCAGCCGGAAATCCTTCGTCGGGTCGGGGACGGGCACCTCGCCCGGCTTGCGCGGCGGCGTGCCGTCGTCGTGGCGGTTAAAGACGTAGACGTGGAACATCTCCTCGTCGACCCACAGCAGGCCCGGGCCGTCCACCACCTTGCCCACGCCGCGCCCGATGGTGTTGTGATGGACAAAGGGCAGGTGCACCACGTCGAGCTGGTTCTCGATGGCGCGGGAATAGTGGGCCTCCCAGGGGTCATAGATCGTGGCGTAGGCGAAACGGTCGTCCAGGTCGTCGAAGAAGCGGGGCGGTTTCAGATCGGCCGGCGGGTTCTCGCCCCACCAGACCCAGATGAAGCCGTGGGCCTCGCAGGCCGGATAGCTGTGGACTCGAAACCGCTCGGGGACGGGCGTGTTCTTGCCGTTGGCCGGGATGCGCGTGACACGGCCCGACGTGTCGTACTCGAAGCCGTGAAAGGGGCATTGCAGGCGCCCGCCGATCACCTGGCCCTTGCTGAGCTCGACCCCTCGGTGGACGCACCTGTCGCGCAGGCAGCTTACCTGGCCTGCGTCGTCCCGCCAGAAGACCAGTTTCTCACCCATGCGGGTGACACCCACGGGTCTGTCCTTGACCTGTTTGGAATCCATCAAGACGTACCACTGGTTGGGGATCATGGGCACACCTCCTCGCTACGTTGTCTTGTTGTCCCGGTTTATCGTGCGTTGCATCCTTTGCACCTCGTGCGGCAATAGGCTCTGACAGAATTCGCTTGGTTTAGATACGCTGGCGCTACTCAACCGGCGCTCGTGTGACTTTCCAAGTGGGCACGTTATCAGGTTCCCGCTCCTTGCCGCGCTTGACCGGGAGCCCGGCGTCGATCCAGCCCATCGTCCCGCCCAGGACGTTGTACACCCTGGCAAAGCCCTTCTGTCCCAGCAGCGCCGTAGCCGATTGGCTGCGATTGCCCGAGGCACAGATCACCGCCGTGGGCCTGTCGCGATCCAGTTCGCCCGCCTGCGCCGCCAGGTCTCCCAGCGGCATGAGCTTTGCGCCGGGGACGTGCCCCTCTCGATACTCCCACGGTTCGCGCACGTCCACGACGACCAGGCCGTGGCCGTTGCTCAGCATGGTGTCGAGTTCGGCCACGGTGATATCCTTGATGTCACCGCTCGTCGTGGGCAGGCCAGCCGCCTCCCACCCGGCTATCCCATCGGCCAGGTAGCCGACGACTCGTTCGTAGCCCACCCGCGCCAGGCTGAGGACCGCCCGGCGGTAGGCTGCCTCGTCTTCGACCAGCAGGACGAGGGGCACCTCTGCGGGAAGCACGAACCCCACCCGGTGGCTCAGTTGATCGTCTGCGGGCAAGTGGGCTGCGCCAGGAACGTGCCGTGCGATGAACGCTGGCCTGGGGCGGGTGTCGAGTAGCACCGCGCCGCGCTGGAGGTGGAGAAACGCCTCCTGAGCAGACAGCGCTCGCGGGACGATCTCGCCCAGCGGCCTGGGTCCACGGCGGTTGAGGGCCTTGATGTGCCGGTGATTGCCCGGCTGCTCGGGTAGGTCGCGGGTCATAAACTCGACGAAAGCGGGCTTTTCCCGCACGGACAGCGATGGGTTGGAGCGCCGCTCAAAACCGAGCGTCGTGCTGCGCATGCTGCCGATAGATCGGCCGCACAGCGAGCCAGCGCCATGGCCCGGGTAGAGCAGCAAACCGTCGTCCAGTGTGAGCAGCCGGTCGAACAGACTGCCATGAAGCTGATCTGCCAGTTCTCGTGCGGCCTCAGCGCCTACGAGGTCCGGGCGGCCCACGTCGCCGACGAACAGCGTGTCCCCGGTGAGGGCCAGCCACGGCTCGGGAGAACGCGTCGCGTCGGTGACGAGGAGGGTGACGCCTTCTGGGGTGTGTCCCGGCGTGTGGAGGACGTCGATCCTGACGTTGCCCAGTTGGAGTACGTCGCCGCCCTCGAGCGGCCGGTGGGGAAAGCCGGCCTGGGCTGCCCCGTGAATGTAGATCGGTGCGCCGGTGCGGGCGGCCAGATCGGTGTTGCCGGATACGTGGTCGGCGTGGAGGTGGGTTTCAATGATATGGGTGATCGCCAGTCCGCGTGCGGCGGCCGCATCCAGGTAGCGGCGCACATCGCGGTCGGGGTCGATCACCGCCGCGACCCCTTTTGCCTCGCAACCGACGAGGTATGACATACAACCAAGACCTTGTGTAAAGAATTGCTCCATATACATCGTTTGACAGAACCTTTCATACCGCGTGAAAGCGCGATATGGAAATCGCGGCTACGGATGCGACGTGATTCTAGTCAGGGCCCGGCCGATGAGGCCTGTCCCGCCGGTGATAATCACTCGCATGATTTCAACTCCCTACTCGTGTCGTGCGTTATGGTCCATCAACTCGGCCAGCCAGGCGACGATGGGATGCCCACGCTCGTCCAGGTGTACCTTGGCTGCCTGGTAGTAGGCATTGAGATAGTCGGGCAGCGAATCGGCCGGTGCAGGGTAATCCCTCAGGAGACAGGCCAGCCAATCAACTTCGGTGTCCAAAAAGCCCATGTCTCCCAGCATGAGGGCGGCCAGGATGTTGCGCGCGAGTGCCGTGTTGGCTTTGTTCAGGTACTCGCGGGCCATACCCACCGGTCTCAGCGTCTGACCGAGGCGCACCTCTATGTGCGCCTGGCGCTCGCGGTAATGGTCGCCGGCCTGGCGATACGCCTCTGTTAGGGACTCAACTGGCGGCTGTGGGTGAGGGCCAGCCATCAACCGGTCGACCACCTGGGGCGCGTGCTCGAGTCGCTCGCCCAGGAAATGTCCGGGAATCCGATCGCGCAGCCCCGGCACGAGGTTGAACACCCTTCCCCCAAAAGCGACGGGCACGCGTTCGTGCTGCAACAACCGGGCCATGTCGAGCAGCGTGGCAGCCGTAACTATCTGCTGGGCGGCCAGGATGACCAACCGTGGCTGAACCGCCGTGATGGTCGCCTCCATGCGGGCCAGGGGCACGCTAGCGCCCAGATACAGCACGTCCCACCCTTGACGCCGAAGCAAAAAGGTGAGCAACAGCAGGCCAAATGTGTGCTCTTCGTCCGGTGGGCCCCCGGTCAGGATGCGACCCGGGCGGGTAGGGGCGGGCGTGGCCAGGCTCAATGCCTCCAGGCGGCGCATCGCCAGCGCCGAGGCAAAGTGTTCCTGTTGCACCGTCGCCTCGTCCTGATAACAGCCCTGTCCGATGTGCGCGATCCCTTTTTGCAGCAATTCCAGGCAGACGGTCTCTGGCGGGTAGAGGGCAAAGGCTTGCGCAAGAACTTGCTCCGCGCCCTGTTCATCAAAGGCCAAAGAGGCGGCTATCCAATCGTCGCGCAGTCTGGCGATGGCGTTGCCTGCGGCCTGTGGGGCGAGGGGCACGGACACCGGAGACGGTGAGGACGCCGGGGCATTCAGTGGATCCAGCCCTTCGGCTTCGAGGCTACGCCACAAATCCACGGCTCGCTTGATCCTCAGGCCCTCCCGTTGACGGCTGACCAGCCATTTGATGATGCGGATGTCGCGCTCGGAGTAGAGACGATGGCCCCCTTCGCTCCGTTTGGGCCTGGGCAGACCGTAGCGACGCTCCCAGGCGCGCAGCGTGTCGGGCTTGAGGCCCGTCTGCTGTACGACGGCTTTGAGGTTGAAGCATGGCGTTTGGTGCGCTGCGGGCATCGTTCACTCCTCATTTGCGTTTACGGGGGAACCATGGAACAAAAGCGCTGGTGCTGTCCACATAGTCCTGGTATCCAGGCTTGGTGGTGACCAGCGTCTTTTCCAGCAGGGTCACACCGGAGACGCGCAACAGAAAGAGGGTCATGATAATCGGGCTAAAGATCGTCCAAAACCCACCGGACGCGGACGCGGCAAGGAGATAGTAGGCCCACCACTGGGTAGTGTCGCCAAAGTAGTTAGGATGGCGGGTGTAGCGCCACACGCCTGTGCGCAGCACCTGGCCCTTGTTGGCCGGATCGGCTTTGAAACGGGTCATCTGCCAGTCGCCGGCCGCTTCAAAGAAAAAGCCGACGGCCCACACAGCAACCGCCGCAAAGTCGAGGACGGTCAGCTTGTCAGGCGTGGGGCTGAATTGCGCACCCAGCAGCGGGGCAGAAATGATCCACATGAGGAAACCCTGTAGCAAGAAAACCTTGAAGAAACTCTGCCACCACCATTTGCCCTTGGCTTCGGCCCGCCATTTCTGGTAGCGAAAGTCCTCGCCTTTGCCCCAGTTGCGCCAGAGGATATAGAGCGAGAGGCGCAGTCCCCAGATGGTGGCCAGGATGCTGATGAGCCATTTGCGGGCCGGAAAGCCGTCTGGCGTGAGGGCAAAGTAGACCCAATTGGAAACGACAAAGCCCGTTCCCCAGAATATGTCGACAATGCTGGCGTCTCGTAGGGCCAGGCTGATGAGCCAGATGATCGTCATCAAGCCGAGGATCACCAGGGCAGCTATTCCGTAAATCTCCAGGAAGGTCATTTTTGTTCGTCCTTTCAAAGGGTCACTGCATCAGTGGCCCGCACGCGCGGCGAGCCTCACAGTACCAAGATGATCCCGAAGAGGATCTCGACGGCCACGCTGATGATATTCGACGACACAACCGATCGGTCGACGAACATTGAGACCGTCCGCACGGCGGCCACGACGAGATAGGCGATGCCGAGCATCCGGTACGCGGCCCCTGCGTTGAGGATCAACGGGGCAGCGCCCAGCGCGACGAAAAAACCGCCCAGTACGGCCCTGATCTCTGTGATGCCCCGTCCGCCCTCGGCGCTCAGTCCGATGAAGCCTGTGACCGACCGGGGCCAGATCAACGAGATCAAGCCGGTGACAATGGTGCCGACAGCGGCAACGATTTGGAGTATTTGTAGTATCATGTTGTTCATCCTTTCTCTCGCCCAGGGCTCGGTCTGGAGACCTGCGCCTATCGAAGGAGGGAGGCCTTCTCATCGGAGGGCTCGGTCTGGAGACCTGCGCCCATCGAAGGAGGGAGGCCTTCTCATCGGAGGGCTTGGTCTGGAGACCTTTGCCCATCGGGCAGCCCATTGGGCAGTTCGGTAGCCGATCACGATCCACCGTGAGCGACTTGCCGGATAGACTTAGAAACCTCGACGCTGGCCCATCCAGGGTGGCTGGGCCCCTTCTCTGAATTCCTCGACGCTCGGCCCTTTCAAATGTTGCAGTCTCCAGGTGCCGTATAGATAACTGATGGCCAACAGGGCAATGGTCGCTGGCCAACCGGTGATGATGTTACTGACTGCCAGGAGTTCGGTGGCTCGATTTTGGAACAGGGAGAACTGGAACACCAGGCGGAGAGCAAAGAAAATGACCCACGCGACGGTCACTTCACTGTAGGCTGGGCGCACCTTGGGATGCCAATACCAATCCAAGGGCCAGCGGCGGGCAATGTGGCTCGTCCAGGCCACGAGAGGCCGGCCGGCGATGACGCTCGCCACGGCAATGACTGTCGTCAGAACCCCGGTGGCGAGCCCAGGGAGAAAGTATCCTTCTGCCCGGCCAAGCCACCTGGCAATCAGAAGGGCTGCGACAACGCCTCCGAGACCGCCAAGGGCATATGTCAGCGGCTGTCGTCTGCGCAGGCGAACCGCAGTGATGATCAACGCCAGGGCAAGAGAGCTCCACAGCGCAACCTCAAAGCCCAACAGCCGATGGATTATCAGGAAGACGAGCGGCGGAAGGATCGAATCGGCCAGGTTGCTGCGCCCGGTAAACACGGTCCGAAATTCTTCCGACAGTTCACGAAACTTGCTGGTGTTCATAACCTTTCCCTAAACTCCCCATGCCTGGGATACTCGGGCCACCACTACGTGTAGGCGCTGAATGATTCGTCTGCCGCTGTAATGCAGGCAAAGCCCACAGCGCCGGGGCCAACGTGAGAGCCAATGACGGGCGTGACCTCGGCGAACATCGGCACCTTGTCCTTGGGGAAGAGGTGCCCCGCCTGTTGCTGCAAGGCTTGGGCCCTGTCGAGCGCGTGCGTGTGTACCACGGTCAATTCCTCCACAGGGCCGAGATCGCTGACCAGGCTGATCAGACGTTCAATGGCCCGCCGGCGCGTGCGTACCCTCTCCATCGCTATTTGCCCATCGTGCATCTTGAGCAACGGCTTGATCTGTAGCAAAGAACCCAGGCCGAACTGGAGTTGCGTCACGCGGCCGCTGCGGCGTAGAAACTCGAGCGTATCCAGGGCCGCAAAAGTAAACGTGCGCGACGCCTGTGCTTCGAGCATCCCGAGGATGTCTGCCATAGAATGGCCGGCCGCGGCGGCTTTGGCAGCCGCCAGCACCAGAAGACCTGTCCCCAACGTCAGTTGGCCGGAATCGAAGGCGGTGACCGGCACGACGCTTGTCGTCTGGGCTGCCGCATGGGCGATGTTGAAGGTGGCGCTCAAGCTGGCCGAGATATGGATGGACAGGATCTCGGTAGCGCCCCTGGCAGCCAGCCGTTCATAGACTTGCCGAAATGCTTCTGGCCCCGGGGCGGACGTCGTTGGCACCGATTCGTAATCCGGCAACCGTTCATAGAACTCTTGGCGCGACAATTCGATCCCATCCAGATAGCTCTGTTGCCCGATGTTGATGTACAAGGGCACGACGGTGATGCCGTGCTCGGCGATCATCGCTTCCGGTAGATCGCAGTTGCTGTCGGTCACTATTTTGATGGACATGGGTCTCCCTCACAAAACCTATCGAATCGCGCAGGCTATCAACCCTATTGTACCACATTGTCGTGGTTTTGTCAAGTATTTGCAAAGGTTTTTGCGCGGGTAGCGCACACGGATTGACAAACTACCGGCGCTGTGATAGACTTGCACCTTGAGTAGGAGGTCATGGACGATATGGCAGACGAAAAGCAGAGTTGGCTTGAAGAGATCATCGCCCATCCGGCAGACACCGTCCCGTTCATCACCGCCGATTTGCCTGGCATCGGTGGCGAGATCAAGACGATCCCTGCCCACTTTGTGGTTGAAGAGATCCCTTTGTACGAGCCGGTGGGAGAAGGGGGGCACGTCTATGTGCGTCTGACCCGCGAAGGGTGGACGACCCGTGCGTTGCAGACAGAGCTGGCTAAACTCTTTGACCTGCGACAGGTGGACGTGGGGTGTGCCGGGTTGAAAGACAAGCAAGCTCGCGTGACACAGACCTTTTCCCTGCTGCTACGGAACGTGGACGAGGCGGAGGTGGCTGGCCGCATTGAGGGGGCGCTGCCAGTCGAGGTGGCCTGGGTGCAAAGGCATCGCAACAAGCTAAGAGTGGGCCACCTGCTGGGCAATCGCTTTCGCATCGTCCTGCTGCCCCGCGCGCCGGACGCGATGGCGCGGGCGCAGGTCATCACCCAGGCCCTGCAAGTGCGGGGCGTGCCCAACTACTATGGCGCGCAGCGCTTTGGGATCGATGGCGACAACGCGCTACGAGGCCGGGAGGTGCTCATGGGGCGCGGGCCGCGCGAGCGTTGGTTGCGGCGGCTACTGCTGTCGGCCTATCAGTCAGCTCTGTTCAACGCCTGGTTGGCCGAGCGGGTGCGGCGAGGCTGGTTCGATCGGTTGTTGGCCGGCGACGTGGCCAAAAAGACCGAGACCGGCGGCCTATTTGATGTCGCGGACGTTACAGCCGAGAGACCTCGTTTCCAACGGGGAGAGATCACCTATACTGGCCCGATCTACGGGTCGCGTATGCGCTGGCCTGGCGGCGAACCGGGCGAACTGGAGCGGGGGATTTTGGAAGCTGCGAGGGTGACGACTGACATGCTACGCCGGGCTCAGTTGAAAGGCAGCCGGCGCACGGCCCGCTTGTTTCCCCGGGAACTCGGCGTTGAGCGCCAGTCCGATGGATTGTTGTTCACCCTGGCCCTGCCCAAAGGCGCCTACGCGACCACTGTTCTCCGCGAATTCATAAAGGTATCGGACGTGATGAGTCGCTGACGCGGCAAGCCGTGATGTCCAGAAATCGTGTGGCGTAATAAAAGACAGCCCAGCACTTGCCAGGCTGTCTTTTATAGGGCCATGGACTGACTCGTTGCCTAGATCCAATACGGTTCGGTTAAGGATAGACCAGACTTCGGAAGTCTTGTCTAAACCGCATGGTGCCTAGATCTCATAATCACGCCGGTGGGAGCGATCCCAGATGAGCGACCAGAACCAGATGACGATGCGGCGGATGATGGCATAGATAGTGAACAGGCCAAAGAGCGCCACCGTGGCCCCGCCGCCGTAGCAGAAAGCTTTGCTGAGGTTGCCAGTGTTGACTTCTACCGTGGGGCGTGCAACGGCTGAATCCTCGTCCTCAGGCGTCGCAGTGGCCGAGATACTGGTGGGCGAAGGACGCGGCGTCGAGGTCGGCGGCTGTTGGATCTCTGGCGTGTCGGTCGGTGGTGGGGGAGTGGGTGTGTTCTCCGGCGTGGGCGAAGCTTCCGGCGTAGGCGTGTCGGTCGGTTTGGTGTTGGACACGCTGATGTTGTGTACCGTATACTCGGTGTAGTTTGCATCACGCCGTACTACGCGCAGACGCAAGGCATAGACGCCGTCCGGGATAAAGCTGGTGTTCCACGTCTCCAGGGGACCATTCTCCACGGAGGTTTCGTGCAGCGTGCCGATAAAGACCCACTGGTCGGTGGGGTTGGGCTCTGGCGCGTAATAGACTTCATATTTCCAGAATTCCGGGTGCATGGCTGTGCCGATGATAGAAACGACACCTCGAACCACCGCGCCGTCGCGAGGCGAACTGATGATGGCCTGTTCTTGACTCGGAGGTGCAGCGAGAAGAGGGGGAATGAAAGGCTGAAGGGCGGCAGCTGCCAACAGAAGCAACGCAAAAATCAATTTGCGGGTCATGCGAACTCCTTCGATTTTAGAATGACGAACCTAAGTTTATCACAAAACTGGGAGAATGACAAGAGCGCGGTCAGGTGCAACGCACCTGACCTGAAATTGACAAAACTTGAGGAGCGATGTACAATCAGATCGCAAGGATATCAGAAGTCAAGTCCAGGTGGAGTTTGGAAGGGAGGCACGAGCCATGATCAAACTCACGCCTCGGCAGCGAGCGTTTCTGGATAAACTACGCGATCTGTACCGCGAGCGGCGCAGGCCGGTTCACTATTCCATGGTAGCGGAGCGATTGGGCGTCAGCAAGTTCTCGGCTTATGATATGCTGCGCCTGCTAGAGCAAAAGGGCGTGGCAGCCTCCGAGTATCTGTTGTCAGCCGAACGGAGCGGGCCGGGTCGCTCCCAGATTGTTTTTTATCCTACCGTTTCCACTGCCCAGGAAGATCAGACTGCCGAGAGAGATGAAGAATGGTTGCGCTTCAAGCAACGATTGCTGAACGAGTTGCGAGAAGCCCGCGACGTGGGCTATCGAGAAAAGTTGACCGATTTTCTTTCCCATTTGCCCAATCTACGCCGGCCGTTGGAGTATTGCGCCGAGACGACTGCTGCGCTGCTGTTGAATCTCGACTTGCTCAAAGATAAGGTGTCGGAACGCACCCCCTTGCGATCTTTGCACGGCCTGCTCACGGCAGGTGAGGCCGGCTTGACCACGTTGGCTGGACTAAGCCTGGGCTCGATGCTGATGGCTGTGGGCGACTCGTCTCTGACGGATCGATTGTTGACCTCGGTACGCCGCTACCAGGATCACTTGTCGCGACTGAGTGAAGGGAATAAGCAACGGCTGACTGATTTCCTTCAGGAGGCGCTGGCTGTCTTTCAGCGGTCCGAGGCGCAGGTAGACGTACTCTCTTCGCCATAAGCGTTGACGGGATGGTGCGTCACTTTTCCTGCCGTGCGGTGTTGTATTAGAGGGAATAAGCCGGTTGTCGCCAGCCTTGGGTGGCCTGAACCGGTTTTATTGTGTGTAGTATTTTGGTTTTTTTGGAGAAAGCACAAGGAGGGAGAGTCATGATCAAGGTTGTCACAGATTCCACGGCTTATCTGCCCCAAGACGTCGTCGAACAACGCGACATTCGTGTCATACCACTCAATGTCCTGTTTGGAACGAAAAGCTACCACGAAGGGGTTGACATCGGCTACGACCAGTTCTACCGCATGCTGGCCGAAGCGGATGAACTGCCTACCACATCGCAGCCAGCGCCCGGCGATTTTCTGGCCGTTTACTCGGAATTGGTGGAGGCGGGGCACGAGGTGATCTCGATCCACATCTCCAGCGGGATCAGCGGCACGGTCGACTCGGCGTTGCAGGCGCAGAAAATGCTGCCGGATCCGGATCGCGTCAGCGTGGTGGACTCTCTGTCCGCCTCTATAGGACTGGAATTGATCGTGCGGGCTGCTCTGGATGCCATTGACGCAGGCAAGTCACGGAGTGAGATCGTTCCTTCGCTAGAGCAATTGAGCGAGCAACTGCGCATCTACTTTGTGGTGAACACCCTCGAATACCTGCATAAGGGAGGGCGGATCGGCGGTGCGTCGGCCTTGCTGGGAACGATGCTTCAGTTCAAGCCCATTCTCTTTCTGAAGGACGGCAAGATTGAACCCTTTGGCAAGGTACGTACCAAGCGCAAAGCGGTGACCAGGCTGCTAGACATTATCGAGGAGCAAGTGGGAACTCAATCCATTGGCAAGGTTGGCGTGACCCACGCGCTGGTGCCCGATGAGGCCGAGGCATTGGTCCAAGAACTCAGGCAGCGCCTGGATTGCAACGACTGTTATGTAAGTCAGACTGGCCCTGTCATCGGCACGCATACGGGGCCGGGACTTCTTGGTATCGCGGTTTATACCGCCGGTTGACTTAACAGAAATTGACCATCTGTTGCATCTCTGCTATACTCTGGCCACGGTGGAGACCCACTGGTTTGATCAGGTGAGTCGCAACCATCGTGGCCCTTTGGTGTTCTATTTAATTGACAGCAGGTGCATAGAGCACGGGGCCATGTACCTAGCAGAGGTGGTCCCGTGGTGGAAGAGAATGCTGCAAACGAGATAAAAGCTCGAGATGAAGTGCTGTTGGTTGAGCAGGCTAAATGTGATCCAGAAGCGTTTGGCTTGCTCTACGAAAGGTACGTGGAAAAGATCTACAATTACACCTATTATCGTACTGGCAACCACCACGAAGCCGAAGACCTGACGGCCAAGACGTTTCAGCGAGCGATGAAGCACATTCCTAATTATGAACAGCGGGGCGTGCCGTTCTCTGCCTGGCTGTATCGCATCGCCCACAACGTGGTGGCCAATTGGCACCGCGACCGGAGCCGTCGTAAAGTGATTGCCTTGGACGAGTTGGTGCTGTACCAGCAATGGCGGCAATCGCCAGAGGGGCTCGTTGAGGCGGGCGAGGAAACGAGAGAGTTGCTGAAGGTCGTTCGTCGGTTGCCAGCGGATCGCCAACAGTTGCTCATCCTCAAGTTTGTGGACGGCATGAGCAACGAGGCAATAGGCCAGGTTATGGGACGCAGCGAAGGGGCTGTTAAATCTCTTTACCATCGAACTCTCCTTGCCCTGCGCAAGGAAATGGCCCCTCAGTCTCAGAGGCGTCAGAAGCGGCTGAGCCGGGGAGCTATCATGAAACGTGTTGGGGGACGCGATGATCAAGATCGTAACTGACAGCACGGCGAACCTATCTGACGAGATGCTGGCGCAGTATGACATCCGCAAGGTGCCCATTTCCATCCAATTTGACCGGGAGAGTTATGAGGAGGACGTGGACATAGATCGCGATCTGTTCTACCGCAAGATTGAGGAGATGGGCATTGTGCCTACCACCTCCCAGCCGGCAACTGGCCGGTACACCGAGGTGTATCAGGATCTCGCGGCGGCCGGGCACCAGATCCTGTCCATACACATCACGTCCAAACACAGCGGCACTTACCAGTCGGCCATCCTGGCTCGCGAGCTGGTGCCGGATGCCCAGGTCGAGGTATTCGATTCGGCTTCCATCTCGCTGGGCACGGCCTACATGGTGTTGGAAGCTGCGCGGGCTGTGGAGAATGGATGGAGCCTGGATCAGATCCTGGCTCGCTTGCGGCAGATGCGTGACAGGATGCGTCTGTTTCTTACGCCGTCTACCCTCAAATATCTGCAGATGAGCGGGCGAGTGGGCAGGTTACAGACGGCGCTGGCATCGGTGCTCCAGTTGAAGCCGGTCATCAAGCTGGAGGATGGTGCCCTGGCGGCGTGTGAGAACGTCCGCACGCGTGCGCGGGCGCTGAATCGGCTGGTCGAGCTGCTGATAGAAGAAGTGGGGCAGCGCGATCCGGTCAACGTGGCGGTGGTGCACGCCCGTGCCCCGGAGGAGGGCCGCGGGGTATTGGAGCAACTTGAGAAAGTGCTCAATTGCCGCGAGACATTGTTTGCCGAACTGGTTGCCTCGCTGGCGGTGCACGGCGGCCCAGGGGTCGTCGCCGCTATTGCTTACAAAGTCTGAATCCTGAGCCCTGGCACAACGGCGGCAGACATCCGTGCCGCCATCAGGGCAGAGAGGAGTGTCGAGCCATGGCCGGTAAAGCATTGGTGGAAGCCCTGCTGGCTTACGCCGATGATCTGAATAGAGGGATGGCCCATCGAGAAACCTACTTGAGTCAGGTTCCAGACCAACGCGACGAGTTGGAGGCTCTGCTGCGCTTGACGGAACGGCTCAAACAGGCCTTGGTGCCGGTGCGGCCTTCGGCGACGTTTGTAGAGACGCTGGCCCAGCAGTGGGTGGTGGCCGACGGCGAAAAAGTGATGCAAATGGTGCGCGCCCATCGGCGCGAGATCTTTATCGGAGCTGCGGCGGTCGGCTCTGCGCTTTCAGTCATTGGTCTTGTCGCCTACCTGGTTCGGAGCCGGGGACAAGTAAAGACCCCCATTGCCTCCACGGGGTAACCCTACATCTGCGTTGGACAGTCAACTTGACCTGCGTGCGGCAACTTGAGTTATCCACCCATTCATGCTATAATCTGTTCTAGTTTTCCGGGAGGAGTACCCAAGTCTGGCCGTACGGGGCGCGCCTGGAGAGCGCGTGTGCAGTCATGCACCGTGGGTTCAAATCCCACCTCCTCCGCTATGAGAAATCCCCGCCTTGTGCGGGGATTTGACTTTTTCCCCCTCTTGGGGTAACATACCTTCGGTCGTGCTAGATGGGGAGCTAGCGGTGCCCTGTACCCGAAATCCGCTTATGCGGGATCGAATTCCCCCTCAGAGGGCCGGTGCTCCCTGGGACTGCCAGGATTAAGTGGCGTAGAAGACTGGGTCCTGCGCGGCAGGAGCCCACGAACCCCGTCAGGTCCGAGAGGAAGCAGCGGTAAGTGGTCCCTCCTGGGTGCCGCAGGGTTGCCTGGTCGGAGCTGGTTGATTTTGGTAAGCCAGCGGGCCCGGTTCGAAAGGGGGTGCACGACCACTTTGCCCATCACAGGGGCGGGCCCATCGCAGGATAGGCCGCCCCTTTTGATTATCATGAACCTTTGGAGTGGAGGAGGGTCCTTGCTGCGGGGATCCGCGTCTCCCGTGAGTGGGCTGTGCAACCTGGTATCGAGTGTCTTTCACTGGCGACCTGGGGCCTGGCTTCTGAGTCTGCTGGTGGCTGCGGCGTTGGGTGGTGTGCTTGTGGAGGGTTATCTGAGCACGCGCGTCCAGGTCTACGTTCACGACGGAAGACAACGGCTCACCTGGCGCACACACCAATCGTCGGTAGCGGCCGTGCTGCGCGAGATGAGCGTTGAGCTGGGTCCTGAGGACATTGTCTCACCAGGGTTGACATCGCCAGTTCAAGATGGCGATGTCATCCGTGTGCTCCGCGCTCGTCAAGTCACCGTGACCGCTGATGGACGGGTAAGGCACTTGCAGACTCACGCCACATCGGTGGGGAGCCTGCTCCGCGAGGTGGATCTACAACTCAACGCTCAAGATTGGCTGACTCTCAACGGGGAGAAGGCCAACCTGGACACACCCCTTGACGACCAGGGAGAGACGTTGCGCTCGGTATCCAGCCGGGGCCAGGGCGGGCTGTTGTCGCTGGCTGCAAGCGCCCCAATGGAACTCACCATCCATCGGGCGGTCCCGATCCGCGTGGACGATGACGGTGAGTTGCGGTTGATTCATACCATCCGCCAGAACGTCGGCCTGGCGCTGCTGGCGGAAGGCATCACGCTTCATCTGGGTGACGAAATCTCACCAGCACTGGATACCTCTGTGCTGCCTGGCATGGACATCGTCATTCGTCGTTCCCAACCCGTCAAGATCCTCTCCGACAGGAAGCAGATTCGCACCCGCACCCAGGCGAGCACCGTAGGGGAAGTACTGGCCCACGAGGGCGTGAGCTTGGTCGGGCTGGATTACACCCTGCCACCCGAGGACGCCTCCCTTCCCGACGGCGAACCCATTCGGGTCGTGCGCGCACAGCGAGCTTTTGCCGTCGAGCAGGCGTCGATTCCATACGAGACGGTGTGGCTGCCAGACTCCGAGTTGGACCTGGATCACCAGCAGTTAGAGCAAGAGGGCCAGGATGGCGTTCACCGCTGGCGCTACGGGTTGCTATACGAGAATGGCCAGGAAATGGTGCGAAACCTGGAGGACGAGTGGGTCGCCCGCGAGCCGACCAACAAGGCTATCGCTTACGGCACCAAGATCACCGTCCGTGCGTTGGAGACGCCAGCTGGCACCTTTGAGTACTGGCGACGCGTCCAGATGTTGGCCACTTCTTACACGGCGGCTACCTGTGGCAAGGCCCGCGATGACCCCCTGTATGGCATCACTCGCCTGGGCTGGGATATGCGCCATGGCATCGTGGCCGTGGATCCCGGCGTCGTCAGCCTGCGCAGCGAAGTCTATGTGCCGGGTTACGGCAAAGGCGTGGCCGGTGACACCGGCGGGGCGATCAGGGGGCGGCACATTGACTTGGGCTACGACGAGGACAACCTGGTACATTGGTACTCGTGGGTGGACGTTTACGTGCTGACCCCGATCCCTCCGCCGGAGCAGATTCACTATGTGTTACCCAACTGGCCACGACGGTGACGACGACAACCCAGGCCGCAGCGACAGGTGGACGAGCGCTCGCGGGCTGTTGGCGCAATATGGGCTGTGGCCCAAACAGAACCTGGGACAGCACTTTGTCACTGACGAGAATGTGCTGGGCAAAATCGTCGCAGCGGCCCAACTGACGCCACGTGACGTGGTGTTAGAAGTTGGCCCTGGTTTGGGGCATCTGACTCGCCTGTTGGCCCGGCAAGCGGGACGCGTCGTCGCCGTCGAACTTGACGACCGGTTCATGCCCATCCTGCGCGATCAACTGGCCGGCTGCGACAACGTAGCACTGGTCGAAGGCGACATCTTGAGACTCTCGCTTTCTTTCTTACT
>Ga0180437_10001288_pt1 | contig 43293 bp, 59 predicted proteins | sample SS_ome_4_FD_132410 | JGI IMG/M metagenome (GOLD analysis project Ga0180437, IMG submission 132410) | Hypersaline lake sediment archaeal communities from the Salton Sea, California, USA - SS_3_D_1 metaG | ecosystem: Environmental > Aquatic > Non-marine Saline and Alkaline > Hypersaline >...
ACTTATGTATATGACGCAGATAGAACCCTCTTTACTAGGGTACGTAATGCAACCCCAGGATTTGAAATCAAAACTTTTGAAACTACAGCACTTGTAGGATCAGGTGGTGGTTCATCTACTGTTGGTCGTATTGATGACTTTTAATAATAATTAATAATAGGGGGGTAGTAACCCTATCCCCCTTTATATTTTTAGATGGCTGGAATTATATTTTTTTATGAAAATAATTACATAGATGTTTTCTCTGGAGTAAATGCTGTACTGCCAGAGTGGAATAATATATGTAAAGTAGGACAAATTGATAAAGCAATAATAGTAAACAAAACTCAACAAGATATTGTACCATTTGATGCTAGCATGGATATTCAAATTGTATCAGAATTACCATCAGATTTAACAAATGTAGTACAACTTGTTTGTCCTTGGGAAACTAATTTTAATTATGTGACTTTACAAGATTTTGATCATGATGTAGATTGGTATTTTTTTGGTCCAGCAGCAGGTTGGAAAAGTACAGATATAGGGGGTAAATACGTAACAGTTCCCCAAGCAGGAAGAGGTGCTTTACATAGTTTACATATAGCGTCTGCAATAATGTTTGATAGATTTTACAAACTTAACGTATAATGGCAGTAAGTTTAATTGGAAATATAATAAATAGTTGTGACGCCACAACAGGATTCAACGTAGGTAACATATCTGGGGATGATGACTTTGTGGAAGGAGCTGGTGCGATTGGTGTAAAAGCCTCTAACACTACTCAAGATATGTACACAACTAGTTTAACTAGTGGTCCATATAACTTTTCTTCTGGTGGTGCAGATGAGGGCTACCATATTATTATGTGGTTTAATACTAAAACTCCTATTAACGCTACTACAGGATTAGGAATATATGTTGGTAACGGAACAAACTTTGGTGTTTGGGATGTTTTAGGAACAGGATTTTATAAAGGAGGATTTACAACTAGAGTTATTGATCCTGCAGCAGATTTTGATGCTGTTTCTGGATTTACTACAACTGGAAACCCTGCACAGCTTAGTGCAGTATCAGAAGTAGGCGGTAGATTTGTTACTATTACTTCTATCATGGGATCATTCAACAACGTACAGCTTGATCAAATGACTGTTGGAGAAGGTCTTAGAGTAGACGCAGGTACAGTAGGTACACCTAATACATTTGAAACTGTTAGAGCTGCAGATGAAGATACTAACTTTTACGGTTGGTGGTCTTCTTCTAATGGTGCAATAGTAGGTAAAGGAAAACTTTATATAGGTCCTGCTACAGGAACAGCTACATCAGTATTTTCTGATTCAGCTACTACAGTTACTTTTGCACCTGAAAGAGTAGCTGCTGGATTTTATGAAATAAATACTAGAGGAGCAGGAACAGATGTTACTTTTGATTTGATGAGTATCTCTGCTGCTGACCCTACTTTAGCAAGGTGGTCTTTAACTGTACAGTCAGACACAAATAGTTTTTCTGATACTAACGGTGTATGGTCTGGTGGAGATATATTTTCTTTGAATGCAAACTCTACTTTAACTGGTACTACAATTATTAATCACAATGACTTACAACTAAATCAAGCGACTATTGATGGTTGTAACTTCCTTACGCCTAATGGAGCAAGATGTGTATTAACAGACGACTTAGCAGACGTAACAAATTGTTTCTTTGAATCAGACGGTTCTAATCATGCAATTGAATTATCTTCTGCAGGAGCTGGAAGTATGAATTGGAATAATGAGCTTTCTGGATATGTAGCAGGAACTTCTGGAAACAATGTAAGTTCTTCGTCTACAGGTAATGAAGCTATATATTTAAACTTTACTTCTGCAGCTACATTTACAATTAACGTAGCTTCTGGAGCAACTGTTCCTTCTATCAGAAAAGGTGCAGGAATGACGGGGAATGTAAACATTATAGCAGGGGCTGTCAGTATTACAGTAAATACTGTTGATCCTACTGGAACATCTGTAGATACAAGAGTATTTGTTGAAACTGCTACTGGTGGAGCAGGAGGCTCACTTCCTTTTGAAGATTCAGTTAGTATTACTAGGTCAGGCTCAACAGCTACAGTGACCCACACAGCACACGGATTGGTAAATGGAGATTTGGTTGTAATTCGTGGAGCAGATCAAAATGAATATGTAGGGATTAAGACTATATCTAATGCGACTACCAATACTTATGACTTTACAGTATCTGGAACACCAACAACTCCTGCGACAGGAACGATTGTTTCAAGTTTTGTATTTATTTCAGATACAACTACTGGCGGGTCAATTTCAAGTCCTTCAAGAACATTAACAGTAGATCAACCTATAAAAGGAACAGCTCGAAAGGCAACTACTCAGCCTTATTACAAATCAAGTCCTATTGTAGGAACGATTGATAGTGCAGATGGTTTAACAACTACTGCTGTAATGATCTTAGACGAATAAAAGATAACAGATGATTACAATAGATTATAGCGTATTTCCGTATATTATCAATATACCAAAGAGCTACACTCAGTTTGTCAGCACTGACCCTGTTACAGGATTAGAGACACGCCAGATGAACTTAACACAGTTTGCTCAAGACCTTGGTGATCTACAAGATGACCCAGAGGGAGCTTGGGCTGTAACTGCGTATGAGTATACTGCTCCTGTATCTGTTGGTGGTGTACAGCTTGCACCTGTTGTAGTAATCACATCTGCTTATGTTGTACAATTTGAAGATTTACAGTACGCTGTAAATTTAACTGGTGCCAATACTAATATACAGGATGTTACAATAGTAAACCAAGTATCTATTCGACCTAACAACTCTGCAGGTCTTACATTCTCTGATGCTATCAACGAGCAATCTTATCAAGATGCGGCTGTGTGGGTGGATTCTAATGATGGTAATCCTGGGACACAATTTCCTAGAGGAACACCATCAGATGAGGTTAGTAATGTAGCAGATGCAGTAACTATAGCAAATAGACTAGGATTCCACAGATTCCATATTAGAGGAACTTTTGCAGCAAGTGGTGATGTGGGAGTAGCTAATTACTCTATATTAGGAGCCAACCCTTCTAACGCTATAGTCATTGGTACAGCTCTAAATGTAGATAACGCATCATTTGAAAGAGTAGCAATAACAGGAAGTATTACTGGTAGAGGTTCATTTCAAGATTCCTCACTTGGTAAGCTTTCAGGGCTTTCTGGAGTAGAAGGAATTTTTGACAATTGTGGTTTAGCAGGAAATATAACACTGGATGCTACAACTACAGAACCTATCATATTCAAGGACTGTATCTCTGCAGTAGCAGGTACGTCAAGACCTACTCTTGACTGTAATGGTGCAGGAGCAGGTATAAACTTTAGAAGGTATGCAGGAGGATTGGCAGTAGTCAATTTTAATCATGTATCTGGTGCTATGACTCTGGACTTAATGGGAGCTGATGTATCCATAGATTCTACTACCTGTACAGCAGGAGATTTAGTAGTACGTGGTAATGGTAGATTAACAGATGAGAATGGAGTACTTATAGCTAACGGAGACAGTGTAATTAATGGTGGTCTTAGTGTAAGAAACTTAGCTGTCTTTAATGCGAATGTAGATGCTACGGCTGTTATAGATAATGCAGCTATTGCTACTGCTGTATGGGCACAACTTACAGCTAATAATACAACTCCAGCAAGTACAGGTGCTGCAATTAATGAGATTACAGCAAAACTAATGGAACTGTGGCAAATGGATGGACTTGATATTGCTAACCCAGTATCTATTACTCCGACACAGAAAACTAGTGGTACAATTGATGTGACTATTGGTGGAGATGGTGAAAATATATCAACATTAAGTAGACAATAATGATTAGTCCGTTTCACATAGCAACTAAAGGATATCTATGTAGCACAGAAGCTGTAGCTACTAATGGGTATATCGCGTTATGTGGACAAATAGTACCAGAAACTCCTGATGTACCTATCAGGAAAAAACAAGGTGGAGCAGAAAGATACTCACCAGTAACTTACATTGACCCACAACAAGTTCAAAGGGAGTTGAACGAACAAATACTCAGAGAAGAGGAAGAAATATTAATATTTATTAAAGCATTCGTAAAATGTCAATAAGAAATTGTTTTAACGGAACAGACATCGAGCTTAACACAGATGTATACGCAAAAGAAGATGTAGCAGCTATTGCAGCAATTCTCAGTGAAATAGAGAAAATGCAAGAAGCTGGTATTAATATTTCTTTTCAAAATGATGAAGGTATGATGTCTTTCTTCAATGAAAGTCGCGATCTTTTAGAATCTAAAGATGTAACTAAATTGTATGAAGAAGGCAAAGAAGACTTTTTGTTCCTTAATGAACCTGGAGCAGTAACTGAAGATGCTATTGTTGCTGGTGCTCCTTTAAGAATGCTATTTCTTAATGGCTCAAAGAAGAAAAACTTTTCTGCTAGAACTATATTAGAAAATTTAAGAGCTAATAGTAGTAAGTTTACTCCAGAATTTGTTAAATTTATTGATGAGCTTATTCCATCTTTAACTGCAAGTAACGCCAAAGTAAAAATAATTCCTACCAGTAGATTAGTAAAGGCAGATACTCTCATGCAGTACGATCCTTTGACTAACACTATTGAAATGTCTTTAGATGCTCTGAACGAACAAAGAGCAGAACAAGCTTTAGTAGGATTTATGCACGAGATGTTTCACTCAACTACTGTTAAAGCATATAAAGCTCCTACTACTCAAGCTGAACGAGATTTTCGTGATTTTATTAATTCTGAATATAGTAGACTACGCGATCTTGCAAAAGATAATGACTCTTATGGATTTACAAATGAGTTAGAATTTATAGCAGAAATAGCTTCTAATCCTGATTTCAGAGCAGAGCTTCGTAAGCAAGGTAATATCCTTGATCGTATTGTTAATTTTATTAAACGAATTCTTGGGCTAAGTGATAATGTAGATAAAATAGTTAAAGCTATTTATGATGTATCTACATCTTCTAATTATACAGGAGGACTAAGCATCAGTATATTAGAAACAAAAAAAGGTAACGAAAGAGAATACTACAAAAAAAGAAATATACAAGAAAAATTAGAATTCCAGATTAATAGTATTAAAGATAACCTTGAAAATACAATTAGGGCTTATGATGCTATTATTCGTAAATATAAGAATACTGAAGATGCAGAAGAACATCGTAATAAAATAGCAGATATTCTAAACATGGTTGAGCAACTTGATGAAACTGAACAATGGAAGGCCATTACAGTATTCATTACACAGCTTGATCAAAACCTAACTAATCTTGAATTACGTATAGATAGTCAAGATATAATGGAAGGTGACCCTGCACATAATATTGAAGTATTTAGAAATGCTTTGTCCGCGAATGCATTAGTAAATGACATTCAGGCTTTGTTAGCAGATGCAAAAGTAAAAGCTAGAGCTAAAAAATTAACAGACATTACTGAAGAAGAAATAAAAGAGCTTCAGAATACTTTAAAAAAGAGTCAAGGTAAATTTGCTGCAATTGATTTAGAACTTTCTAGTAATAACAAAGAATATTTTAAGCAACGTTTTAATAATAGAACTTTTGCTGCTAAAGTTGTTGAAGATTTTAGACGCGAACTTATTAAAGAATATAATGAAAGTGGTAGAGACCCAAAACAAAGAGATGCTTGGGTATCTAATCAATTAAACAATGAGCGTGCAGATGAGGTTGATGCGTTAGTAGAAGAATATGTAGAGCAAATGTCTGAAGAAGTAGGTAGAGATATAAACTACGCTACTTTAATGTTTAACTCTGCTATCAATACTAATTCTAAACTTATACAATTATTTCAGCAATTAATTAATCAAATGCGAGAAAGAATTGTAGCACGTACAAGAGAAATTGACCTCGATCTTAGAGAACTATTTGTTAATTATAACGAGAAACATGGCACAGGTAATCCTGCAGAGATGTATAAAAATCTTTATCAAGTAGTAAACGGTCAAACTTATCTTGTAGGAGAATATAACGCAGAATTTTGGAATGAGTATCAAAAAGTAAGCCAAGCACATTTAGCAGCTCGTGAGGAGTTTATGAAAAATGATCCTACGCCAGGAGAAATAGCTGCATGGATGAGAGAGTCTCAATTTACTAAATGGCAAAAAGAAAATATTATTGTTAATGAAGACGGCACTGAGGCCCCTGCATCTAAATGGAAAACAGACTTTTCTAAATTTACTAAAGACGAATTAGCTGCTTTAAATAAGTTTCGTGATATTACATATCAAACTAACAAGCAAACATTTGCTACAGGTAGAAGCTCATTAATTACAAATGGTCCTGCCAACACTGTATTTTATAAACTTCCTTCCGTTACTAAAAGTGAATTAGAACGTGTATTAGGCGGAGAAGTAAAAGGAGCTATAAAAGACAGATGGAGAGATCTGACTCAAATTAGGGTTGATGATGTAGGATATGTAAAAGATCAAGGTAAGGATAAAGTACGTGAAAGATATACTGCTCCTGATGGTTCTCCTATTCAAAGTATTCGCGTACATTTTAGGGGAGAACTAGCTGCAGATCAACAATCTTTAGACCTTTTTACTATTTATCGTTTAGAGGCTAGGAATGGTATTAATTACCAAGAAAAAACAAACGAAGAACTTAGTTTTAAAACTATATTAGAAGTAGCTAAGAATAAAGACTATTATCAAACTACAGGTTTTGGTAAAACACTTTTAGGTAAATTTATTAAGAGAAACAGAGATCTCCAAAGTAAGAAAGGACAAGATAGTAACACTTACAAGCGCCTAAAAGGAATGATGGATAGTCAGATATATGATATTCTTCATGAGCATGCTGGTACTGTTGGAAGATTTGATGTTAATAAAATAATTAATACTCTTAATGGGTGGACTGCTAGTGTAGGTATGACACTTAACGAAGTTACTGCTGCTACTAACGTTCTTAATGGTAAAGCACAATTATTTTTAGAAGCAATTGCTGGAAATATTATTACTAAAAATAGTATTTTAGAAGCAGAAAAAAGGTACTTTAAAGATATAAAAAATATTTTTAGTGATATTAATAGTCCTATAAAAACTTCTTTTACTAATCAACTTACAGAAATGTATGATGTATTTGGCCTTATTAGTGTTTCTGCTAAACAAGCATTTATTAAAAATAATATGGCTAAAGCTAATCTAAATATGAATTCGTTACAGTTTTTGCAAGAAGGTGGTGAACACTGGATGCAATCTGTTCTTACTATGGCTATTTTAACAGAAGTAAAAGTAATGAACAAAGACGGAGAGTTCATAGATAAAGAAGGCAATGTAGTTGGCACTAAAGAAGAGGCAGCTTCTTTATTAGACATGCATTATATGGAAAAAGGCAGACTACGAGTAAGTAATCTTGTAGGTTATACTACTAGATCTCAAGGAGTTCTGTATCATAAAGGAGGCAAAGAGATGATTAATAACTTAGTCAAAAAGAAAATTTTTGATACTATGGGTAATTATGATTCTAATATGCAACCTGAAGCAATGCGTCACTGGCACGGTAAATTGTTTATGATGTATCGTAAATACCTTGTACCTATGGGAGTTACTCGTTGGAGAGGAGCAGTTACTTTAGGAAGTAAACGTGAAGATTTAGAAGAATACCAAGTATTTTATAACGAAGCATTACAAGAATATGAGGAAGGTTTTTATACCACTGGACTTAGATTTTTATTTCATAATGTTATCCCAAGAGGAAGAAAGTTACAATTTCAAATGCTAAGTACTGATTGGCAAAATTTATCTGATTACGAAAGAGGCAACATTAAAAAGGCTACTGTAGAATTTATGATTACTTCTACAATATTACCTTTGATGAGGACTCTAATGTTAATAATGGCTGGTGGGGAAGATGGTTCACCGCCTGATGAGGATGACCAAAGATTAGCATGGTTTATTCTACTAGAACTTAGAAGAGTAGAGTCGGAACTTTCTGCATATAGAGATATTAGGGAGCAGTTTAGAATTTTGCAAAGCCCTATTCCATCTGTAAGAATGGTAGAAAACGGTATTAATTTGATAACTAGAATGATAAGCCCAGCTAGATTAGGCGAAAGATATAAACAAGGAAGAAGAAAAGATCAATTAAAAATTGTAAGGGACTTTCAAAAAATTATGCCAGTATTAAATGCTACTAATGTTAGCTACAAAGAAAAATATGAATTTATTGAAAATATAACCAGTAGATAATGGAAAGACTATACACATCTAGAAAACTGTGGGGGGCATTGTTAGGAAGTGTATGCGCAATAATATTAGTTCAAGTGTGTCCAGAAGCTCATCTGGGCACAGCTCTTATGTATAATGGTGGATTATGGGGAGCAGCTATTACGGGACAAAGTGTAGCAGATTATGTAGAAAAACAAAAAGAATTAAAAAATGCCGCCTGAATTAACCACAGAACAACTTGTACTCCTTAGTGATCTAAAGGATGACATTGAGTATTACAGAGAAGAACTTGATGACAATATCAGAACATATAAGATATTGTTATATGCCGCTATTGGTGCGGCTATCATAGGTGCTGTTTTGTTGGTAGTATTCCCAGATTTACTTGACTCACTAAAAGAGTTATCAGAAAATTTAGGTCTACTAGCAGGATTAGCCACAGAAACCATACCTTTAACTTTTGCAACTAAGTCATTTAATAAAGGTAGTAATTTAAAGAAAAAGAAACGCGGACTCAGAGTATTTGAAAAAGACATCAATAGAATGGAGATGGGAGTAATACCAAATGCTACTGAAAATATATTAAGCATAGAACAAGAATTAATACGTTACATAAATACGTAATACCATGAGTGAAGTAAGAGAATTAATCCAACAACAAAAACGTGCCTCTCGTAATAGTAGAATTTACGGGTATATAGCAACTGCTATAATTGGTGCATTAGTACTAGCTACAGTTTATACTACCAAGATATCAGTAGAAGCTAAGCGGGAAGCTGTTAAGTTAAACACTGAATTAGCTTTATATATAGATGAAATAAAGGAAAAAAATATAGAATTAGAAATTGCTCAAGACAACCTTAAAGGGGAAAAAGAAAAGCTAGAGCTTATTCAACAGCAATATGATTCACTTCGTACTAAACTTTTAGAAAAGCAAAACCAGGATGAACTTTGGGAGTATGCTAAGGAACAAAATACAGTACAAGGATATGCTGACTATATTAAAGTTAAGGGAACTAATGATGAGGTAGTAAATTTACTAGATTCTAAATTAAGTAGAACAGGCTATATACAGATACAAGAATCTGATGGTACTATGCTGTTTAAAAGATTTTTAGGACAAGATTACGGAATAAACTTATGGACTCCTGTTACAGCGAGATCTGTACGTACAGGAGTAATTGGTAAAACTAAAATTGCTGCACGAACAGGCGATGTAATATTAGAGGGGCAACCTATACGTATTATACAAGATTCTATATATACAGGTGGAGCACGGTGGGCTAAAATAAAATACTAGTAAAAGTCTAAAAAAAAGAGGATAGCCGAAACTACCCCCTTTTCTATCTACTAAGTGTGTATTAATTTTATTTTTTTTGTTTGTAATGGTGCATTTCTCCTGGGTATAAATCTCTTGATAAAGGCGCTTGCCAATATTCTTTACTGTCTATATCCATAATAGAAAGTCTACCTTCATAACCACCACCAGTATCTACGTTCCAAACATTTTTAATTCTCATAGGTTTCATCTTACCATACTTTACAGTAGAAGTATGTCCTATAAAAATTTCTTTATGTTTTTTATAACGTTTGGTATTTGCACCAATAGGTTTAGCACCTTGTTTTATCATGTGCATTAAGGACCAAAAATCTCTATCCCAGTAATAATTACTTTGATAAGGCTCATGTCCTATTCCCTTACGAGAGGTAAATCCTCCGTGTACAAACGCCCTTCCTTCTTCATCAATATAATAGTTGTGTAATCTTCTAAAGAATCTTTCATGTTCATCGAAATCAACATGTCCTGTATTTCTAATATATGATTCTCTTGTAGCAGTGCCACCTTGATCTAACCATAATCTTCTTACTTGTCCTCTTAAAAAATCTTCACACCATACATCATGATTTCCTCTGATAAATATTGGTTTATGCACAGCTTGTTTTTCTAGTGCTATTAGAAAATCAATTACTTCGCAGGACTCAGACCAGCCATCCACATAGTCTCCTATGCAGATGAGTTGGTCGTATTCTTTTTCATAGCCAGCATCTTCCAATGCCATGACTAGTCCTTTAAAATTGCCATGTATATCCCCTACTAATAATTTTCTCATTCTGTTAGTTCTGGGCACAGTTCACTCAGAAGTTTTGGGATATAATCTATATTCTCACAAGAGACATTTTTATACCTTTTATCTTCTATCTGTACTTCCATTTCGCGGTGTCTACACCACTCAGTTGTCATTACAGTATTTTCATGAACATGGCCGTGAATATTATAGGTGAAACGATATGCTAATTCACCAGGATGTATTGGAGCGTGTGTTAAAATGACTTTCTTTTTATAGTCCACCATACCAGCTACGCTGCTTACATGCTCCAATAAGGCAGGTACATCCTGACGACGATCATGATTGCCAAGCACAACATACTTCATTCCGTTGAGCCTATCTAGCAATTCATAACCTTCTTTCCTTTCCATAGTAACGTCTCCTAGAATATAAGTAACGTCTTTTTTATTAACTACTTTGTTCCAATGCTCAATGATATATTCATTCATATCATCCGCAGTTTCAAATCCTCTACGATGGGCCATATTTCTATGACCCAAATGTAAATCTGCTATAAATCGTACGTTTCCCATATTTTATACTTCTTTAAATTCTTTGTTTGCGATTGCCCAAGTTAACCATTCATCTATTCCTAAGTCTGCTTCACTCATAATTCTATCAAAATTAATTCTAATAAACATAGAAAAGAATGCATCTCCTTGGTTATTAGCTGCTTGCATTAAAGCATCCATAACAGTATATTCAATATTACTAATACATAAATCTCTAAAGACATATTCATTAGCAATATCAGAGTATACCCTTTCTAAAACAGCTTCTACTCTACCGTTATCATCTAAAGAGCACCATTTTTGTAGGTCTAATTTATCTCTAAAGATAGGTAAATTTGGTTTACCAGGAGCTTTAAGTAAGTCCCAGTAAATAGAACTAGTCATGCTACATGCCTCTAATACAGATTCACGAGTATAGATATCAAAATCTTTGTACTTATTCATTGTAGGTTCTATCAACGGATAGTCTCCAGCAACAAAGAAAAGTTTCTCTGAGTCTTTTACAGCTCTAGCATGAAGTTCAGGTTGAATTGATGGGATAAAATAATCTCTATGTAATTTACCAAACAACCGCGTAGTGTCTACCCATTCTGTTACATCTTTATGGTTAAAACTACTAAAAGCTCTTGCCCAAACATAGTTTAAATATGTAGATGCAAATTTTAAATTCATTGTAGGCACATCTTTTAAAAATATTTCCTTCAGAGCAGGCAGCCCAGATGCATTAAATAACATAATTTTTTTGCCTCCTACTAAATGCATATGGCAATACTTTGTCATTTTAAAGGGCTCTCCTAATAATTTTAATTTTCTTCTAACGCGCTTTGACCAGGCGTCTTCGTGGATAACATTGATGGTATCAGTATACACAGCCTCAACGTATCTTTTACTTGGTAAATTACCTAATACAATCATTTTTATCGTGTTATTAATTTATATTCGTTACAAAATCTTGCTCGCCCTATATCAGGACATGTCCAAAATGCGCGTTTATTAACTGCTCCGTATGCTTCTTCTTCGCCATAACGATCTATAAGATCTAACTCGAATTGTCTGTGGCTACGATTAATTACTTTACACAGTTCATCCCACATATCTATAAATGATACTTCAGGACAATAGTTCATACATAAGCGGTAAGCATCATAATATGACCTACCTCTGCCATTAGGAGTATATCCACCTTCTCCTCTTATATCAGAAGTTGCATTCTCATATCGCTCATTCCATAAAATACGAAATATTTCTCGCATTTTAGTTTTAGTAGTACGTTTTCTGATTACAGAACTACCCATTCCTGGTTCAAGAAATTTCAACGGAATGTATCGAGCTTTAATTTGCTCTCCTTTTTTCTTCAACGTTGCGTCGCTGAAGTTTCTCATATATATACTTCTCATTTTTTAATTTTTTTCAGGCAATAATCTACGTCTGGACAATAGATTATATCTAAATTATTTATATTTTCAGTCATTTTAGAAAACCAAACTTCTTCTTGTGTTGAGGTAGTTACAAAAACAAAAACATTTCCAATTTCGCCATTTTGTCGTAATCTTCCTATTCTTTGTATGAAATCTTTGTCAGTACTATAATAAGACATCAACACACAGTTGTCTAGACCCACTAAATTTGCTCCCTGCTTGAGTTTTTTAAAGCTGCCGATAAGATTTAGCTTGCCCTTATCGAAGTCGTCTCTAAGACGCTTATTTTGATCATCAGATTTACGTGAACTTACCACATTTGGAGTAACTTTATGCAAAGCATCTAAACTGTTACCAAAAAGTATAGTTTTTTTATCTAAACTAGACACTAATTTCTTTGTTGCTTCTACTTTAGATTGTAAATTATATAATAAATTACTTCTTTTAGTAGAGGTTATACGAATTTGAAGATCTCTTTTCTCAGGATCATCCATATACCACGATCTTTTGTGGCGTTTGTCCCAATACTCGTAGGCAGCTTGTTCAGTTTGCATGAATTGTTTTTTCTTATTCCCTGCTTTAACTGTTTTCTTATTGCCTTCAAGTTTATGCTGGATCACATATATTTTTAGATCCCTTGCAGTTTTGTCTTCTTGACCTTCATCCACTCCGTATGAAAATACAATAGGTGCAACACTCTTCAATAAGTCTCCCTTAGTATAGGTTGTCTCATCTTTTCGTGTGTATTTTGTAGATTTATTAATGGTAGCTGATAAACCTATAATAGCTTTACACGTATTGTTAAAATAGAAACGCGAATAGGCTGGACTAAGACTATCGTGAATTTCATCTGCAATAACAAGACCAAAGATTTTACCTTTCCACTTGTATACTGTTTGATAACAATGAAACTCAAGATTATAGTCTTTAAAGACATCTCTCTTGAATATTTTGTTATACTTCATGATGTCATCCATCAAATCTTTTTCTCTGCCTACTGTTTCTGCTAAGAATACATGTGTATCTGTAGTCTTAGGCATTGTATATAAAGCATGCAGAGCAATAAAAGTTTTACCAAGCCCAGTGATTATCTCACAAGTACCTCTTTTATCTGCATCTACCCATGCTTTAAGGGCCTTTAATTGGACCTCGTTCTTTTTTATATTTAACTCCGCCATTTTATAATTTATTAGATGTTTGTTTTATAATAATAATAAGAGGGGAAAGTAGATTCTACTACTCTGCACCTTTATCAGTGGTGTGCTGCCTATAAATAGGTAAAGCTTCCCCTCTTTAATTATTAGAGAGACCATCGCAGCCACCTTAGTCTCTCTTATATATTACTTGACCGCTAAATGTGGCATGACGGGTTATAGTAATATATTAATCTTCTACTGTAGTACGTTCATCATAATCGTCCTCAATAGCTTTTTTTGATTTGGGTTTCTTACTTACGTAATCCCAATCATCATCGTAATCGTGTGTTATTGTCATTATGCTTCGCAACTTGCACATTCATTAATCTCACGAGCAAAGCTTTGTGCAGAACTCTGAGAGAACTGATAATACAAAGTTTTTATTCCTTCCTCCCATGCATATAGATAAAGCTTATTTATCTCTTTGGCTGGTACACTCGGATGGATCATAAGATTAAGTGACTGTGATTGATCAATAAATTTTTGCCTTTGTGCGGCTTGTAAAACTAATTCTTTTGGGCTTATCTCTAAGAAGCCTTTAAAAACTTCTTTAGTTGGAAAGTCCAGATGTTGCACTGAACCGTCCTTATCTAAAATGTCTTGCCATACTTCAGGTGTGTTGAGATCATATTTCTCTAACTCTTCTATAAGATATGGATTCTTATAAACTGTTTTAGATTTAGCTAAGTCCTTAATGAAATAGTTAGACTTTATAGGTTCAATACCCATACTTACTTGTCCTAAGATAAAACTGCTAGATTTAGTAGGAGCGATAGCAAGAAGAGTAGTATTAGCGAAACCGTCGCGTAGACAGCTATACCCAAGCACTTCATGAACCCATTTGGAAGCGCTCTCAGAGCGTTCCTTAATTGTACTAAATATTTCATGATTTAATTGTTTTGTTTGTAACGATTCAAATTCAATCAATTTAGATTGTAAGTAAGAATGATAACCAAGTACACCTAACCCTAGAGCTCTGTGTTCTTTAGCAAATCTCCATGCTCTTTTCATTCCTGGCAGATGTTCTGATTTCTTAATGAACTCTTCCATAACAGCGTTAAGGAATAGCACATAAGTTTCTATAGCATCTGTTCCTTTCATCTCATCCCAATGGAGTAGATTAAGGCTACCTAAACAACATACAAATGAATGATAGCTGTCTGTTGGTAATTGGATTTCTGAACAAAGATTACTTGCAGTTATTTCTAACCCAAGTTCTTTATATGGAGTATTATTATTACTATTATCCTTAAACATTATATAAGGAAACCCAAATTCATTTCTTCTCTGTAAAACTTTTGACCATATTACTCTCTTCTCTGAATCACCTTCGATCATAGCGTTTAACCACTCATCACCAACTGTAATACCATATTGAAGATTTTGTATAGGATTGCCCTCTGTACCAATATCCAGAAATTCTGAAATATCTGGGTGTTCTACTGGTAGATACACAGCACAGGCGCCACGACGCGCTTCTGATTGTTTACATGTATCTATAACAGAATCCCAAATTTTGGCATAGTGGACAGGACCATCAGCCTTGCCTCCTACAGATATGCTAGAACCACGAGGCCTAATGTTACCTAAATAGATAGAGGTTCCTCCACCATATTTAGACATCATACCTACCTCACGTCCTGCGTTCAGTATACTATCTAATGTATCGTCCACATTAGAGCCATAGCAACTGATTGGTAGCCCTTTGGATAAACCAAAGTTGCACCATACTGGCGTACTTAGCGAGTAAAATCCTCTCGCCATATAACCTTCAAACTTTTCTGCAAATCCCTTCACATTAAGGATATGTTCAGCTGCATTAGCTATATCCTTAATTCTCTGTTCAGGGGTCACTGATATGTAACCCCTAGACAGAAAAGTTCTACTCTCTTCATTTAACCAGTAGTACTTTTTATATTCTCTCACTCGTTTATTCGTATTGAATTATCATAAATAGTCTCTCCTTCATCATTTACTGCTTCTATAGTAGCATATCCACCATTTTCTGATGGAGTTATTTGCTCAGACGCAATGTCTAAAAATTCGCTTTCGGGGTCAACATCATAATTATTCCAGATGTCTTCCTGGCATGTAATTTCGCCACGTTTTATAGCTTCTAATATAGTAGCTTCGTGTTCTTTTGCCACAACTACTCGTTCCCAAGTAGTTACCTTAAAATCAAATTGCATTAGAATAAATCGTCTTCAGTTATACTTTTGCTTTTCTTGTTATAGTCTATTTGCTTCTTATAAAAGAAGTCCCCTTCCTTAGTGGATTTGATTTCTACATCAAACCACAATGTTGGCTCCAATAGTTCTATATCAATATCAAAGTGTTCCTTCATACCGATTTTCTTGAGAGAGTTATTAAAACGATTCTTAATAAACTCTTGTATTACTGGTATTGGAAGAAACTCTAGTTCTCCCTTCTCAAAAATCCACTCCAGAATCTTACACTCAGCCTTATAGGCTTTCTCACATGCGGAATAAATCAGAGCTTCAAACTCTTCATCAAACCATTCTGGGTGTTCATTTTTGATTATGTTAATAATTTCTGCACCAAAATTACCGTGAATATCTTCTTCTTTGGAAGTAGCTTCTACAACATTAGATATACCTTTAAAGAGATTTAACTCTTTATTAAAAGACATCATAATTAGAAACTGGCTAAATAGTGAAACGTGTTCTATAAATAGACTGAAGAGCAATACAGATTTTGTATACATCTGATTACTACGACTTCTTGTTCCATCTAAATATTTAGTTAAATAACTAATTCTGTCTTTTATTGCTGGTATTTCTATAACTGTTTTGAATTCCTCTTCAAGACCCAATATGCGCAGTAGTCTGGCATATGCATCTTTATGACGAACTTCTGATTCTGCAAACGTCATACCTACATCACCAATTTCTGTGATAGGCATGCGCTTATACATGTCAGCCCAAAACGTTTTTACTTGTACTTCAATCTGAGCAATGGCTAGCATAGCTCTCTTGATTACAACTTGTTGTTCTTCTGTTACGTCTACTTTGAAGTTCTGGATGTCCTCAGTGAAGTTGTACTCGGTGTCAATCCAGTAAGAATGCCTGATAGCATCCTTATATTTTAGGAGTTCAGGATATTCATAGGGCAGTATATTAACTCTGCTTTCAAAAATACTCATTATTCTTTCTTCATATTATTGTTATTAAAACAATTTCTTACTACACTTTATCAGAATAAATATTATTGTACTTTTTTGTTAATCTTTTCTTCATATTTTGAAAGTGGGTATGTTTCATCTTCTACATTAATAACGTCAGTTAATTCTGCGTCATTTGGTAGTCTAATACCCAACTTATCTTCTATTTCTGTTTTTAGTTTCTTTTCTTTAAATAATATTTGTTTGAGTTTAAGTAAAAAATTGACTGCGTTTATATTATTTTGAAATACATTAGTATAAAATTCTAAGATTAACTCTTTAGCGTCAACACCAAAGTGAGAGTATTTACCTTCTTTAAATTTATTATACTCATGCATATATTCTTCGGGAAACTTAAATACATATAGTACTTGATTGTTATCTACGTCTACAAGATCTACGAAATATTCTGATCTAGTCAGTTTATTTTCATACAATGTAAACTCAGGATTCCTAAAAGAGAAATCATGTAAGATATACAAACAATCTTTATAATGATTTAAGTCATCCGCAATAAAAACATTATGCATATTGTCAAAAAACTTTCTATCAAACTCAACTAATTCTGACAATAAGGGCAACAAGTATGTTTTAGATTTATTATATCTAGTTCTACTCATTAATTATTTTGTATTAACCGAAAAGAAATTATCTTTAATGATTACTTGACCATTATTCTCATAAACTTCTTTAGGCATGTTAAACACCTTATTTTGCCAGTGCCATTTAATCTCATCCATAAGCTCATCGATACCTTTATACTCATATCCTCCTAATGTAGTAAATCCATCAAAAGCTGCATCTATCCATTTAGAAGGTACTTCATATACAAATGGTACTTTCTCTTTTCTTCCTATGTATAAAAATTTAAACGGCAATAATTCATAGCCTACTAGCCCCATTTCTTCCATTATATACCTAAATACTCTAAGATATAATGCTGCTTGAAAATAGTATCTATATTTGATGAAACTTCCTATAAATTCATCTCCATTACCTGCACCAGTTTTTAAATCTATAAACTCGACTGTCTGTTTTTCATGATCAATTTTGATCAAATCGATTATACCTCGAATGGTACAGTCCTTGTATGTATAATTAAACTTGTACTGGGGAATAGAAATTCCTTTATGCTCAAAAAAGCGCTTAGAATACTGGTGGGTTTTCAGTATATGGGCGAGTTCTTGAGATAATGCCATTTCATCTGTAGTAATTAGTGTCTGTTCTCTACCTTTAAACATTGCTGTTAGGTAATCCCAGAATTCTGGTATATCAAAATACCCTTTAATAGTTTCTGGTTTACTACGTTTCCAAAAACTATTTGTTTCGATTATCTCGAAGACTGTGTCTTCATTGGGAACTTCTGTATAATTTTCTAAAATTATATCTACTAATTTCCCTAGAGTTGCAGTAGGTTTATTTCCGTTAAAGACAAAATAGAGGTCATCAAATTTTTCTCTATTAAATAACCAGTCATCAACTATAGAGCCAATTTTAGCACCATAATTGTCAACAAAAGTTTTTTTGTCTAAAGCCTTGGGACCATTTCTGTCGTAATCGGAAATTCTACTGAAACTAAGGGCCAAATCAATTCCATCATTTGAGCCAAATAGCTCGTCTATTCTATCATATTCTTCATCCATTGAATTTTATACCTTTTCTCCCAAAAAAGCGTTAATCACAAGATCCTCCAGTCTGTCACACATATTTCGTTGTGTTAAAATTACAGGGTTAACTGTTACTTCAGAAATTGCATCAAGAAGCTCATACTTTTCATTTACAAACAACCTAAGTTCATTGAACCGTTTTGTTTCTAACATAAGGATGACTTTTTGATATTCAACATCTTCAAAAATTGAAGAAGCTAAATTACGAATCTCGTTTTTTACTTTTTCTTCCATTATTAAAATAATTTAATGTATACTCCTGGGTTTTCTTTATCCACAGAGTACCACTGATTCATACGAATGTTTCGGGCAGTAGGAAGCTTTCCATCCCTAGTCATAGGAATAGGAAAAACAAAATCAACATTATCGTCTTCAATAAACTTATGTGCAGTAAAAAGGTCTTGTAAAATTTCTACACTGTTACTGAAGTCAAACTTGCGTTTTGAACCTCTTACTTGGTGATATCCAATAAAAATAGGATATTCCTTGCCTTCTAACATCTTCTCAAACTGAGGCCTCAATGCCTCAATTATGTTGTGACGGTCTGGATCTACATATCCCTTTACCGTCTGCTTACTTGAACTAAAAGATTGGATACCCAGACTCCTAATGTATCTATTTACAGTAGGAGAACTGAATATCCCTTTCTTAGTCTTAACCTTGCTATTTTTCAAGCTAGGCACATTACCTGGTAACCAAATCATCTGTATTTCTTACCATTCAATACAAAATTCTGGACCATTATTTTCATCAAGTACATCATTGATCTTTTGAAAGAACGGACATTCCCATGGTCTATTTTCACTAATAGCTTTTGTAATTGTCTCGAACATATAAACATAATGCGAACTTGGACTAATATATCGACTAAAATATTGTGCGTTGTTCCCTAACAACAGGAATTGTACGCCAGTCTTACGATTATTAATCTCTTTAACAACTCTACGAAGAAAATCTCTCCATAGCATTGCAGGATCAGCATCATTATAATTCTCAATGTGTACAGGTGCAGCGTTCAAAAGCAATACTCCTTGTCTTGCCCAAGACTCCAAACTTAAATCTGGATCTAAATGGAATCCTTTATATACTGATTTCTCAATACGCTTATGAAGCTTTGTAACTTCTCTAGGCGGATCAGGACAGTTTTCAGGACAAGCTAATGCTAATCCTGTGGCATGACGTTTATTAGGAAATGGCTTATCGTTGATAATAACAACTTCAATATCATTGAAATCCGTTAACATGAACGGTGCAAACAGATCTTTCTTTTCAGGAGTTATGTACTTAATTTTGTACATCTCATGCATAAAGACCATAAGTTTCCTCATGTACTTAGTAGCCAATATTGGATTCAATATAGGCAACCAAGTTCTGTTTAGCACCATGCTATAATCAACATCTAACTTAAAGCGAACTTCAAGAGTATTCGGAGTAACTTTATCTGTAGCCACCATTATAACTCTTCAGGATCATTAAATACAACATCAACTTGTGGTTGCCGTCTAATGGCCTCCAAAGCTGCATCTTGTACTATTTGTCGTCGCCTTTCTATTGCTTCTTGTTCTTCTATCATTTCATCAAGATGTCTTGGTCGTCGTCTTACTTGAATAGGACGGCCAGGATTAGGGGCAAATCTATGAGGACGACCTATATCTAGTTCGTGGTCTTCATTAACTAGTTCTTGTAGAGCTTCTACAATACCACTACCATAAGGTTTTGGATACCTGTCTTTCATTTTCCCTTCCCAACTAAAATAACGATCAAAATGTATTTTCTTCTCGTCACCTTTGATGTCGCCTTGCTTAATACGATTAAACCAATAGTTCCTTCTACGGTTGATATAGTTTATTAAACTATCTACTAACAAACCACCTCCTGTTTTATTATGAAACATCCTAGAAATTATATGATCTAACCTTATGTTAGCATACGCACCAGGGTTTTCCAAAATACTTGTAGTGTTTTTTATAGTATAATTAACTATAGCAGCACACAAGACGAGATAATTCATAACTTTGTAGCTATCATAAGTAGGAGTATGAAGTCTAAATTCTACTGTTTGCTTGTTACCAAACAACAATGGAATCATATTGACCCAATAATACCTACTTTTGATATTCCACTTACTCGTGCCATGAGGATCAGAAGGATGATAAGCTACATTTTCTAGCTTTCTACCCACTTCTGCATAATCTTGGCCCATAGAAAGAAAACTATATAAGTGTCTAAAATTAGAAGTTACTTTCTCTGGTGTAATGATTTTGTCAAAATGATAGACAGTATCTCCATATTCATAAGGTTTTGTATAAGACTTACGCTTAACACCGTAATTCTCTTTCTTATAAATAGGAAATAAGCCAAACATCTCATCTTGAATCAAAAACATCATCCTAGTAAATGCCAGAAAAAATTCTTCTGTTCTAGGAATATTCCCAATATGAAAGTGCAATGCACATGTATCATCATATGTAGTTCGCCTTCTAAGTTGCTTCAGAGAATCTAGTAATGCTTGCATACCCTTTGCTCCCTGCAGAGGAATGGTTACATACTCTAGTCCTTGGATACTACCATCTCGTAATGCCATAAGCCCCAAAGGATCAGCAATACGTTGAGGAATAATACCCCTAGTAGTCTCAAATTCTACTCCAAATGACAGATCGCCAATAGCATAGTCATACTTTTTGACAGCTTCTGATAATTCAGGCTTGTACATTTTTTCGTACTGATCTTGCACTCTACCTAGTCGCCCTGTTGAGTCATAAGGAAGATTTCTCTTCATGTCTTGACTAACAATGGCAGGCTGGATAAAATGAATAGCATCAATACTCTTTCTATCGACAAATATACCTGTTCTCATGTCTTCTTGAAATCTAAAACTTTTAGTTAAGATTTCTGTACTAAGAACATTATATTGTCCCCCTTTCCATTTAAGTAATGGGGGCTCTGGGTTTTCCATGTCTAGAGAGAAAGAGCCAAAAATAGGCTCTTCATTCTCATCGAGCCCTATAACTCCTTTTTCTACTATTACATTCATTTTCTTCACTACGTATTGGTTTAAACGGTGATCATAAACTATATATCCAGTGTGACCTTTGTAATAACGACCATTGATTTTATAGCAATCACCAGAATCTTTTTTGGTAACATCTCCTACCTTGTAGAATTCACCACGGATCTTACGGCAATCTGTCCGCATCGCCCTATTCCCTGAAATTGTGTCTACTATTTCATTCTTCATGTATAAATTTTTAATCGTTAATATCTACAGTCATTAATTTGCCTGCAGACTCTACAAATATCTCTAACATCTCTTTAGCTTTCTTAGCTCTAGTACTATCAGAATATTGCTCTAGGCGCTTTATATAGCCAGGCATCATTCTTAACGGTTCTTTAAAGAAATGTTCTAGATCCTTTTCCAACAAATCTTCGTCAAATTCTATCTTCGTCTGCGGACTCTCAATCTCCTTTAGCTCCTTAGACGTAATTTCGGATTTTAACACCTCTTTTTCATGGGCGCTTATAATATCAACAGCATCTTTAATTTTAGTAATAGATTCTGTATCTATTTCAGCTTGTGTAGTAATACTTTTACAGTTACCATCTACAATTTCATAGACTTTACCACCACCTAATGGGGCAACATTATCTGTAACAGGCTTACCATCCCAAAGAATGTTTTGCTGGTCTCCTTTCTTATAATTTGCTTTCACATCACATACAGGATGCGCAGAGCATATAGAAAGAGCTTCCCAATCAAACTTAGGATTGTTGCGCATACACGCTTCATAGTCACTTCTGGTTTTTACCCTAACTCCATCAAAAAAATAAAAGAGTTGAGGAAAATCTGTTTCATTTGTATTATCCATATTAAATGGAATGTACAGTCTTTTCCTTTCATCTTTAGTATACGACGTAATAAGCCGTACAAAATCTTTTTGTTCTGGGTCAAAGTATTTATTGATACAACCATAAAATCTATCTGCAGATTCTCTGTACTTTTCTCCTAAATAATAAAAACCAAACTTAGGAATAAAAGTAAAGATACCATCAACTAGATGACCATTACGATAATATCGAAGTTTATTTAAGAACACACCACCTTTAAACTCATTCATTGGTTTTAGAGGCTTATCGTCATAAATATTATCAATATCATCACTGCTTCTGTCCGCCTGTCGTGTCAAATGTTGGTTTAAAGGAATAACACGAGATTCATCTTTGGTTTTCCTTTTAAATCCACAATTGTGCTGACGAGGGGCTGCAGAATATGCTTCTCTGCCATAATTTCCAGGCAAATACTCACTTTGTTGAGCATCTTTACGATTAATTTTGTACTTAGTCGCAGAATCAACATCACCATCAGTTACTTTATAAACAGTGTTATGATCAAAAGCATGAACATTTGCTTCTGTACCACCAATAGCTATTAAACTCTTAGCTAATGAAGATACATACAAATCATTCTTGCCTTTTTGCCAGTACCACAATGGCCTTTCTTCTTCAGTATCATTATCAGCATAATACTTTTTACTTTTCCCATGATAGAAATATACTACATTAGGCTCATTAATATTACAGAATACAAGAGCTGCTGCTCCACGATATTCTTCTAATACTTTGAATTCTTTAGTAGTATAGATAATTTCAAGAAGAAGTTCACTATCTATCTTTTCTCTGAAAGAAGTAACTCCGTCCTTTTCTCTTACCTCCTTTTTATCAATTTTATATTTGTCCGCCAAAGCTACATGATTATGTAACTTACCATTGTGAACTCCTATAAACTCATAAGAATCGCCTACTTGCCCAAATCCAAATGGATGAGCATTATCAACGTTATGAGCTCCGCCAGTAGCATGTCTAGTATGGCCTACAACAAAAGGAAAATTTTGTGGCTCATTGTAATCGGAATTAGCCAAGAAGTCGTGATATACTTTATTGGTATCTGTACCAATATAAATATCACCATCCGCACTTACTCCGCACGAATGTTTCCCACGTTCAATATTGTACATGCCCAATATATCAAACATAGGTTTGTTAAACTTTTTTGGGTCTTTTCCAGCCCATCCAAATATTCCGCACATTTATTTTACTTTTTTTAGATTAATTTCTACCACTCTTGCAATTGCTTGCTCCAGTGCTTTTGCTCTTTCTTTATCATTGGTATTAATGACCTCTTGGATTTGCTGTCCAAAATTCTCACTAATCTGATCAATGAGTCCAGAATTTACTAGTTCAATAGCCTCTACAGTTTTGTTAAATGCCCATCTCATACTATCCTGGTCTTTAATCCAGAAATTAGATAGAGAACGGTATTCTACACCATAGTCTTTGAACCTAAATGCACCTGCTTTGCCGTACATTTCTCTCCTGCGATCATCTTGATCTAAGTTTACAGAAGCCACTCCAAGAATAGCATCCATAGCTTTTACAATTTTCTCACTGGTGGTGTATTGTGGATTTTCATATCCTATATGAATATGTCCTCCACAAGTTCTCAAAGTACCAGTACTACAAGGCTTAGGATTTCTGTCCCTTGCCCATACATCCAAATCTGGCTCACAACCAAAAGTTTTTGCTTGCTTGCTTCTCAGATACTTAGGATCTAATTCAGCAGAAGCAGAAAAGTTCAATTTAGCATGATCTTGTAAAGATGCTAACACTGCTAAATGACTTAAAACAAACTCATGTTGTGCAACAAATTCTTCTGCACTAGTAGTTGGTGGAATATTATACTCAACCATTACATTATCTTCTTGAATATAATGTCCATCCTCAGAAATTGGCTTAGGGTCCCACTTATCTCCCCCAATTAGCCCTTCTGCAGAAATTACTTCGCCATTTCTTTCCAAAAACAACTCAGGATCTGCTCCTATTGAAAAATTATTTACTTTCATACCAATAAATCTTTAATTAGTCTTGCTGAAACTTCTTGAAATTCACTATTTGCACTTGCAAACTCAGGATGACCCTGAATAGCTAATGCTCTGTTTTCTGGATAATGTACAATTTCTGGTTCTACAAAATCAGAAGGCAAATCCATTTGCTTATCCTTACCATCAAGATAAACACTACTTTTATGTCGTGTTGACCATGCTATAAGGTTAAATCTTTCTTTATGTAAATTATAAGGAAATAACATTTGATGGTGTGTAGAAGTAACCGTTATATTAAATGTACGATTATTTCCAGGCATTGCAACTGTAGCAGTATGGTTGCTTGTATGTCCTTCTACATGCTGAATCAATTTGCCACCAACGGCAACAGTTAAAAACTGTGCACCACGACATATACCTAATTTAGGAACATAATCCAGTAATTTGTAGATGTTCATACACAACTCATCTCTTTTAGGACTACATGATGTTTTACTGCCTTTCTCTTCACCATAATACTTAGGTGAAACATCCGCACCTCCAGTAAAAACTAAAAGTTGTGGTATTCTGCCTATTCCTCCTTCTTTATTAAATGCATCCCAAGTTTCTTGGAAACTAATAAATTCAATTTCCTTATCATTTAGCCATCTCATTAGAAACTCCTCGTAAGCAGTATCTCTTTGGTCAATGGCAATTAAATCTACTTTCTTCATGCTAATTGTTGTTTTAATTTAAGAACTTTAGGAATTTCTTCCACATATTTTTGAATTGTTAAATCTCCAAAAGAAGGAGCTGAATTGATCTCAATTACAATGTATTTAGGATCTTTTCTTTCTTTCCCTTTAGAGGTAGTTGCAGATTGTACTTTTAAATCTACAGCACCTATATCAAGGCCTACAGCTTTAAGAGCTTTTACAGAATCTGTTACTATCTTTTTCCAGTTTACTGGTTTGTCGAATAATTCGTTTTCTTCAAGAATCCAGACACAGTGCTCGTCGTTTCTGTACCATTTAGCATTCTCTGGTGTGTCACGTTTGAGCATTTTCCTACAGGTATAGAAACATCCTTCTGCTGTGACGTGTAAACGATATTCTCGCGTGTAATTGTGGAACTGCTCGAATATAAGATTATTCTTCTTTTTCCCTTCAATCCATTTTTGAAAATCTTCATACGTATCAATTTTAGTATTTCCTTGATTCCTGCTGCCAAAATGTTTTTTAGCTATAATTGGAAAAGGAAGCTCACTAAATTCATAGTTACGACGTCCATCTGGACCTTTAAGATTTCCTTCTTTGTCAATATACCACCAATCAGCAGTGGTTACTCCAGCTTCTTTGAAACAAGACTTCATAAGGAACTTGTTCATAGAATTCTGAACGGCCTTAATTGTATTAACTTCAATTCTCTCTCCTCCATTTGATCTACTATCTTTAATAGTAGTCAAAGATCCAAATCTTACTACAGATTTAAATGGAAATAATGGCAAAAGTTTTGCTGGGTTCCTCCTACGCAATATAGCATGTGAGGGGTGTCTACTTCTAATAACGGGTCTAAAATATTTGAGCATTTGTTAAAATTTTTCTAAGTTGAACTTCTTCTGTAACGTATTGTACCCAATCGCCAGAATCTACTATTTCCTCATTTTCTATTGAAGGTACATATAAATATGTATAAGCTAACCCAAATGGAGTATTTATACTAACTCTATTGTAAAAATCATTAACATTAGACTCACTATTATATCCTTCCAATCGATCTACTTTTTTTAACCCTTCGTCGTCTACTTCATAAACTTCCATTACTATAGAAGACCTACCCTTTGGTTTTATGCCAGGATAAGATCCTAGACTATATAAATTAAAGACAGGTTTGGTGTCAAACCTACCTAAATATTTGGCCCCATTTAAAATACGATGATTTCCCATCCCTTTTCTGAGGCTGCCGTAAACTGCTACTCTGTGCATTTTTTTTCATTTTAAAATGGAACTTCAATTAAGGAATAAAATATTTTCCTTGCTGCGTCTATCCCATGGTTTTTAACTAAATCACTAAAATCTTTTGACTGCCATTTAGTTGGTATTTCTAGCCATGTAAATCCAAATTCTACTGCTAGTTCACTACCAAGTTTTCTGCCCCAATTAGTAGGCTTGTCAAAATCATTATCATACAATAAATATATAATACTGAACCTTTCTTTTAGTTCATCTATTATATGTTTTTTAGGCTTCACAGATTCAGATTGTAATGATACAGCTGGTATTCCTACCACATTATCTAATGCCATTACATCTTTAAGAGATTTAGTTATAACTAACTCTTTCCCTGTATCTGGTAATTGACTCCAACCTTGCCAAACAGAATCATTGTGGTTATTAAGCCACTTAAATTTGTCGTTAAATGGTTGATATATTTTAAATGAAGGTTTGCCATCTTTCATTTCAGTATAGGCATAGCCATATTTACTGACATAAAAAGGTTTGCCATTCACAAAAATATAATCAATTGCTTCTACATTATACTTCTCTAAGGTTTGTGCACCTATCCCATAACTATACCAATAGGCATAATCTTGGGCTGTAAAAGGTCGTGCTTTTTTACCAAGTCTAAATTTTTCAGAATTTTTTAATAAATTTTCTCTTGAAGCAAAGTCAGTAGGATCATATACTCTTTTTGTTTTTGGAATATCATGTTTATACATAAAATGATAATCCAATTCAAAGTCTATTACAATCTTACTAAGCGCTTCAAAAAATGTTAAATTAAACATCCATTCAACAAACTTGACAAAATCGCCTGCACCTAATACAAAGTCTTTAAAACAAACTTCTCCACTATTACCAATAAAGTAACCAAATGAAGGATTCTCATCTTTCCTTAATGGAGATGAGATGCGTGAATTGAGATCTACCTCTTTTCCTGTGTAGAATCTATAGACATCAACATCTTGAATATGTTTTAGAAGGCCTTCTTTTGAAACGGTTTCTTTATTTAAGTTCATAGTTTTTAATTAAAAGATATAGGGGCCCCGAAGAGCCCCCGTATCCTAGTTCACTAATCAATAATTAAACTCCCCAGTTCTGTACTGGTGTTTCGTTGGTTGTGGTTGGCACATCCATAGGGTCTTCGGTAGTGTCCTCAGTTACCCTTTCCAACAAATCTGATGGCTTAGCACCAAGTCGTCCAGTTGGAGTTGCAGCATTTTCGATAAAATCGAAATACCTTAGTCCAAGATATTGACTTGGGTAACCAGTAGTACCATAAGTGGCAAAAACGTTAAATTTTTGACCTACAGCTTTCTCACCGATGAGCTTAAATAGCACATCAAAAGCTTCCTTAGCAGTTCCTACTGCAGGAAATTGGGCATCAGCACCCATTACAGCACGAGCAATGTGAATCACTCGTCCTACTTCCCTTTTTTCTCGTTTAGCATTGTCTTCAGCAGACACACCATCACGAGGGGTTGGATAATAAAATCCTTGGTTGATTTTGCCACCATTGGCATCTGTTACAACCAATTTAAATGCGGGATATGTATCAGGTTGCTCTGGAGCTTTCAACTCAACAGCAATATCAACATTTTCTACTTTCCCACCTACACCGTTATTAAAAATAACAGTTCCTTGAAACTCATTAGAATTCAAATCAAACATAAATCTTCTTCATTTATTCGTTTATAAAAATATTTGACCAATCTATTTTAACGTTTCCTTGGTCATCAGAAACAGCGACTGTGATATCTGCACCCTTTAAATGCTCAGAACGAGCACCAGCTATTAAGCTTTGAGAGGATGCAAAATTTATCTTAGTCTCATTTTCGTCTCTATATAAATAACCTATAGCATCTACTTGAGAACAAACAATTGCAGCCATCTTACCAGTAAGATCTAGACCTCGCTCAGTCATCTCTTTACCTTCACGCTCAACCATCTTATCTTTAGTGTGACCTAAGATAATTAAGGTATCGCAAATCTTCTCCAGAGAGTTCAATACTTCTGTAAGGGCCATTCGTGTATAACGATAACCTGCGCCATTAGGGAGTGTAGTAACATCGTTACCAACCCAATTACGACCCATAGGTGTATCTTTATACATCTTATTGGCTAGCGGCAAAACAATATCTTCTAGGGCAGTTACTGTATCTATAGCAATGTACTTGTAGACATACCCTTGGTTTTTGTTGTTTGCTTCTGCAATTTTATTTATCAATTCTTTCAATACTATGATAGGCAATTTACCTTCTCGACGGGCTTCCTTGACAACGTCAATCTTTAAGGCATCGACAAAATCGGTACCTTCTTCTAAATCTAGTATAAGGCAATTTTCTAGCGCAGACACTGCTGTGGTTTTACCCATCTTAGGTTGACTGAAAATTACAATAGACTTAGGATTTACTCTAGAAGCCTTTGTTTTTAATTTTGGTAATTCTATCATTAATTTTTTGTTCTTTCTAGCATTTCTACTTTAATACCAGGATAAGAAGTATAGTTTTCTACAATAATATCTTCAATTTCAACAGAATTAAACAGTTTAGTAAGGTTGATTTCCTTCTTATTATATCTGTTTATTGCTTGTTTAAATTTTTTACTTAGATATACTATAGGAGCACTATGCTTATTTACATCTCTTGCCAATTGTTCATCTACTGCAGCAAAAGAATTGTCATATAAATGAACATTTCTTAAACTTGCCCGTAAATTCATTGGTGTGTAGCCTGTAATCTCTCCTAATATTATCATTAATAAAGCATAGGAAGCAATATTAAAGGGTAGACCTAAAAATGTGTCTACACTTCGTTGATCCCATACTAAATCAAACCCAATTTCGCCAGATTCAAGTGGATAGCACATAATTTGGAAACCAAAGTGACAAGGTGGCAAAGCCATCTCATCTAATTCTGCTGGATTCCATGCCGTAACTATATGGTCTGTACTAAATGGAGATTCTTTAAGGCCTTCTAATAGCCTTTCTATTTGATCTACTGTGCGATATAATGGTTCACCATCACTGGTGTCATAATGCGCCCAGCTCCTCCACTGTACTCCGTAAATTCTTCCTGCATAGTTTTTAGGTTCTCCTGTCGCTTCATAGGCAGCTACATCTTTATCCCAGATCTTAATGTTATTCCGTTTTAAGTACGTGATATAACTATCTCCTCTGAGAAACCAAATAAGCTCTCCTATTACACTCTTCCAAGCTAATTTCTTAGTTGTAAGTGCAGGAAATCCGCCTGCTAAACCATGATAGAAGTCGCCATAAGGAACTTGTGTCCTAAACACTCCTTTTCTTTTTGGGTCTTCATACATTATACCATGCTGCTTCAATGCTATTAAAAGCTGATGGTAACTATGGTCAATTCTTGCCATTATCTAGATTTTTATCAATGTATCTATCATCCATGTCCTTTTTAAAAAGGGTCATATAAGATAAAAACATTGCGTTACATAGTATATGGCCTACATGAGCTAGTTTGCTCTCCTGATCATCATCTTCTCCTGACATAAAAGCATATATATGTCTTTGCATACTTTCGCAGATTTCTATATAACTGAGCCCTTTAGCCCAATTCCAAGAATCATACTTTTCTGCACCAAACATTAATACGCGAACCATTGGTTCTAATGCCTTCCATGAAACTAATGACCACTTTAATTTACCAACATTATATCTGTCGGCTGTGGTTTTACTCATATCTTCTCATATTATTTAAAAATGTGTATACTTTCTGCATACCTCCATCATTAGTAGATAGTGGTAGTTCTTGAAAATAATTCACAGCTCCATCAAAATATAAAGGACATGTAGTACCACCACCACCTTCTCGACCTCCTAAGATTTCTAAGAATCTGATGTTATCTTTAAAATACATAACATCATACCCATAATACTCTCTTATTTCGTGTCTGAATGGACTAAATAACCCTAAGATAACATTTGCATCACGCGCAGTTAGCTTACAATCACCTAGTCCATCTAAAGAAGGTTTTAACCTACCTACTTTCATATTATCTACAGATTCCTGTGCTGCTGCCTGCTGCTGCACTACAACTGGTATATAATTATACTTGTTGCGGAGTCTGATAAGATAGTCAGAAGATAATTTCACAATAGATTCGTGTAGGCTCATTTGCCTACCTGCAGACCTTTCTTGTGCTATAAGACTAATGTGATCAATGAATACCATTACGTATTCTTCGGGGTCATTAGGCTCATACCAGTCATCTATTTCTGTTACTTCTCCTTTAATCTCTATCTTTTTAGTATGTTGTGTACCATTTGCTTGCGCATAGTCACGAACAAACTTAAATATTCCTGTAGGATTTCTAATATCATCTACAAATTCGACTATTTCTTCAATTTTGTTGAAATAATCTTCATATTTAGCGATGATTTCTAAATATTCTTCACTAAGAACTTTATCTGCTTTAGTAGATCTCAAATCTTTAGGGGCAATACGGATACCTTCTTTAACATATAATATGTTAGAGAATGCAGCACGCATCTTCTCTTCTTTTGACATTTCTAAAGTAAAATAAAATATCTTTAATTTAATATTCAGATCTTGATCAATTACTTTTTGAACAGTATTATACAAAAATAGCCAATCGGCTATCTGAGTTTTCAATATTGTTACCCTAATGTTTCTGGATAAGGATATCGGTTTCTTTGTCTGAATCTTCTTAAAATTTCTTGGTCTTGTGTGTGAACTTTATCCCACAAATCTCCTAAATACTTTAAAGTATATTTGCCGTCTTTCCAATTATTAAGGCATTCTTCATTATTACAACTATTTTCCCAACTTTCACCCCCACCTGGGCAAAATTTAAATATAGGGCCTCTTGTAGTTTTAAAAAATACTACCTTATATATATCAGTACAAATACCACCTCTAAATTTATTTTTAGGATCACCAAGAACTCTCATCAATTGTTCTTCAGAAACTCCTCTTATCCTGTAACGTTTAAACAAATCACCAAAACTACGTCGTGCTTTAATTAAATCTTTTCCTTTTTTAGTCGTTTCATATTTAAATAGTGGAGCACCACTAAAGTAAACACTATCAGACCAAGGAGCACTACTATTGCACAATGCATTTAAATCTTTCAATAATTCTTTATCTGTCATTTTTCTAGGGATCTCATTTAAGGCATACCACCTTTGTATTATCTCTGTATTTATATCTTCCCACATTTGCTCAATAAAATATAGGACATTCCAAAGATAACTATTATATATTAATTTAAACATAATTTACTTGGTTTTATAACCTTGTTAAGATTCTATATGTCACCATATAGTTCGGACTATCTCATCAACTCTATTGGATTGCACCTCTATCTATTGCGTCCGTATATGCTTGGTCATACTCATCTTGAGTACATCCTTCACATTTAGGAATACATAGACTGCATTCTTGGAGTTGTTCCTTGTTAGTCTCTACACCGTTTTGATATTTGACATAGTCTACAAATTTTTCTAAATAGTTGTATACTAAGTTCATTTTTTTATCGCTTAATTCTCCTTCTGGGATTACTTCAGCCATAAAAATTTCTACTAAATCATCTAGTGACGGCACGGGATTGTCTTCAATTTTTTCAACAATAGATCTAATCTCTTGATGAGGATTATCTCCTTTGTTGTACCAATCTTTTCTGAATTTGTTTTTTTCTTTGTCTGTTTCCATGTTACAAATTTTTAATCATTAGCTTCAAATCTCCTGTTTGAGGATATCCTTTACGACGAGGGAATTCCCAAGCCTTCTTAAAGCCTAACCTTACTAAGTTAGACATTAAGATATCTTCACCAGGACTAACAACCGTAAAAACTGCTGTTTGACCATTTCCTCTAGTGATGCCAACTTCTTTGTTAGCATGCATTTCTTTTTCCAACTGAGCAAGTTTAATCTGTATCGCACGTATTGGCGTTTGATTTCCAACTTTACTAAGCTGACAAAAAGCACAACAATCTGTTGTAGTTTTCTTTATTGTTCTTTGAGCTATAATCTCTGCAAATTCTTCCATATCTTTTTAATTGAAGGGTTTCCCCGTTAGCTTAATTATTTTGCTTTTTTCAAACTTATTGTTTGATTCTTAATCCTTCTTTTAATTTCAGGATCTTCCATTCTTTCCTTAACTAACTCTTTAGTAACTCCATTAGAGCTAAAAGTATTATTAGTTAAAAAAGTCGCTACATATGTAAGTTTATCATGTTGCTGTGTAGGCCTATTATATCCAATTGGAATAATGGAAACCCCAACCATAGTAAAATGCTTCTTTAAAATCTCAATATGTTCTTTTTTGCTTACATTAACTTGAAATATAAGTTTTCTGTAAACTCCAAATAATTCATCAAGTCTTTCAAAAGTAGCTTCTTCTTGTGTTTCTAGGTTCATACCTACATCACTAACTGTACACATTTTACAATTACCCCCACAAGTGGCATAATGTATTGAAGTATATCCACCAGGGACATAAAATCTAAAAGAGTCTCCTGACCTTTCTATAGGATTTTGTGCTGGAATAATTGTTCCCATTGTTTTTACATATTTTTAATTAAACCTCTGTTAAGAATTCGGAATTTTTCGACATACATCACTGTATGAAGGGGCAAATTCTACCCACTTTACTGTTCGCAGTAATTAAATAATACTTGCCTCGCTCAATGCCAGGCAATTCATTTTCAAAGCGCGGAAATCCCCATGGGATACAATTAATTTTTCCTGTGAGTAATCTCTCACGCCTTTCTATCAAGTCCTCATATACTCTTGTATATAAACTCATAATCTTATTTTAAGGACGATGTCCAATTTTCGGGAGCATATTCATCAATCTCATCTATAAAAGCAGACAGTCGTGAAGATTCTTCTCTATTATTCTCTTGCTTGAAAATAAAGTAATCTGCACGCTGCAGGAATCTATAGTCTCCATTTAAGGAATCTATGTACATATCAGCTGCTTTTAAGATTTGATCCATGTTATACTCAGGATTTTCCTTGATCCAACGAGCTAGTTTTGCTTTGCAAGATTTTAAACTGCCCATAGAACCAGGTTTTAAGCCTTTCCACTTGTCTCTAAATTCTGTCAGTCTTCCTTCTAAATCTTGATTAATCGCTCTTGAGGATTTTTTGATAGTTTTGGTGTCATTAATTGTTGTCTCTACTTCTATAGTTAGAAGCTTTAACAAGTCTATTGTTTTTTGTCTTAGTTCAATGTGTAAATTACGTGGATTCTTATCTAATTTAATAAAACCTCTATCTTCTAGACATTCTACACAAACATTATAAGTTTCCTCATACCATACACCTTCTTCTGAATACAGATATAAAAACATTAACTCATTTACGGACAAATTGACCTCTTCTAACACCTTAAAGTCAACTATTAAAGCCATTTATTCTAATGAATCAAACAAATGTTCATCTAAATAATTTTGAGCGACTTCAATATTGACTACACCAGCCCCTTTGCAAATATAACAAGGACGAGGATATTTACCTTTGTAAAACTCCTCTCCTGAACCTAAGCAATTAGGGCATTCTGTCTTTTTATCACTCATACGTCATCAAATATTTCACTCATTTCTACAGTCCAGCTTGCTTTCTCGTAGTCCTCTGGAATGTATGCTACGTGATCTAGTATGTCAGCAAATGTTATATGCATATCAAACATGTTTTTTGCCATATCAACGACAAATTGCATATCATCAACTCCATATTCATCTGTGATTAGATCTATAACAATCTTTTTATCCGTATATTCCATATTAATGAGTCCAATAATTAGTAATTACAGCTTCTGCGCCAAGTGGAACTATCTTACACCACCTGTCTGCTGCCTCTTTCATACATTTTTCTAAGTTTTCCGCAGCTAATTGTGCGTAATCATCACGAGCTTCTACGTTAATTTCATCATGTACTAGGTTAGTAATGAATACAACATCTTGTAGTTCATTCTCTAGTATCCATTTACGAAATAATATAGGAGCTAGTTTTGTGATTCCACCAGCTTCGCCTTGAATAGGATAATTTAACGCTGCTCTATCAACTTCACCTTTTGCTTTATTGCTTCGAGGGTATTTAAACCAATACTTACGTCCTGTAATAGGATCAATAAGAATGTAACCTCGCTTTCTAGTAAGTTGTTGAACTTGTGTAATATCTTTTCAAGCCTGGAAATGCTTTGAAATATGCTTCATAGACTTTATCGCCTTCATGTTGAGGTATACCTAAATTAGCAGCAATAGTATAACCATTACCACCATAATTAATAGCAAAACCTGCAGCTTTAGCGATTTGTCTTTTGTCTTTGTGCTGTGCTTTTATTTCATCCAGAGGCAAGCCAGCCAACTCTGGGAATATCTTGGATGCAACAAAGCTGTGCATATCACCAAGATCCTGTTCATAAAAGTATATTAAATCTGCGTCTTCTGACTTATTAGCCAAAATAATCTGCTCTTGCCCAGAATAGTCCGCGTTTACAATCTTCCATCCTTGTGGTGCTGTAAAGGCTTTTCTAAACCCAAGGTCAGATGGGATATTTTGTAGATTTGGATTTCTACTACTTATCCTGCCAGTATTTAATATCTGTTTATAATTACTATGTAGCCTATCAGTCACAGGATTGACATATTTGAAGAAATCTATGCCAAATGTGCTACATGAACGCTCATACTCTTTGTACCTGAGATATAATTCAATCAAGTCTTTGAGATGCTGAGGTTTGCCCTTATTTGTAGATGTCAAGGACGCCTGTAATACTTTACCGTTTACAGTTAATTTACCTGTGTCTTTACTTTTAGGACATACACCTAAATAATCAAATAACTCTGTTACTTGTTTCGGGGATGTCCAACTAATTCCACATTTTGGTTCAGGATTAAATAAATCTAATTGTGACTCCACAAAATGTGTGAAATCTAGATTGTCTAGAACATATTGGTTGAGCTTATCTCTAAGTTTATCTAACTCAATGACGTTCTTATCATAATTCTGTTCCCAAATGTTACGGTCAAAGTGAATACCTTTGTATTCAATGTCACCGAGCACTTCAAGAAATAACATTTCCAAGCTCACGCAGTTTACAAGACCTTTTTCTGTGATTTGTGGAAGTTGTTTTTCTCTGATCTTTAAAGGATATAATATATCCTCTGCACCATACATGATCTGTTTTTTACTAAATGGCTTGTCTTTAATTGTTAGGAACTCAAGCCTAGTTTCTTTTTCTACTTCAATGCCCAAATATTTCTTATTCAGTCCTTTTAAGGACGCATCAGGCTGTAAGCCATTAAATAAGATTTGTTCCACAACCATCGTGTCATACACGTTATTGATACGTATCTTCTCATGGTGCAAGAAGAACCCATACTCAAATTTAAGGTTTTGGCCCACTATTAGGACATTTTTATCAGTAATTATTGGTAATAGTTTACTTATGTCTGTCACTCTATAGTCAATCACGTATTGCCTATCAAGATCACCAATTTGTACCATTACAATGTTAGACACATAAGGATCTAGTCCTTCTCTCGGATATACTCCTCCATGTCCATATGAAGTCTCAATATCTAGGGAAAGTACGCTCTTCCCTTTCAAATACTGATAACATTCATCAATAGTTGCTGATTCAAAGTCATCAAATAAACTTTTAGCTCCTACATAATAAATATTCATAGACTTTCATTCTTTTTAGATTACGAAGTTGATAGCGCCTCTATCATGACTTATTGCATACAAGTCAGTGATAATTTGCCCAATTTTCTTTTTCTCTAAAAATTTCTCACTCAGAGTTTCGGAAAGCTTAGAACCGTCTGGCATTATAAATGTTATTACACATTCTTCACCTGTTGTTTTAAGCTTCCTCAACTTCTGGGGTAAAGAGAGTCTACGTCTCCTCACCCTTACTACATTCATTTTTCTCATTTCATTAGATAATAAGTTATTACATTCATCGAAATAAGAAATACAGCTAAATGGTATAGGGCCAACTGTAATCTATAACCAAATTTCTTGGTTGTGATAAAAGCTGGTCCAATAAATGGCACAAATTGTAGTATTTTAATCAAATAATCCATAACTTCGGTTTTAATTAAACTTGATTTGTGCTACCCCATAATATTTAAGATTAACATACAGCCGCCATTACGCTGGGTTTTTCGGGGATTCTGTGTTAATCTCATTATTCAGTGGCTACTCTAATCCCTTTTTCACCTTGTTGGTACTGAATCACCAAGCTCCTTGTCTATTTTACGTTCTTTAACTAGATATTTTACTTGTTCTGAGGTTGGGGTAACAAATTTACAGTCACTCATTCTTTGAACTAGTACCCTAGTACCATTAACGTTTTTATAAACACGGTATTTACCAGTTATATTTAGCTCCTTATTTTGTATATTAGTAGCTAATTTTAATTTTCCTTTTGTATTTACCACGGAATTCTTTTTTAGAGTCTTTTTTCGTCTCTTTTTTCTCTTGCCCATATCGTTTTCAGCATAATCTATGACGTAAGCAACATAAAGCATTAAACCAAAAAACATCCAAGCAATAGCTTGAATTAAATCTCTCATAGTACTGCTTTTTTGCCATTCATGACAGTAAATACAGCGCCAAGTTGATGTTTATTGTACTCATTAGGCCATTCGGCTATTAAATAGTACAAAATGTCTTCCAATTGTTGCAATTGTTCGATACATTTTACTCTAAATGCAATGATTGTGAGTTCACCCACGCTATATTTTTTCATGATTGTGTGGTTTATAAATTAAAGTTTTTGTCTTGCTTCATTTCTTTCTTCATGAAGTTGGTAAATCACAGAATAATCTCTTTTTCCACCATTTTTTGGTTTCTTTTTAGCCCATTCTTGATTTAAACGCTGTCTGATTATCATCAGTTTCGTTTGTACTGCTCTATTTTGCGTCATTTGCAATATGTTTATATAGTTTCAATTGTTTTTCAGTTAATTGTTCTTTTAAATACTCCATAGCTAAATCAATAAGCGTATCTGAAGGTATTTCTAGCCACAATTCTTCATAACCATATCTGGCCATTACATCATCCTTATTCTCTACATAGAGTTTCACTTTACGTTTACTCTCTTTTATATGTTTAAGATGAGTTATTCTACTAGCCGCATTTTCAACTTTTTGATTTAGATCTACAATGGCTTGTGCCTTTTTTACTATTTGCATTTTTCTTTAATTTTAATTAATAAAAAATAAGAGGAGCCTAGATTTTCCATAAACTGGACCACTAGTACTCCTCCTATTTAAACACACAAACCTCCCAAGTATTTCACCTTATAAAACGCTACTTGCTTGGGAATTTTGTAAATATACCCGCATCTTCCACCTTACTTAGCCATAGGGATTGTGCTCAGGGATGTACGCTGTACATGTTAAGGACAATGTATCTCAATTCAAGGTTCCGTTTCCGCGACTATCGAGTATAATATTTACGTTTATTGCCTACAGCAATGTCCAAATATTCGCGAGGACTTGCATAAACTTGACAATAATTCCAAATTTTACCGTTCTTAAACTGTACTCCATCACTAACAAAGTTAGTAACATTAGCATAAGCTTGAGAAGCAGCAACATCGACATAAATATTAACAGGCGTTTGTCCATTTACACTTACAGTAGAGATATATATACCTCCACGAGAATTAGGAACAAACAATTTTGATTCAATATTAAATACATAACCAGTTTCACCTGTCCATAGCCCATCAGGAGTACAAAGAATACCGTCTCCATCTTGGCCGTCTTGGCCGTCTTGACCAGGTTCACCATCTTTTCCATTACATAATGTAAGAGTTTCGTCTTCTTCACCATCTATAAAGAAAGTAACGATATAACATCCCTCTTCTGTTTCTGTAATTTCAAATGTAACACTATCACCATCTTGGCCATCTGTACCATCTTCACCATCAGAGCCATCTTGCCCATCATAGATTTTAAGTACATTTGTAACCTCATCTGGTACATCAAGCTTACCGTTACGATTGGTATCAAGACCAAGTAAAACATAAGTTTCACCAGCGTATGGTCCTTCAGTATGCTTACCTGTGATCATAACTACATTGTAGCCATCTTCACCGTCTGCACCATCATTACCATCCTGTCCGTCAGCTCCATCAGAACCATCGACACCATTACGTATAAATATACGGTTAACTTCAATAAATTCTTCGTTGATATAATAACCAAAGAGAACCCAAACGCCCACCTCAGTTTCTTCATATTCAACTATTATAGAGTTACCATCAATACCGTCTTCACCGTCTTGACCATCAACTCCATCACAAACTTCTACAATATCAACTATCTCACCATCTACTGTTGAGAAGAAGCGAACGCCCCCTTCAGGACATTCTTGAGAAGTTTCAAAATATTCAAATGTAATGATACTACCATTAGCACCATCAACACCGTCTTTGCCATCAACACCAGGAATACCTTGAGGCCCCTGTGGTCCAACGGCTACTTCATTAATTCTATCTACACTACAAGCAACAGCTAGCAATGCTACGAATAAATATAAAAACTTTTTCATTACTATTACTTTTTAGTGATTATTAATTCAACTCTACGTGCAACATCATGAATAGATTCATCAGCCCACTCATAATCTTTGCCTTCAGAAGATACAGATACTCTATTCATATCAGTACCCATTGCTTCAAGCTTATCATAGATAGCTTTAGCTCTTTTTCTTGACAAAGTTTTATTATATTCAGCAGAACTACTTGTTGCAGATGCAAATCCTTTAATCCAAAGCTCCGCATTTTTATTCTCATTTAAATAATCAAATACTTTAGTTATAGCATTTAATGATTGTTCTTTGATTTTATATTTATCATGGTCAAAGAATACAAATTCTACTACTTCACATTCACAACTAGATTCTGTGACATTTCTCACATACTCTCTTGTAACATGATTTACATTAGTAACATATGTATTAGTATAGACAGGCGATGGAGCTACATACCAATCAGCATGCTCTTGCTTTTCACCGTCTTTCTTTTTACCAGGATAAATAGTCAAACCAATACTAAAATTAGTAACAGTTGAATTTACATCAGCATTGGCAATAGGTATATATCCATCAAGAGTGTAATCTTGTGTAATATTAGCTGTTGTCCTATAATCTAATGTAGCTGCAAATGTTTTACTAATTTTAACCATACCAGTTAAACCACCTGTTAAACTAAATACTTCATCAGTATAACTGGGCAGAAATCTTTGCCAGTCATCATTATCTATTGCAATGAATGACATACCTGGTCCACCATGAAATAATAGTGTAAATACATTATTCTGCAGATCTAAGACATCAAATACATCTATAAATCCTTCAGCACTAATGCGACCATAATCGGTCTCTCCTACTACTCCTTCTAGGTCTTGTAGTGTAAGATTGTCAAATCCAGCAGTTAAACCAACACTTACTGTTGGGTTAATGCTATACCTTGCACTTAATCCAAAGTGATTGTGAGCGTCTGTTACAAGAGCGGATTGATCACCGACTGCATGTACGCCCAATTCTGCTCCAAATGCCCATCTGTCATACTGAGCAGATAAACTAAAGGAGACTAGCATGAATAAAAATACTAAATTTCTCATTGTTTTAAATTTAATTAAGATTGGGATTAGGATTGTGTGCGCAATCTATTTTTCCATTGCACACCTTTAGCACGTCCTAAGACTCTCCTAGAACGTGCAGTATTAAAGCGATTTCTCACTTGGGTATTGTTGTATAACATATTTATTTATTTCTTGCCTCTAATAGAGGTAAATTAGCTTCTGTTGGTATATAAATAACATCACCATCCATTTTATCTATGTTTCTTACCCATAAATAATGAATATATCGTTCTGTTAATTTACCATTTTCGATTTCAATAGCTTCAGCCATACCTTTAGCACGTTCAACTTCAGCTTGTGAGTTTAATTTTTGTGCTTCTAGATTAGCTGCTGCTTCTTCAATTAAGATTAATCTATTTTGCTCTGCTTGAGCCATTTCTGCTTTACCCCAATTTTGTGCTTTCTCTACTGCAATAGCAGATCTCCACACATTATATTTAGGTAAACCTATCATTAATGAGATTACAATAATTGCAATTAATGATGTTATACTAATAAACCATTTAAATTCACTCATTTTCTATTGATTTAATTTGTTCAACACATATTTTTTCTGCAACCAGATCATAATTTTTCTCACATGCTATCATTAAATAAATGATACATAATAAGCAACCAATTAATCCAAAAGCAGCTATTTTATAACTTGATTCTTTTTTCATATTATTTAATTTGTTGGTGGTGGACAAATGTAGAAGTGTAAGATTTCAGCATCATCAATGCTAACCCATACTTCAAATCCATTGCCATTATCACATGTTGTTATCTCTTTATAAATAACAGACACGTCTTCAAAATACTTTCTAAGTGGTAATACCTTTTCTTTAAGCACACCATAAGTCATTCCAAAGCATAATATTACTTCTTCAACTAACTCATTGTCAGCATTATAGATTTTAATTGTTCTACCACCTGCTTCAGCGCAATCTACTGGGTCATTTGTTATCTCATAAGAATGATTATAAACAAAATCTTCACCATCTGCACCATTACATACTTCAAAACTGCCTTGTGATATATTGTTGACAAATATTTCAACTAATACACCGCCATTAGGGCATTTATCTGATGCATCAGTGTTAGTAAGTACAAATGTTGGTGATTCACCATCACTCCCATCAGTACCATCACTGCCATCTTGTCCATTACACACAGGTATTTCTCCAATAAGACGATCTTCATCATCTATTGTTTTATTACCATTAACATCTGCATAAAAAGACATAACATATCCATCACATACTGTTGAAGGCCTTTGATTCATTAATATTTCATAAGGCATGCCATTAGCACCATCCTTACCATCAACGCCATCCTTACCATCACGGCCAATGCAATCAAGTTCATTCTCGATTCCATCTCCATTTCTATCACCACATGTGTATATTTCTTCTATTTTAGTACACATTTGTAGTGATAACACGATTAGTAGGCCTAATAGAAAGCCTACACTTAATAATTTCTTCATTTGTTCATAATTAAATAATTAGTAAATGTAGGCAATAACCTGATTTGGGGAAAAAGGCTAATTTATCATTAAAAGAGCTCTTTTTCTAACTCAACCAATTCAACAAGCACCCTTTTACAATGTGCTATTTCAAGCTTTAACTCAACTAATGAGGTAGGGTCGAATTCTTTGTTTGATTTCAGCTCTATTAATTTTTCTTCCTTCTCTGCAATACACCGCTGTGTTTCCAACAAGTCTGCTTTTAGTTGGAGATTGTCTTTTTCCACTTGATAAGAGATTTGCGAGGCGGCTATTTCTTCTTTGCTTTTCTTTAGATACGTTGCTCTTTTCATGATTTTCATCTATTTGTTGTTGTTTTTGTGATAATGTGTGCGTTAATCTAAGTTCGTCTCTATTATACTTAGTATTTAAATAAGTTTTAGTATAAGTTTTAACTTTACCTTCTTCTTTACTATAAGGCAAACATTGAAGATATTTTTGACCCCATTGTTTTGATGGTGGAGCGTCTATTTTATAATGATACCATTTGTTTTTAGTATTATCTAGAATAGATATATTTTGTCCTACACTTAACTCAGTCCAAAACTCTTCAAACTCATCCATGTACTTGCCACCCATAAGATTTCCAAAAGTTTTATAGGCTCCATCCATAGTACGATCTATAAATGATTGACGATTCACATTCCATTCTGTCCCAGTACTACTAAGTAATTTTAAATACTTCCATTTTCCTGTTGAAGAACGTTCTACATGCATTACTGCTGTAGCATTATTATAAGAATTGAAAAATGTAGTACCAACTCTAACTTTTTTAGCTATTGATACAGCTTCTTGTTTTGTTTTTGTCATAATAGCTATACAAATAAATAATATATATATAATATATATACTATAGTTAATAATTACTTTTGATACTTTTGTTGCTTAATTAAATGTGTGGTATAAGAATACCATTAACGAAATTAAATAAACAAGAATAAGAACGCCTGGCGCATTTCTAAGGCACCAGACGTATATTCTATCCTTAAACTCTTTAAAGTCCATAAGAGTAGCTTTAAAAGTCGTCCTGACGGGGAAATTTACTTGCCTTTATTAGACCAATTACAAGAAGCACAAGAAATATGCCTCCAGTTATTAAATATCCATCATTCATAACTTAGTTTTTGTTAGCTGCTCCCACACCCATACAAATCCTAGCACTACTAACACTGAGTAGAAGCCATGAATTGATAGAATATAGTCCAGCTCGATTAATATTACGACTATAAAAGCAATACCTAGTATTACTTTAAATATAATGTTACGATAATAATTTCTCATAACATTCTTGTTAAAACATACGCAAGAGAAAATGCAAATGTGCCACCATGAATTAATGTAAACACTAATTCACTTAATGGTGACTCACCCACATAAACTATTGGTGGTTGTGATAAAATATCACGGTTCTTATAATCATACTTCTCTGATTTATAAACAAAAAGTATGAACCCAATAATTGGGATATAATACTTGAATGCTTCTTTAAACTTTTTCATGATTAAATTGTTAATAGATCAATAAGAAGAGCCCTCTCTTTATCAGATAGATTCAATATTTGTTTTAATAAAGATTGAACAGGTTTTAAATTCTGCTTAGGCAACTTATTATCTTTTCTATGTTTATTTTTAACATTAATACTAAAACCTGCATTAGATCCAGTAGTAATGATTTCATAATTCTTTCTTACAAAGCTATAATATCTACCTTGAATACTTATAGGTTTAATATCAAGCTTATATTTAGCATTTATCTCTTTACATGCAATTTTAAAAGCATATTGTAAATTAAGAGGATATTGACGTACTGCAGCTATAATTAGTTTATCAGTTTCAACAGTATAATTCTTTTTGTTGATTCTTTCAATTCTAGCTTGAACAGAACGTGCAGTTCTTGCTCTATCAAATTTATCATTAAGAAGGACAGAAATCTGTTTATGAGTTCTGCCCTTTTTATATAATTTAATAAGATAAC